>ENA-OWPL01000635-OWPL01000635.1-human-gut-metagenome-genome-assembly--contig:-NODE-635-length-23968-cov-4.657174_pt1 | contig 23968 bp, 20 predicted proteins | sample MGYA00248263_ERZ651844 | MGnify/ENA primary metagenome ERZ651844 (study PRJEB26924, sample SAMEA4378256) | human gut metagenome | biome: human gut; feature: human-associated habitat; material: faeces...
GGTATCGACACCGCTATGAAGCTGGGCGCCAACCACCCCATGGGCCCCCTGGAGCTGGGCGACTTCATCGGCCTGGACATCTGCCTGGCCATCATGGATGTGCTGTACAACGAGACCGGCGACAGCAAGTACCGTGCCTGCCCGCTGATCCGCAAGATGGTGCGCGGCGGCAATCTGGGCTGCAAGACCGGTAAGGGCTTCTACGTTTACAACGCAGACCGCACCAAGACCCCGGTTGACCAGCTGTAAGTTCTGATAAACATTTCTCCCGGCTGCGGGGAAAGCAGTCGGGAGGAATTTGTTTGCACCGGGCTATTCCGGTAAATGAAAAAAGACCTGTTAGGAGGATATAGCGATGGATTTTACTCTGTCCAAGCAGCAGCAGATGGTGCAGAAAATGTACCGCGAGTTTGCTGAAAACGAAGTCAAGCCTCTGGCTAAGAAAGTTGATGCAGAAGAGTACTTCCCCAAAGAGACCGTCGAAAAGATGGGCAAGCTGGGCATGATGGGCATCTATTTCCCGACTGAGGTCGGCGGTGCAGGCGGCGATGTGCTGTCCTACGTCATGGCCGTGGAGGAGCTGAGCAAGGTCTGCGGCACCACCGGTGTCATCGTCTCTGCTCACACCAGCCTGTGTGCTGCTCCCATTTATGAGAACGGTACCCCGGAGCAGAAGGCAAAGTATCTGCCCAAGCTGTGCAGCGGCGAGTGGCTGGGTGCTTTCGGCCTGACCGAGCCCGGCGCCGGCACCGATGCCCAGGGCCAGCAGACCACCGCCGTGCTGGACGAGTCCGGCGAGAACTACATTCTGAACGGCTCCAAGTGCTTCATCACCAACGGCAACGTAGCTGACACCTTCGTGGTCATCGCCGTCACCGGCAAGACCGTTGACAAGCGCGGCCGCAGCATGAAGGAGATCTCCGCGTTCATCGTGGAGAAGGACGACAAGGGCTTCTCTCAGGGCAAGCACGAGAAGAAGATGGGTATTCGCGGCAGCTCTACCTGCGACCTGATCTTCGAGGATTGCGTCATTCCCAAGGACCGTATGCTGGGTAAGAAGGGCGAGGGCTTCAAGATCGCCATGAAGACTCTGGACGGCGGCCGTATCGGTATCGCTTCTCAGGCTCTGGGTATCGGCGAGGGTGCCGTGGACGAGGCTGTCAAGTACACCAAGGAGCGCGTCCAGTTCGGCCGCCGCCTGAGCCAGTTCCAGAACACCCAGTTCCAGCTGGCCGACATGCACACCCGCACTCAGGCTGCCCAGTACCTCGTTTACGCTGCCGCTATGAAGAAGCAGAATCACGAGGATTACTCCATGGACGCTGCCATGGCCAAGCTCTTCGCGGCCGAGACCGCTTCCGACGTCACCCGCCGCGCTGTTCAGCTCTTCGGCGGCTATGGCTACACCCGTGAGTATCCCGTTGAGCGCATGATGCGCGATGCCAAGATCACCGAGATCTACGAGGGCACTTCCGAAGTCCAGCGTATGGTCGTTGCCAAGTATCTTGGTGTGAACTAAAAAAGGAGGTAAAGATATAATGAAGATTCTTGTTTGCGTTAAGCAGGTCCCCGATACCTCCGGTAAGGTTGCCGTCAATCCCGATGGTACCCTGAACCGCGCTTCCATGCAGACCATCATCAACCCCGATGATATGAACGCCGTTGAGGCCGCTCTCAAGCTCAAGGATGAGCTGGGCTGCACGGTCACCGTCGTCACCATGGGTCCCCCGCCGGCAGAAGGTATGCTGCGCGAGCTGATGGCCATGGGCGCTGATGACGGCTATCTCGTTTCCGCCCGTGAGTTCGGCGGTTCCGATACTTACGCCACCTCCCAGATCCTTGCCGCCGCTCTCGACACCATCGGTCTCGATGACGACGACATCGTCTTCTGCGGCCGTCAGGCTATCGATGGTGATACCGCTCAGGTCGGTCCTCAGATCGCTGAGAAGCTGCACCTGCCCCAGATCACCTACGCCGCCGATGTGAAGAAGGAAGGCGACACCCTGACCGTCAAGCGCATGCTCGAGGACGGCTACATGACCATCAAGGCTCAGACTCCGTGCCTGATCACCTGCATCAAGGAGCTCAATACTCCGCGTTACATGAGCGTCTCCGGTGTGTTTGAGTGCTACTCCAAGCCCATGACCGTTCTGGACTACAACGCCCTGAAGGATCACCCCCTCATCGACGCTACCACCATCGGCCTCAAGGGCTCCCCGACCAACATCCTGACCTCCTTCACGCCTCCCCAGAAGGGCGCCGGTCAGATGCTCGAGGGCAACGACATGGCTACCTGCGAGAAGCTCGCCGGCATCCTGCTCGAAAAACACATCATTTAAGGAAAGGAGATCAATACGATGCGTAACGAAGTGAAACTTGCTAACCCCAACTATGACTCCTCCAAGATCGAAGAGTTCAAGAACGTATGGGTCTTCTGCGAACAGCGTCAGGGCCAGATGATGTCCACCTCCTATGAGCTGATCTCCGAAGGCCGCAAGCTGGCGGACGAGCTGGGCGTGAAGCTCTGCGGTCTGCTGGTCGGCGACAATGTCGGCGATCTCGCCGAGAGCATTGGCGGCTACGGCGCTGATGAGGTCATCGTCTGCGACCACCCCCTGCTGAAGAACTACACCACCGACGCCTATGCCAAGGTCATCTGCGACGTCATCTCCGAGATGAAGCCCGAGGCCTTCCTCATCGGCGCGACCAACATCGGCCGTGACCTCGGCCCCCGCTGCGCAGCCCGTCTGCACACCGGTCTCTGCGCCGACTGCACCCACCTCGACGTTGACATGCCCATCTACAAGGACTTCCTGCGCGGCGCTTCCACGCTGCCCGAGGCCAAGATCGACGGCATGGCCACCGCGAAGGTCATGGGTAAGGACCACGATGTCTCTCGCGACCTGAAGATGACCCGTCCCGCGTTCGGCGGCAACCTGATGGCTACCATCATCTGCCCGCGCTTCCGTCCCTCCATGGCGACGGTCCGTCCCGGCGTTATGAAGAAGGCTGCTTACGACGAGGCGAAGGCCAAGGCCGTTAAGGTCACCAAGTACGACGTCAAGCTCGACGCCGCCGATCTCCAGACTGAGGTCGTCGAGGTCGTCAAGGCTGCCAAGAAGCTCGTCGACCTGATCGGCGCTGACTACATCGTCTCCGTCGGCCGTGGTATCTCCAAGGACGTCGAGGGCGGCATCAAGCTCGCTCACGAGCTCGCCGATGTGCTCGGCGGCGTTGTTGGCGGCTCCCGTGTTGCCATCGACTCCGGCTGGCTCACTGCCGACCATCAGGTTGGTCAGACCGGTAAGACCGTCCACCCGAAGGTCTACGTCGCTCTCGGTATCTCCGGCTCCATCCAGCACAAGGCCGGTATGAGCGAGTCCGAGTGCATCATCGCGGTCAACAAGAACGACACCGCGCCGATCTTCGAGATCGCCGACTACGGCATCTGCGGCGACCTGTTCAAGGTCACCCCGATGCTGATCGAGGCCTTTAAGGCCGCGAAGGCGAGCAAGTAAAATACTCAAAAAAAGAGGACACCGTAAGGTGTCCTCTTTTTTTGCTTTTTACACCCGCTGCGCGCAGAAATTGCTTGCCGCAGGCAAGCAATTTCCACACTTGCGGGCGAGAAGTATTTTCTGACGCACATGTCGTTGGAAATTACGATTAAAATTATTTCGCGCCTATGGGCGCGAAACTCTGCGAGGCTTTTTGCCGAGTTAGTGTCGGTGACATGCGTTTTGACAAAATTTACGTCTGGTTTCTTGTTGCTTCGTGCGCATACTATTGCTTGGGTATCGCGGGAGATGAACGTAAGGAGAAATGCAGCAATGAAGCAGACCCTTGCCATGCTTTTTGTGACGGCGCTGCTGCTCTTCTCGCTCGCGGGCTGCGGGGAGAAGAAGGACAGCAACACCGCCAACGGCCCGTCGACCGGTACGACCGACAACGGCGCGGCGGACAGCGGCAAAAAAAAGGATAACATGCCGGGCGACGACATGAGCGGCGAAAACAAAAAAGACGACAGCGTGACCGGCGACGGCATGATGGGCGACGACATGGACGGCGACGGAGAGAATACGACACGCAGCGTCGACCGCCGCAATGCCGCCGCGAGCGCCAGCGACCGCAGCCGCTACTTTGGCAGCGACAAGACCATCACGCACGAAAACGGCAGCCTCTACGGTAAGACCTATCTGAATCCCGAGACGGAAAAGAGCGCGAACGCGCAGCTGCGCAGCAACGGCCGCAGTTTGACAGGCACAAATATCAATGGAATCTCGAACGATGTGCGTTACCGGCAGATGCTGTCGAACGGCCGCGTGCACGACACGGACGGCTTTTTGTTCGACGGCGAAAATACGCACTACAACACCTTAAAGTGAAGAAAGCGGGAGCGGCATGCTCCCGCTTAGCTTTTGCCGTATTGACGAACCGCATTCACCTGGATATAATGAAATACAACAGAAAGGAAGTGCTGCCCTATGGATCGTGAGCTTCGCGTTGTTCTCTCCGCCCGTGTGTTTTCCGACCAGAAATGCTTTGGCCCCGGCGTGTCCCAGCTTTTGAAGCGCGTAGACGAGCTGCATTCGCTGCGCGCGGCGGCGCTGTCGATGTCCATGGCCTATTCCAAGGCGTGGACGGTCGTCCGCAATGCCGAGGACGGGCTGGGCTTCCATCTTTTGACCTCCACGGCGGGCGGCAAGCACGGCGGCGGCGCGGTACTGACGGACGAGGCGCGGCAGATGCTCACCGCCTACGATGAATACTGCGAGAAGCTGCGCGCCTACGGCGAGAAGCTCTTTGAAGAGACCTTTGCCTTTTACGATGACATTCCCAAGCAGGAAGTGCATAAAAAGGAGGAACGATATGCTCGGTAAGCTTTGCGTCTGCGGACACGAAATGAAGCCTCAGGGGAAGCAGACGCTCGAGATGAACGGCTCAAGCCTCGGTTCGAATCTCTGGACCGATCATGTCGAGGTGGATATGTACATCTGCTCGTGGTGCGGCCGCATGGCATTCTTTGAGCCGGAGGACGTGCGCGAAAAGCGCTTTCGGGATGCCTGCGGGGAAATGACGATGGACGAGTTGCGCGCGATCGTTTACGATGCCAATCCGGATATGCTGCGCGCTGTTGCGCGCGAGCGCATTGAAGAGCTGGAGTCGATCGAGCGTTACAAGGCGGAGCAGAAGCAAAAAGAGGAGGAAAGGCGTGCAAAGCGCAAAAAACTCTTTTCGGGCATTCTCGGCAGAGACGAGGACGACAGCAAGCCGCCCAAAAACCGCCCGCCGGAGTTTTGATGAATTTATTGTAAAAGTGCGCACACTGTGCGCACTTTTTGCTTGACAAACGCGCGCGGCGGGTGTACACTCCCATCATCAAAATGGCTTGGATAGGGAAGAAACCGGAGTTCGCCGCCAAGAGAGGGATGCATTTGGTGCAAGCGTCCTGCGTGCAGGGCCGGCAGTACCACCCTTGAGCCGCCCGCGAAACAAGCGGGACGGGATCGCCCGTTACAGCGGACACAAGCGGCGCGCAACGCGCAAGCAGGGTGGAACCGTGGAGTATTTCGATGCTTCACCCCTGATAGACATCGGGGGTGGAGCTTTTTTGCACCCTCAAGTAAAAATGGAGGTAAATAACATGTCTGAAGAAGTCAAGATCAGCGAAGAGAACCAGTTCTCGTTTGAAAATCCCGAGTACCGCAAGACCTATTGGCACACCTGCTCCCATGTGCTGGCGCAGGCCGTCAAGCGCCTCTGGCCCGAGGTGAAGCTCGCCATCGGCCCGAGCATCGACAACGGTTTCTACTACGATATGCTCGCCCCGTTCTCCTTCACGCCGGAGAATTTGGCTGAGATCGAAGCCGAAATGCGCAAGATCTGCAAGGAAAAGCTCAAGCTCGAGCGCTTTGAGCTCCCGCGCGCCGAGGCCATCAAGTTTATGGAAGAAAAGGAAGAGCCGTTCAAGGTCGAGCTCATCAACGACCTGCCCGAGGACGCCGTCATCAGCTTCTACAAGCAGGGCGAGTTCACCGACCTCTGCGCCGGTCCGCACCTCGACTCCACCGGCCGCATCAAGGGCAACGGCATCAAGCTGACCGCCTGCAACGCCGCCTACTGGCGCGGCGACTCGAACCGCGAGGTGCTCCAGCGCATCTACGGCGTCGCTTTCCCGAAGAAGGAAGAGCTGGACGCCTACCTCAAAGAGCGCGAGGAAGCCGTCAAGCGCGACCACAACAAGCTCGGCCGCGAGCTCGAATACTTCACCACCGTCGACTGCATCGGTCAGGGCCTTCCGGTGCTGCTGCCCAAGGGCGCGCGCGTCGTGCAGGTGCTCCAGCGCTGGGTCGAGGATACCGAGCAGAAGCGCGGCTATCTTCTCACCAAGACCCCGCTGATGGCCAAGCGCGACCTTTACAAGATCTCCGGCCACTGGGATCACTATCTCGACGGCATGTTCATCCTCGGCGACCCGTATGACGAGACGAAGGAGTGCTTCGCCCTGCGTCCGATGACCTGCCCGTTCCAGTATCAGGTCTACCTGAACCGCCAGCGCTCCTACCGCGACCTGCCGATGCGCCTGGGCGAGACCTCGACGCTGTTTCGCAACGAGGATTCCGGCGAGATGCACGGCCTCATCCGCGTGCGTCAGTTCACGATCTCCGAAGGCCACCTCGTCCTGCGTCCCGACCAGCTCGAAGAGGAGTTCAAGGGCTGCCTCGACCTTGCCAAGTACTGCCTCGGCACCGTCGGCCTTCTTGACAAGTGCACGTTCCGCTTCTCCCAGTGGGATCCCGCGAACCCGAACAACAAGTACGAGGGCACGAAGGAGCAGTGGGATCACGCCCAGAGCGTGATGGAGCGCATCCTCAAGGATCTCGACGTCGACTACACCGTCGGCATCGACGAGGCCGCATTCTACGGCCCGAAGCTCGACATCCAGTATAAGAACGTCTACGGCAAGGAAGACACCCTCGTCACCATCCAGATCGACATGTTGCTCGCCGAGCGCTTCGGCATGTACTACATCGACGAAAACGGCGAGAAGAAGCTGCCGTACATCATCCACCGCACGTCTCTCGGCTGCTACGAGCGCACGCTCGCCTACCTCATCGAGGAGTATGCCGGCGCGCTGCCGACGTGGATGGCGCCCGAGCAGGTGCGCTTCCTGCCCGTTACCGACCGCGCCGCCGACTACTGCGCCGAGCAGGCCAAGAAGCTCGAAGACATGGGCTTCCGCGTCGAGGTCGACTACCGCAACGAGAAGATCGGCCGCAAGATCCGCGACGCGCAGATGGAGAAGGTCCCCTACATGGTGGTCGTCGGCGACCGCGACATGGAGAACGGCACCGTTTCCCCGCGCCACCGCGCGGACGGCGACCTCGGCGCGATGAGCATGGACGAGTTCTCCGCGCTTCTCAAGCAGGTCGTGGACAACAAGGAAAAGAAATAATAGCATACCGATTTTGCATAATCAGCATTTGAGCCTTTCATAGGATCAGGGCGGCGCTTTGCCGCCCTGATTCTTTATACCTAAAGAAAAATTTGAAACCTGATAAATATTTAACGAAATAATCGGTCGAATGATGACGGAATTCAACGATAATTTGGCGAAATATCCAAAAAAGTAAAAACGTCTTGCAATAGACCTGTCATTCAGCTATAATGAGACTGCCTGAAAGAGGCAAGTAAATTTCGGAATTCAACGCTTCTCCAACGTAGGTGCTCCGAAGCGCCCCCACGCGGCGGAGCATGTGCCGGTGAAGCGGTGAATGCCGGAAGAATCAAAAAGGAGATTGCGTATGAAAAAGTTTTTAGCTCTGATCCTCTCTCTCGCGATGGTCTTCGCGCTGGTCGCCTGCGGCGATGAGAAGACGGACGACAGCCAGAACAACGACGGCGACCCCAGCTCCGATTCCCCCGTCGCGATCACTCTGGCGACCGGCGGTACCTCCGGTACCTACTATGCTGTCGGCGGCGTTCTCAAGACCGTCCTCGACTCCAAGCTGACCCTTTCCACCCTCAATGTTGAGTCCACCGGCGCTTCCGTCGCGAACGTCAACATGATCACCGACGGAGATGCTCAGATGGCCATTCTCCAGTCCGACGTTATCAACTACGCGCACGAGGGCACCAACTCCTTCGACGGCGCTCCCGAGACCAACGCTCTTTGGGTCGCCGGTATCTACAACGAGACCGTTCAGATCCTTGCCAAGCCCGGCATCAACACCGTTGCCGACCTCAAGGGCAAGACCGTCTGCGTTGGTGACGTTGGTTCCGGTACCGAGATCAACGCCTGGCAGGTGCTCGGCGCTGCGGGTCTTACCAAGGACGACGTCAAAGCGGTGAACGGCTCCTTCCAGGATGGCGTTGACCAGCTCAAGGACGGCAAGATCGACGCCGCCTTCACTGTCGCCGGTGCTCCCACGACCGCTATCGTCGACTATGCCACCACCAACACCCTCAACCTCGTCTCCCTGAGCGATGAAGAGCTCGCCGCCATCCAGGAGGCATATCCGTTCCTGATCCGTGACGATCTGGCTGCCGGCACCTACACCGGTCAGGATGCCGACGTTACCTGCGTCGCTATCCAGGCTACTCTCGTTGCTTCCGAAGAGCTGAGCGAAGATGTCGTTTATGAGTTCGTCAAGGCCATGTTCGACAACAAGGACGCTCTGACCGAAGGCCACGCCAAGTTCGGCTTCCTCGATCCCGAGGCTGCCTCCGCTGGCGCTACCGTCACCATGCATCCCGGTGCTGAGAAGTACTACAAGGAAATCGGCGTCCTGTAAGCAGGATCGCTACCGTGTATTGACGTGAATTCTCATCTGCGGAAATACATAATTGCGGCCGCTGCAATAATAACGATTATTGCAGCGGCCGCCGTGCTTCTTCCTCGCTCCGGCTACTATCTGACCCTGCGCAACCGCGACACCGGCGAGGTCTACGCCCGGTACAAAATGGGCGAGGGAGACCGCTTTTCCGTGACCTTTATCCATTCCGTGAACAAATACCCCCTGACCGATACCTACGAGATCGAAAACAAAACGATCTATGTGGAGGAGACGACCTATTGCTCCTTTGGCGCAGGCGTGCAGACGGAGCTCAACCCCGGCGAAACGCTTGACAAGGTCTATGTGGACCGCCCCGATTACAAGGGCTGGGCAATGGTCATCCGAAACATCCATCAGGACAGGACAAACGTCGGCTACATTGTCGGTACGGTCTCTGACCATGTACTCAATGTAAACGGCGAGGATGTCAGTCTGCGTGATTTGTGTGGAAAGAACGCGCCTGTGCGTTTTAATTACGAATTCTGGCTCGTCTGAGCGCACGGACGCTCTCAAATAGAATTAGGAGGAAATTGCATCATGGCTGAAAACGAAAAGCTCAACAATGTTGCAGTCGACAACGACGTCGGCACCATGGAAGACGTCGATGCGATCATGAAAAAGTACGACCGTGAGTCGAACACGCGCGTCTGGGAGGGGACTCCCCGCAAGATTCTGCGTGTCCTTACGGCACTGTTCGGCATTTTCCTGATCGTGATGAACATGTGGATCAAGATGGACGAGCGTGCGCGCCGTCCGCTCTTCCTCGGCCTGGTCATCATTCTCGTGTTTATCTACTACCCCATCAAGAAGGGCTCTCAGAAGGTCAACTACATGCCTTGGTACGATATCGTCATGGCGGCAGTCGGCGCGTTCTGTTTCTTCTTCTACCCCTTAAATCTTGAAAAAATCGTTACCGCCGGTACGCGAATCCAGAAGGTTTTCGTCGTGCAGATCGGCAGCGTTTCCATTCCCCTTCTGATCGTATTTGCGATCGTCGGCACTTTGATCCTCGTCGAGTGCTGCCGCCGCGTGGTCGGTATGCCGATCATCTGCGTAGCGACGGTGTTCGTGCTCTACGCCTTCTTAGGTGCGGGCAAGGACTTAAAGACCGTCATGTATAACCTCTTCTACACCACGACCGGTATCCTCGGCACCCCGATCGGCGTCTGCTCGACCTACATCGCGCTGTTCGTCATCTTCGGCGCCTTCCTGGAGGCCACGGGTGTCGCAAACTTCTTCATCGACTGCGCGAACGCGCTGGTCGGTTGGGCTTCCGGCGGTCCTGCAAAGGTCGCGGTCGTTTCCTCCGCTCTGTGCGGCATGGTCTCCGGTTCCTCCGTCGGTAACACCGTTACCACCGGTTCCGTCACCATCCCGATGATGAAGAAGACCGGTTATCCCCCGGAGTTTGCCGGCGCGGTCGAGGCTGCGTCTTCCACCGGCGGTCAGATCATGCCCCCGATCATGGGCGCTGCGGCGTTCCTGATGGCGGAAATGGTCGGCGTTCCCTATGCTGATATCATCGTGCGTGCGATCCTGCCCGCATTCCTGTACTTCCTCGGCATCTTCCTCGGCGTGCACTTCAAGGCCAAGAAGCTCGGCCTCAAGGGCCTGCCCCGCGAAGAGCTCCCCAAGTGGAAGATCCTGCTCCCGCAGATCTACCTCATCCTCCCGCTGGTCGTTCTGGTCTACATGATCATGATCGGCTTCACGATGGCCACCGCCGCCGTGTACGCGACCCTTTACTGCGTGGTCGTCGCCATGATCAGCCGTGAAGAGGGCAAGAAGAAGCTCGTCATGGCCATCCCCCTGATCCCGCTTCTGTTCATGACCCTCATGAGCCGCAGCTTCGAGCCGGGCACCTTCATGGGCGAGAACGGCAGCACGCTCTGCCTTGCCATCGCGTTCGCGCTGCTGGTCGTCAACTACGCCATCAGCAAGCCCAACGTCAAGAGCCTGCCCACCATCATCGACGCGTTTGAAAACGGCGGCAAGAACTGCCTGAGCGTCGGTATCGCCTGCGGTATGGCTGGTATCATCGCCGGCGTCGTCACCATGACCGGTCTCGGCCAGGTGCTCATCGGCGCGATCGTCGGTCTGTCCAACGGTCACCTGATCATCGCTCTCGTGCTGACGATGCTCTGCTGCATCGTGCTCGGCATGGGCGTTCCCACCACCGCGAACTACATCATCATGGCCACCACCTGCGCGCCGATCCTTGCCTCCGGCATGGGTCTCGACCTGATGGCTGCCCACATGTTCTGCTTCTACTTCGGTATCGTCGCAGACATCACCCCGCCCGTTGCGCTGGCTGCCTACGCCGGTTCCGCCATCGCCAAGGCTCCCCCGATGAAGACCGCCTGGAACGCGACCCGTCTCGCAATCGCGGCGTTCATCATCCCCTACATCTTTGCTTACAATAACGCCCTGATCTTCGTTGGCAGCGACGTCGACTTCCTGAGCGTCGCCTCCATCGTCATCTCCGCGACCCTCGGTATGGCGTCTATCGCCTCCGGCCTGATGGGCTACCTGATCCGCGACATGAAGTGGATCAGCCGCATCGCGCTGGTCGCCGGCGGCCTGCTGATGGTCATCCCCGGCACGGTCACCGACCTTGCGGGTCTTGCGGTGCTGGTCGTCGTCCTCGTTCTCCAGCGTATCGAGAACAAGAAGGACAAGGCGGCTGCGTCCGTGTAACGCAAAGCATCCTGCTAATGAAAAAGAGACCGCTTCGGCGGTCTCTTTTTTTGCATGTGCGCCGCTTTTCAAGCATAGACTGGAAACGACGGGAGGTTTTGCACATGCCCAGAATTTATTTGAGTCCCTCCACGCAGGATTGGAACCCGTATGTCGACGGCAGTGGCAGCGAGGAATACTGGATGAATCTGCTGGCCGACACGCTCGAGCCGTACCTTTACGCAAACACCATCTCCTTTGTGCGCAACACGCCGGAGATGACCGCGGCCTCGTCCATCGCGCAGGCGAACAGCCTCGGCGGCTTTGACTTTTACCTTGCCCTGCACTCCAACGCCTCGGGGGAGGAGCAGGCGGGGAAGAACCGCGGCATCATCGTCTTTTACTATCCCACGAGCAGCGACGGAAAGCGTGCTGCCGAGCTCTTCGCCGCGCAGCTGCGCATGGTCTACCCGCTGCCTGCAAAGGTGACGACGCAGGCGACCACAACGCTCGGCGAGGTGCGGCGGCCCAGATACCCTGCGAATCTCATTGAGCTCGGCTACCACGACAACTACGACGATGCGCGCTGGATCGAAAATAACCTCGACGCCGCGGCGCAGGCCATCGCGCGGGGACTGACGGAGTATTTCGGCCTGCCGTTCATTTACCCGCAGCTCGTGCGCACCGGCGTCGTCACGACGGAGGGATCGGCGCTGCGCCTACGAAGCTATCCCGGCATCGACGGGGAAGTGGTCGGCAGCATCCCGAACGGCGAAAGCGTGCAGGTCTACGGGAGCTATCAGGGCTGGTACTCCGTGGGCTACGACGACCAGCTCGGCTACGCGGCGCAGGCCTACATCGCGGTGTGATCTTCGCCCGTTTCCGATATTTTCCGGGCGCGACTTTTCCTTGACAGCTGGTTATAAAAAGTTTACAATGTTTTTTGGATTTATGGAGGGGAGAGAAGGGGAATCTCCCGTTTATGATTCAAAAACCCAACGATAGATCAATCGCATCGATCAAAAAAAGCACACAGGAGGAATCGCATGATCAGCTATCTCTACGCTGCGCTTATCGCGGTGGGGACGCTCGTCATTGGCATTCTTCTTGGTATTTGGATTCGCAAGAGAGCCGCTAAACGCGCCGAGGAGAAGATCTCCAACGCCGATGAAGAGGCGCTTCGTATTGTCAACGAAGCGATCAAGAGCGCTGAAAACAAGAAACGCGAAGTCATGTTGGAGGCAAAGGAAGATATCCTGCGCTCCAGAAACGAATACGAGAAGGAAGTCAAGGAACGCCGCGCCGAGCAGCAGAAGCAGGAGCGCCGGCTCCAGCAGAAGGAGGAAAACCTCGACCGCAAGACCGACGCGCTGGAAAAGCGCGAGGAGGCCCTCAACCAGAAGCATGCCGCTCTGGACAAGGAAAACGAAGAAATCAAGATCATCAAGCGCAGCCAGACCGAAATGCTCGAACGTATTTCCGGTTTTACTGCCGAAGACGCCAAGAAGTACCTGATCGAGCAGGTCGAGAGCGAAGTGACGCACGAGACCGCGCTCAAGATCAAGGAGCTGGAGCAGCGCGCCAAGGACGAGGCCGATTCCCGCGCCCGCGAGATCGTCGCCTCTGCCATCCAGCGCTGCGCTGCCGACCATGTTGCCGAGATCACCGTCAGTGTGGTGCCCCTGCCCAATGACGAGATGAAAGGCCGCATCATCGGCCGCGAAGGCCGCAACATCCGCACGATCGAAACGCTCACGGGCGTCGACCTCATCATCGACGACACGCCCGAGGCGATCACCGTCTCGTGCTTCGAGCCCGTGCGCCGCGAAGTTGCGCGCCTGGCGCTCGAAAAGCTCATCGCCGACGGCCGCATCCATCCCACGCACATTGAAGAGATGGTCAACAAGGCCCGCCGCGAGGTGGACGCCATCATCAAGTCTGAGGGCGAGCGCGCCGTGCTGGAGACCGGCATCCGCGGCCTGCACCCCGAGCTTGTGAAGATGCTCGGCCGCCTGCACTACCGCACGAGCTACGGCCAGAACGTTCTGCAGCACTCCATCGAGGTCTCGCACCTTGCGGGCATGATGGCCGCCGAGCTGGGCGCGGATGTTTACGCCGCCAAGCGCGCAGGCCTGCTGCACGATATCGGCAAGGCCGTCGACCACGAGATGGAGGGTACGCACGTCGCCCTCGGCGTCGAATTTTTGCGCAAGTACCACGAAAAGGACGACATCATCCATGCCGTGCAGGCGCACCACAACGACGTGGAGCCGCAGACCATCGTTGCCTGCCTCGTGCAGGCGGCGGATGCGATCTCTGCCGCCCGTCCCGGCGCCCGCCGCGAGAATCTGGAGAACTACATCAAGCGCCTCGAGCAGCTTGAGGAGATCACCGGCAGCTATCCCGGCGTCGACAAGGCCTATGCCATTCAGGCCGGCCGCGAGGTCCGCGTGATGGTCAAGCCCGACCAGGTCAGCGAGGACCAGATGGTCATTCTGGCGCGCGAGCTTGCCAAAAAGATCGAGGAAGAGATGGAATATCCCGGCCAGATCAAGGTGCACGTCCTGCGCGAGACGACCGCCATCGAATACGCGAAATAAGAAAAAGGCTCCGCTTTTGCGGGGCCTTTTTTCATGCCTTTCTTGCGTTTTGTCCCGCGCCTTGCTATACTGGGGAAAACGCAAAGCGGAGGAACGCCATGCTCTACAATATTCTGGCCATCGGCGATGTGGTGGGCGGCTGCGGCGTCAGCTGCCTCGAGCACCATCTGCGCGCCGTGAAAAAACTCAAGAACATCCACTTCACCGTGGTCAACGGCGAGAATGCCGCGATGGTCGGCCTGACGCCGAACGACGCCGAGCGCATCTTCTCCGCGGGAGCGGACGTCATCACGCTTGGCAACCACACATTCGGCAAGATGCAGATCACCGACTACCTCGACGACTGCCCGTATATTCTGCGGCCGCACAATCTCGGCGCGCGCGTGCCGGGGAGGGGCTACGGCGTTTTCGACTGCGGGCGCGCCCGCATCGCAGTGATGAACCTCATCGGCCGCTGCGACCTCGCTTTCCATGCGGACAATCCGTTCAAAACGGCGGACGAGCTGCTCAAAAGCGGCGAAAAGCCGACGTTCACGCTGCTTGACTTCCACGCCGAGGCGACGAGCGAAAAGCTCGCCATGGCCTATTACCTCGATGGCCGCGTCAGCGCCATCTGGGGCACGCACACCCACGTGCCGACGGCGGACGAAGAGGTCTTCCCCAAGGGGACGGGCTACCTCACGGACCTCGGCATGACGGGGGCGGTGCGCAGCGTGCTCGGTATCAAGCCCGAGCAGTCAGTCGAGACGTTTCTCGGCGGTCTCCCGGGCCGCTACCGCGAGCCGGAGAAGAGCGCCGGCAAGATGCAGGGAGCGATTTTTACACTGGATGACGCGACGGGGCTCTGCGTGGGCGTCGAGCGCGTCGATGTGCGCTGAGAAAGCGCGAGATAGAAAGGAACAACGCAAATGTCCATCGAAAAAGTGAGAGCCTATTTTGAACACTTCGGCATCGCCGACCGCATCCGCGAGTTCGACGTGTCGAGCGCGACGGTCGAGCTGGCCGCCGTCGCCGTCGGCGTGGAGGGCGCGCGCATCGCAAAGTCCATGAGCTTCAAGCTCGCGGACGACGAGCCCATCATCATCGTGACGGCGGGAGATATGAAAATTGACAACGCCAAGTACAAGGCGTATTTCCACGTGAAAGCAAAGATGCTGACCTTTGATGAGGCCTGCGCATTCACCGGCCACGCGCCGGGCGGCGTGTGCTCGTTTGCTCTGCCGGAGAATGTGAAGACCTATCTCGATGTATCGCTCAAACGCTTCGACACGGTTTTCCCCGCGGCGGGCAGCGCGAACAGCGCCATCGAGATGACCTGCGACGAGCTTGAGAAGTATTCCTCAAACTTTGTCGCCTGGGTCGACGTGTGCAGGGAGAAAGCGCCCGCCCCGCAGGCATGAGAGGAGAGAACACATGAGCGTGAAGATCGTCCACGCGGCGGACTTCCATTTGGACAGCGCGTTCGGCGCGCTGAGCGCCGAGCAGGCGCGCCAGCGCCGCCGTGAGAGCCGCGAGCTGCTGACGCGGCTTTGCAATTACGTGAATCAGAACGGCGTCGATCTCGTGCTGCTCGCGGGCGACCTGTTCGACAGCGACACGACCTATCGCGAGACGCTGGAAGCGCTCTCTGAGGCGCTGGGCGCAATGCAGGCGCGAGTGTTCATCGCCCCCGGCAACCACGACCCGTACAGCGCGAAGTCGCCCTACGCGACGCTTTCCTGGCCGGAGAACGTGCACGTCTTCACGTCGAAGACGGTCGAGCGCGTGGAGCTTCCGGAGCTTCAGTGCGCCGTGTACGGAGCGGCGTTTACCGCGCCGGTGCAGGATGAGAGCCTGCTTGCGGGCTTCCGCGCACCGGAGGACGATTTCATCCATCTGATGGTGCTGCACGGTGATATCTCCGCCACGGAATCGCGCTACGATCCCCTCACGAAAGGGCAGATCAAGGAGAGCGGGATCGACTATCTTGCGCTCGGCCACACACACCAGTTCGGCGGTTTCCTGCGCGAAGGGCAGACGACCTACGCCTACTCCGGCTGCCCGGAGGGCCGCGGTTTCGACGAGCTGGGCGAAAAGGGCATCCTTACGGGCACGGTGGAGCGCGGGAAGGCCGAACTTTCGTTTGTGCCGTTCGCGCGCAGACGGTATGAGGTCCTGAACGTCGATGTGACGGGAAGATCGGCGGAGGACGCGCTGCGCGCGGCCCTGCCGGATGCGACTGTGCGCGATATTTACCGCATTATTTTCACCGGAGAGACGGATGAGCGTGGGCTTGATCTCAAGTCGATCGAAGAGCAGTTTGCGCCCGACTTCTTCCACTTGGAGCTGCGCGATGAGACGCGCATTGGCGAGGACGTCTGGGCGCGAGCGCAGGAGGATTCGCTGCGCGGCCTGTTCCTGCGTGAGCTGCGCACGAAATTCGATGTTGCATCCTCGGACGACGAGCGCGCGAAGATCAGCCTCGCCGCGCGCTTCGGCCTTGCTGCGCTCGACGGGTGTGATTTGTGAGGAGGAGAACTATGTCGATCTGGTACAGCCGGCGGAAAAAAGAAGAAAAGTCTCTGTGCCTCGCGGCGGCGGGGAAGTCCGCGTTCTGCTTTGCAGAGCTTCATTACAACGCGCGCAGCCTTACGCACGCCGCGGGCGTCGCGGCGGAGAGAGCGCTCCGCCTTTATCGCAAAATTGACCGAAAAAGATAAGAAAACAACCGAAAAAGACCGAAAGGAAGCCCCTTTCGGCCTTTTTTGAGAGGATATTAAGTAAGAATTAAGAAACAATCGCTGTTTTTGTTTGAAAACGGCTGATACAATGACCAACATGAGGTGAGAAAATGTACAACATTCTGATTTGTGACGACGAACAGGACATTGTCAACGCGCTCAAGATCTATCTCTCCGGCGGGGACTACTGCCTGTTTGAGGCGAGCAACGGGCGCGAGGCGCTGGAGGTCGTGGAGAAGAACGACATCCATCTGATCCTGATGGACATCATGATGCCCCAGCTCGACGGCATCGCCGCGACGGCGAAGCTGCGCGAAAAGAGCAACGTGCCCATCATCCTGCTCACGGCCAAGAGCGAGAGCAGCGACAAGGTCCTGGGCCTGAACATCGGCGCGGATGACTACATCACAAAGCCCTTTGACCCCGTGGAGGTGCTGGCGCGCGTGCGCTCGCAGCTGCGCCGCTATACGCAGCTTGGGGCGAAGAAGGTGGAGGAGCAGGCGAACGTCTACACCGTCGGCCCCATCGTGCTCGACGAGGAGAAAAAGAGCGTCAGCGTGGACGGCGACGAGGTCGCCCTCACGCCCATCGAATTCAACATCCTGCGGCTGCTGATGAAGAACCCGGGACGCATCTATTCCTCCGCCCAGATCTACGAGCTTGTGTGGAAGGAGGATTCGCTGGGGGCGGAGACGTCGGTGAGCGTGCACATCCGCCACCTGCGGCAAAAATTAGAGATCAACCCCTCCGAGCCGCGCTACCTGAAGGTCGTGTGGGGGCTGGGGTATAAAATGGAGGACAAGAAATGAAGGCTGCGTGGATACGCAATTTCTGGACAAAGACGGTCGCTTTTTTGCTGGCGGCGGTGCTCGTGCCGGTCATCCTCACCTATGTTGTAGGACTTGCCTACTCCTACGGCGGTATGGGTCGGGACTTTTACACGAGCGACCTCTGCCTGAATGCGGTCGGCAAAAAGACGTGGGAGATCTGCGACGACTATATCGCCATGGAAGGCGGAAACTATGATCTCGACAAGATCTACTCCAAGGGAGACAGCTACAGCAACATTCGCTTCCGTGTGACGGACGAGCAGGACAAGGTGGAGTTCAGCAACGTCAGCGACGGTGATACCTTCTGCTACAGCACCGTTTATGTTGACAAGACCTTTGATGTCTACCTTGTGAAGGGCCTTCCCGCGCAGGATGATATCTACTGGGCAAAGGTTTTTTACGACAAGGCAGAAAACTGGGGGCAGAACGCCCTGGAGATGCTCATCCTCTTTGGCGCGATGGAGCTGTTCCTGCTCATCTTCCTCGCCCGCACGGCGGCGCGGCGCGAGGACGGCGAGCTGCAGGGCGGCTGGCAGGAAAAAATCCCCTTCGACCTCTATCTTCTCGTTGACGGCACGATCATTGCGCTGCTGTGCGTGGCGGTGGAGGAGGTCTACTCCTATGTGAGCTTCTATACCCCGCCCTACGATGTGCTGCTGCTGGCGATAAGCTTTGCGCTGGCGGTGCTCGTCTTTGCCGCGTGGGTGACATTCTGCGCGCGCGTCAAGGTGGGCAGACTGTGGAAGGGAACGATTATCTACAAGCTTCTGTGCCTGTGCTGGAAGATCGTCAAGTGGTGCTGGAGAGTGCTCTGCGCCTTCTGCCGCGGCGTTGTGGGTTTGCTGCACGCCATCCCGCTCGTCTGGCGCACGGCGGTGGGCTGCTTTGTGGTCAGCATGATGCTCGGTATATTTGCGGCAAATCGCGCGGGAGGGGCGATGCTGCTGACGATGCTTGTGCTGTCCGTCGCCGCGTGCCTCTTCTCGCTCCAGCTTCGAAAGCTCCAGAAGGAGGGCGAAGCCATCGCCGCCGGCAATCTTGACGCGCAGGTGGACACAAAGTGGATGTATTGGGATGTTAAGCGCCACGCCGAAAACTTGAATTCCATCGGCGACGGCATGGCTGCGGCCATCGACAAGCAGCTCAAGAGCGAGCGGCTCAAAACGGAACTTATCACAAACGTTTCGCACGACATCAAGACGCCGCTCACGAGCATCATCAACTACGTTGATCTTTTGCAGCATGAGCACACTCCCGAGCAGGAGGAAGAATACCTCGCCGTCCTCAAGCGGCAGGCGTTCAAGCTCAAAAAGCTCACGGAGGACTTGGTCGAGGCCAGCAAGGCCACGACGGGTAACTTGCCGGTGAACGCCGTGCGGTGCAGCATGAACGAGCTTCTATCGCAGGTCGAGGGCGAGTACGGCGACAAGCTGAGCGCGGCGGACCTGACGCTCGTGAGCGTGATGCCGGACAAGGAGCTCTTCTGCAATGTGGACGGCGCGTTGATGTGGCGTGTGATCGACAATCTGCTCTCGAACATCTGCAAATACGCGCAGAATGGCACGCGCGTTTATCTGACGCTTGAAAAGACCGGCGGCGACGCGGTCGTGACCTTCAAGAACACCTCGCGCGCGGCGCTGAACATTCCCGCCGAGGAATTGATGGAGCGCTTTGTGCGCGGCGACAGCTCGCGCTCGACCGAGGGAAACGGACTCGGTCTCTCCATCGCGCAGAGCTTGACGGAGCTGCAGGGTGGGAAGATGTCGCTCGCCATCGATGGCGACCTCTTCAAGGCCATCCTCCGTTTCCCGACGGTGGTGTGAGAAAAATACAGAAAGGTGCGGAAAGGCGTTGCCGTTCCGCACCTTTTCCGCGCCTGTGCTTGACAATTCGGCGCAAAAACAATACAATAACAAATCGGAACTCTATCCTGAAACTGAGGGAGAACATAAACATGGCAAAAGATAAAAAGGTAGAACAGATCACGAATCTTGAAGACGATTTTGCCCAATGGTATACCGACATCTGCCGCAAGGCGGAGCTTGTTGAGTATGCCAGCGTCAAGGGCTTTACCATCCTGCGCCCCTATGGCTTCGCCATCTGGGAGAACATGCAGCGTTTGATGGACGCGGAGTTCAAAAAGACCGGACACGAGAATGTGGCGATGCCCGTTCTGATCCCTGAGAGCCTGCTCAAGAAAGAGGGCGAGCTCGTCAACGGCTTCGCGCCCGAGGTCGCGTGGGTCACGATGGGCGGCAGCGAGAAGCTCGAAGAGCGCCTTGCCTTCCGCCCCACGTCCGAGACGATGTTCTGCGACCACTGGTCCCGCGTATTGCAGACCTACCGCCAGCTGCCGATGCTCTACAACCAGTGGTGCTCCGTCATCCGCTGGGAGAAGACCACCCGCCCGTTCCTGCGTTCGCGCGAGTTCTGGTGGCAGGAGGGCCACACCATCCACGAGACCGCCGAGGAGGCGCAGGCCGAGACGATGCAGCAGCTCAACTGCTACGCCGACTTCTTCCGCCACGTGCTCGCCATCCCCGTCGTCCCCGGCCGCAAGACCGAGAAGGAGAAGTTCGCGGGCGCCGAGGCGACCTATACCGTCGAGTGCATGATGAAGGACCGCAAGGCGCTTCAGGGTGCGACGAGCCACTATTTTGGCGACAAGTTCTCCCGCGCCTATGACGTGACCTTCACCGGCCGCGACAACAAGCTCCAGTACCCGTTCCAGACGTCCTGGGGCTCCACCACGCGCATGATCGGCGCGGTCATCATGGCCCACGGCGACAACAACGGCCTCGTCCTGCCGCCGAAGATCGCCCCCATCCAGGTCATCGTCCTGCCCGTCGCGATGCACAAGGCGGGCGTTCTGGAAAAGGCCTCGGAGCTGAAGGACCGTCTGATCAAGGCGGGGCTTCGCGTAAAGCTCGACGATTCGGATAACTCCATGGGCTGGAAGTGCGCGCAGTATGAGATGAAGGGCGTGCCCGTGCGCGTGGAGATCGGCCCGCGCGATATCGAGGCCGGACAGTGCGTGCTCGTCCGCCGCAACGACGGCGAGAAGACGATCGTCGCACTGGAAAACCTTGAAGCTGCTGTGCAGGAGCAGCTGGAACTCGTCCAGAAGGGCATGTTTGAGAAGGCAAAGCAGAATCTCGACAACCATATCTATGAAGCGCATTCGCTCGAAGAGGCCAGGCAGCTGCAGGCCGAGCACGGCGGCTTCATCAAGACAATGTGGTGCGGCGAACTCGAGTGCGAACTCAAGATGAAGGAAGAGGGCGGGATGTCCTCCCGCTGTATGCCGCTCAAGCAGGAGCATCTCGGCGACACCTGCCCGATCTGCGGCAAGCCCGCCAGGAAGATGATCTACTGGGGCATCGCATACTGATCGAATATGAAAAGAGGGCTGTCCCGAACACATCGGGACAGCCCATTTTGTTATCCTGCCATCCGCACGAGGATCGAGGCGATCTGCGCGCGGGTGAGCCTGCTCTGCGGCAGGAAGCGGCCCCGCGGATCGCCCTGCACAAGGCCGAGTCCCACGCAGACCGATACGCCGTCGACGGCCCAGCCGGAGATTTTCGCAGCGTCCGCGAAGTCCAGACTTCCCTGCGTCGTGACGCCGGAGCGTGCATAGTACCGCGCCAGCATGACGGCCATCTGCTCCCGTGTGAGGGTCTTTTCGGGCCGGAAGGTCCCGTCGTCGTAGCCCGCGACGATGCCGCTGTCCGCCGCCCAGGCGAGATACGGCGCGTCCGCCGCCGTCAGGTCAACGTCCGAAAAGCGCGCCGCGCCCTCCAGCGGATAGAGCGTGTGGATGCCCGCAAAGCGGGCAAGATCGGCGGCAAACTCCGCCCGCGTAACAAATGCGTTCGGCTTCCATTCGCCCGTGTCCGTCAGCGTCATCCAGCCGTAGTCCAGACAGGTCTTCATGGCGGCGTAGCCCCAGTGCGTCTCGATGCGGCTCTCGTCAAACGCCTGCTCGCCGACCGCATCGGCGGGCAGATTGATCCCGTTGTTTTTTGCCGAATAATAGACTGTCGCCGCCTCGGGCGTTATGCCGCGCCGCAGCAGCAGGTCCTGCACCGTGACGAACTCATAGCCCTCGGCCAGCAGATCGTCGATCGCGGCCAGCGCACCGTCCACGCTGGTCTTGTAAATGTCATGGACCAGAATGATCGCGCCGTCAAAGACACCGGCTTCGATATTGCTGCGCACCGTCTCTGCATTGCGGTACTTCCAGTCTTCCGGGTCGACCGACCAGTAGATCAGCGGCGCGGTCACGACGGATTTGACCGTTTTGTTCGCGTTGCCGTAGGGGGCGCGGATATACGCGTTTTCGTCGCCTCCGGCGGCGGTGATGAGCGCCTGCACGGCGCTGATCTCATATGCGACCGTCTGCGCGGAGCAGGTGTTAAGGTTTTTGTGATTGTATGTATGGTTCGCAAGCTGGTGGCCCTCGTTTACGATGCGCTTCAGCGTCTCCGGCCAGCCGGAGGCGTTGACGCCGTTGACAAAAAACGTCGCGTGAACGCCGCGCTCGGCAAGGCCGTCCAGAAGCGCGCCGGTATATTTGCCGGGCCCGTCGTCAAACGTGATGGCCAGCAGCTTCGCGCCGCAGTCCTGCGTCCCGTCCGCCCGCGCGGGCAGACACAGTGCCGCCAGCAGACACAGCGCCAGAGCAGCGGATAAAATTCGTGTTATGTTTTTCATAAGGTGCTCCTTTCTCTGCCATCATACCAGATTCGGCAGATTTTGCAAGCGCTCAACGCATTCCCGCGCTGGACAGTTTAGCGCTTTGCAGTAAACAGCCCCCGGCGGCGCCGGGGGCTGCTGGTCGTTTATTCGGCTTTTTTATAGACCCATGCGTTCGGTAGGGGACGGCCGCCGGTGTAGCGCAGAGGGGAAGACGACGACTGCGTGACATACTCGCCGTCGAACCACAGCATGGCGCTCGAACCGCCGTCGAGGTTGATGGCCTGCATACACTTGTGCTGGAGCAGGATCTCGGAGCAGTTGTTGACGCTCGTGCCGAGGATGCCTTCAAGCGGATAGCGGCCCTCGATGACCAGCATGAGAATTTCGTAGTTCTCGCTCTGGCCGATGCAGGCACGCGGCTGCTCGCCGGTCCAGTAATCGTCCATGATCTTCTTGCCATCGACGATGAGCGCAGGTGTGAACTCCGCCGCGTCAGTGCAGTCTTCGCTGACGGGAGACAGCGCGTCCTTGATATAGAACAGGTTGTCCTCGTGCAGCTCGATGCGCTTGTAGGCGTAGGCGGAGAAATGGTCGCCGTAGGCCGTGCCGTTGGACATCGTATAGCCCGCAAGCAGACCGCCGTTGCCCGCGCCGTTGGGGTCGAGGAAGCCGTTGGCGTTCATGGCCAGAACGCCGTTGTGCGCCTCGGCGATGGTGCCCGAGAGCTGTCCGGCGGTGCCGAGCGTCGTAGCCATCTCGATGGACAGGCGCGACGGATCCTTGCCCACGGCCAGCGCGCCGCGATAGCCCTTGCCGGAAATGCGCAGCAGCAGAACGCCGTCCTTCGCGTCGATTGCCAGCACCTGCTCGCCGAAGATGGACTGGATGGACGTGCCCTCGTCGTCAAAGCCGGCTTCGTTGATGTAAATTTGGTCCCAGCCGTTCGCCAGCGTGTCGGGGTGCTCGGCCAGATACGCCTCCATGGACGTGCGGTCCAGCTCCCAGAAGACGGAGTAGAAATTCTCCTGCGCCTGCTTTTCCAGCTCTTCTGCCGTCGGGGTATTGTCTTCCGTCTGCTCCGACTCGTGCGTGATGTTCGGATTGATGTGCGTGACGTTGTCGTCCGCTGCGGGCGTGTCCGTGTCGGCGGGCGTGTCGTCCTTCTTGCCCCAGTTGGCGTTGGATTCCTTGCCGACCGTCGCAGCCTTGAACAGACCGTATTCGTACCGAACCTCGTCAATGACATCCTTGGGGATAAAATAGGTCGCCAGCCACTGGTGGCGCATGGTGTCCATCGCGGTGTTGATATAAATCGTCCGCCATTTCTTGACGAAGCTGTTGTTCGTATACACGCAGAAGAAGTACAGCGCCTCCAGACACAGAATGACGAGCAGCCAGATGGCAAGCGTCTTCAGGGGCTTTTTGACCTTCTGCTTTTTCGGCTTGCCGGAACGCCTGGCCACGCGTGTGCCGGTCGAGCTGAACAGTTTGACCTGTGACATCGAATCTCTCCAGTAACAATAAAAATCACATACGGGTGCATTCTATCACACATCGCCGCAGGAATCAAACCTTTTCCCTGAAAGTTAAGAAATATTTACAAT
>ENA-OWPL01000638-OWPL01000638.1-human-gut-metagenome-genome-assembly--contig:-NODE-638-length-23910-cov-33.994299_pt1 | contig 23910 bp, 12 predicted proteins | sample MGYA00248263_ERZ651844 | MGnify/ENA primary metagenome ERZ651844 (study PRJEB26924, sample SAMEA4378256) | human gut metagenome | biome: human gut; feature: human-associated habitat; material: faeces...
CAGATGAGCATCTCATCCACTTCTTTTTCAAGATGGCAACCGACAGGATGGAACAAGAAATCAAACAAAAGAAAGCCAACACCAAACGATTTATGACTTTCCTTTTCTAGATGGGAAATGCCGAGTTTTTATTTTTTTAAATATTTAGCAACCCACAACACCCAAGAATCAATATTGTCCGTCAATGTTTCTGGATAAGGAAGGGGTATTTTCACATCAGGAGCGATTCCTTTCTGGCGCAACTTGCAAGTTTTATAGAAATCTTTGCTTACCGTCAATGGATAGTTAAAAGTAAACACACTGTTAGGAAGCTTAACACTATTGACATTTCCAGTATTATCACAACCAAAAGAGATGTCACGACCAAAAATCTTCGCATGTGTCTTCGAATAGTTGCGTATAAAGCGCAAAGGACTTTCTGCAGCACTTGCAGAATTATTATCCATTATCACTGCGCCTTTCTTTACAACTGGGGTAAAAATAAAAGTTCCTTTAGGAAAATCTCGCCAAATAGCAAAACTTCCATCTTCGATATTCTCACATTCATTACCTAAATCCTCATACCAATTTGCATCATCCTCATACAAGCACTTTAAAGCTTTGTTGTTCTCATACGATGAACGATAAAAGTGACGCTCGTCCTTTTTACCACCACAATCACCCATGAGTTCTTCAACTGGCGCACAAATTTCATCGGTACCTCCCCCATTTCCACGCACATCCAAAATAAGATACTTATACCCAGAAACTTTAAATTTCTTAACCTGATCATTCACCCATTCGAGCGTAGGATTCTGTCCATCAGAAGATGGAATGCGAATCAAAAAAGTGCTTTCATCAACAGCACAAGCTACTGGTTTGGGAGCATATACTCTCATGCATTTCGAATAATCGACATGAGAAGTCTGACGCATTTTTTGAAATGTAGGAGCATTGATATTTGTATGCTCGTCAAAGTTTTTGCTAAACCAAAAGACATAGTTGCTTACAGCTTGCTCCACATTGATACTGTCATGCATCAATCGAGACATCAGCGAATCATGCATTTGCTCATATTCTGCCCTAAATCCACATTCCATGAGAATCGGGAATATAGCATTGTTGCGCTCATTACAGTTAACCAAGAAATCATAAGTTTCATAATCACGCATCTTGGCATCTGACAATTTGCCATACATTTTCTGTACTGAATCCAAGCGATATCGTGACAGATTCTTCTTCATCAAAGGAACATGGGTTCCCCAAATGGTCTGAGCTTGAAGCGGTAAGCCACAACGATCCCATATCGTTACTTCAGGAGTTCCTCTGTGATTGATCTGAGTAAGCGTCAGTGTTTCTGCATCTATTACCGTAACAATGGCAGGTTGCCCATTTTCACTAATGACATTGCTCGACAATGATGTATAAGGAATAATATGGCAAAAGGCTGATTTTTGTGGGAAGTCACCATTTAATGAGATATCAAGCAACATATCTCCCCCAAAAATCTTATATGTAGCGGCAGAAGGTGCAATTGCCCAATACTCCGATGTGGCACAAGCCATGTATTGTTTTCCTCTAAGTTTCCAAACACCTTCGATAGTTTTGCTTTTTCCATCAAAGTTTGTCTTCAGCATATTCATAGCACAAAGAATAGGATTATTCGGATTGCTTACAACCACGTATTTTTCATCTATATTGGTTTGATAAGGAAAATAACGATTGTTGGTTAAGTAGTTGTTATACCATCGTAAGGTAAAAGCACTATCCGTCTTGTCAAAAATTTGTAAGCCTTTATTCTCTGTCTTAGACAATTCACCCGTATAGCGAAGTGGAATTTTGTTTACATTTTGCATATAGAAGTAGCTTTCCTTTTCAGACGAAGAATTGCGCATTATTTGTAAAGTAATGCTATCTGCGCAATACTTATATTGGACAAATTGGGGAATGACAACCTTACCATTTTGTTGATAAATCTCCTTTAGCTGATAAAGGCCCATAGGATCAGACATTTGTGCCTGGCAAGCAAATGCCATGCAACACGAAAGAAGTAGCAGTATAATTCTCATCATTTCACGTTTGAAGGTTTTCTATATTTCTAGTTATCGGTACAAAGATACATCTTTTCTTCGAATCCTCCAAATCTTGCAATGAAAAATATTATTTTTAACTTTACAATTCATTTCCTTCTTCCACCACCTGTCCATCAAAGAGATGGATGATGCGATGGGCGTATGTGGTAGGCTACCACGTAACATTCAAGATTGAATAGCTTTTCCTCTCGGTTTTATCAAAAACACCTCCGTTATTCCTCTCGGTTTTATCATTTTTTAGTCATTTATTCCTCTCGGTTTTATCAAAAAAGTAGTATCTTTGCAGAGGATAATCAAAAAAGTTGTATCAGTCTAATAATCAGCATAGTTGTTTCGACTGTTTTATTTATGGTAACGATTTAGCGAAAGTCAGACTACTCCTGCCTGCTTTACTTTGCATAATGGTTCAAACAACTCTTGCGCTTGCAAAGATATGGTATTTATTTGATAACGCCAAATATTTTAGTAGCCATGTTCGCTACAACCATAAAATATCTTGTATATCAGAAGAAATAGAGAATGTTCAAAAGTGGACATTCTCTATTGCTATTTCTATTTCACCAAACTCAATCATTGCATTAAAAAGACTTACCTTGTTGGCATTTCGCAAATCTTCCAATGTAATATCTGCTTTTTGTATCATTCCCTTGTCCAATAGTGCGGCTCTTTTTGTGCCTGGCAATAAGGGATGTCTGGGAGTCACCCAATGTTTGCCGTCAAATATGGCAAGGTTCGTGAATGAGGTATCCGTTAAAAGTCCATGTTTGACGATGATGATGTCGTCACAGTTTCCTTTCTGTGCGACCAAGGCATTGAGGCGACTGCGGTCGGTACTTTTGTAGCCATACGTTATCGTGTCGTCTGCGACCACTTGAAGTGAGTTTATGTTTCGAATAAAATACGGAGCATATTCTACTGCTTCAACTCCTTGTTTGCCATACACCACTCTCGCCTTGTAAAAATCCATACTTTCCGTTGGATTTATCAGATTTTCCAATGAAGGCATGGACGCATTGCATAATGAAGGAAAGAACTTACAGATCGTTCTTTCCATTCTTTCCTGATGGTATGCAAGAGCTTGTGTCTTTCCATTCACAATTTTTATTGTCTCTACGAATTGCTGTGCCATATTAAAATCTATTCTATTCAAAAGGAAGATACACTTTTTGTAACACTTCCTCGTATTCTTTACTGCAATCACTCTTCGAAGTAATGCCTCCTCCTGCCTTGAAATACGTTCCCAGACCGTCACATTCAAGAAAGCGTATCATTACAGCCGAGTTGAGTTCACCATTATTATATATACCCATGATTCTTGTATAGAATCCACGGTCATAGTCTTCCGCTTCGTGGATTATTTCCATAGTCTTGTCCTTTGGCGCACCTGTTATGGAACCTGCGGGCAACATTGCATCCAATATGTTTCCGATGTGCTTTTGATAGTCGGTTGGTAACTTGCCGCTTATTTCAGAACTGGTCTGGAGAATAATCCCCTTATTGGTATGGAGCACATCAATATAACGGTATTTATCCACCCTTACATGCTCCGCCACACGGCTAAGGTCATTTCGAATCAGATCTACAATGGTAGCATGTTCGGCAGCTTCTTTTTTGTCGCTCATCAACACTTGCTCTGCTTCGGGTAAGGACGCGTCAATGGTTCCTTTCATCGGATAAGAAAATATCATTCCATTCTTTATCCTCACGAATGTTTCCGGCGAGAAACACACGAACTGCATATTGCTATTATTGTCTTTTAGTAGAATCTTATACTTGCCTTTAGCACGTAGGAAGATGTCCTCCAACGTAAGGTTGCAGTCCACAGCCACCTTACAAGTAAGGTTGGCAAGATAACAGTTTCCACGCAGGATGTTGCTTTTGACAGTTTCAAAACTTTTCGTGTAATCTTCAAAATTTGGCTCAAACACTTTCCACGTCGGATGTTTGGTAACCGAAGAGAGTGACTGCCGTTTTACATTGGTTATACCCTCAAAGTCATAAAGGCATTCATCGATAGCTATTTCAGACAGCTTCCGTATGTATGCTTCCGAACCTGCATAGTTGACGACAAAAAGGAAAGGCTCCTTTTCGTTAGCCAAATGATTGATACAGTCTATAATATTTTGTTTCATTGTCTTACATTTTAATGTTACTGAAACATCTGTCCAGTATCTTATATCTTTGTTGAGCATTCTTGTTTGTTGGCATACTTATGCGATTTTATTATATAATATTGCAAAGATAGCTATTTCTTCGCAATATCATTCTTTTTTTGTGATAAAAAAAAGTAAAAATGGAGAGATGTTGTTTGAAGTTGCTTTTTTCATCAACCTTCATGGTTACTTCCTTAGAAGAGATAGTGATTGCAGGTCATCATCTTTACTGCAAATGTATGACTAATATTTCACGATGCTTCTCTGTTTTTTGAACTGTTACCAAAAATGCTATTGCCTCATTTTTCTCCATACTACAAAAAAAGCATGGCGCAAATCACTGCGCCATGCCCCAATAAAAGAAAACCTTATAGTCAAAATAGAAATTAGCGATTCTAATTCTTGTTCTGGTACTAATCTTTTTCTAGTACTTCGCATTCTGAGGATCGAAGTTGGTCCAACCTTTCATCCAGTTGTTGCTGCCATCGAAGGCTCCGATGTAGGTTACGGTGTCGAAACCTGTCCAGCCAGCGAAACTTGCGGCACCAAGCAATGGGCTTCCTGCGATAGGAGTATAGCCATCTGCACCAACCAATGAAGTCCATGAATCAAAATACTTGTTGCTCTGCTCTGAGAAGAAGAAGGTGTTGCTGTATGACTTCTGATTCTTGTCGATATCCTGCTTCTTTGCAGCATCGTAGAGATAATCCTCATACTTCTTGTTGGCATCAGTACCAACGGCATCCATACCTGCGAAATATACATTCTGAAGCTTGAACTTGCCATCCTTGGCATCCTTCACGGTTTCACCCTTCTCACCATCAACAATCAAGCCGATAGGCCAGCCTAAGGCTACAGAGTTGATGCAGTTGAGGTTAGAAGAACGACGAATCTGCATGGCTGACTGGAACTTGCCGAGGGCTGAACCGTTGTTTGGATTGTATGCTCCGGCAGTGATATAATCTGTGGTGTTCTGGAACTTATCATCCAATACCTTAGGACCTACGAAGGTGATGTTAGAGAAGGTTGCCTTGGTACGAGGATCCACGGTAGCACCATCGGCGCAGTTGTCGCTCTCGAAACCGTTGCTCTGAGAGGTATCGGCTATCTTGCTGTCGCGCAGAGAAAGACCATACTGCACCTTTCCTGAGAAACCGTTATCGGTATCGAAATCATCATCCCAGCCCTTGTAGGCTACGAGATACTTGCAGTTTACTGTACCGCCAAACCACTCGAAGGAATCATCATTGGAATAAGATACCTGAACGTGGTCAATCTCTGTGCCTGAACCTACAGAACCTAAGGTTAAACCATTAATCTCCTTATCCTTCTGGAATGGATAACCGGCAAACTCAATGCGTACATAACTCAAGGCTCCTGAGTTGTCAGCATCATCTGCGCCACCATGCTTGGTACGAGGACCACCCTCTATCTGCTGCTCAGTCTGGTTGTTCTTAGCCTTGCCGCAGAGAATGATGCCACCCCAGTCGCCAGGCTTTCTGCTACCGGCAGCCTCTTCAGATGTAAAGACGATAGGCTCGGTGGCTGTACCCTTGGCGATGAGTTTGCCGCCACGCTCTGCGATGAGTGCCGCCTTGGTCTGCTTGTCGCCCTTGATGATAGTTCCCGGCTCGATGGTAAGCTCAGCACCATCTGCAATATATACCCATCCCTTGAGGAGATAAGTGCCTTTCTTCAAAGTCTGCTTGCCTGTGAAGACGAATTCCTGGTCGCCGTTGCCAATCTGTGTTCCGTTGGCGTTTTCCTTGTCATCTGTTCCGAAGAGGATGTGGTCGCAAGCCTTCAAGCCACCATTGGTTGTCCACTTGTAAACTACTCCTGATCCAGGATTTGGAGAAGGAGTTGGATCGTCATTGTCACTGCTGCAGCTGCTCAACATAGCAGATGCTGCGAGGATGCCCACGCATCCTAAAAAATACATCTTGTTCATCATTGTTTCCTGTTTTATTAAACAAATATCTAATATTATCTTTCTTGAAATTCTACGGATAGTCTCTAAAATTTATAGATTGCCTGCAAACCGATGTTTCTGCCCGGCTTGTAGCATCTTGCGATTTCTTCTACTTCCTTCTTGCTTCCGTCGCTATACGTTACATCGGCAAACTGCTTGTAATATATCTTTTCTGCAAGAAGATCCCTTACGTTGAGCTTCAGCTCCAGATGCTCGCCGAATTTCTTAGCCAGCGAGAAATCGATGGTATTGCGGGGCATCTCGTAGCTGTGAGGCACTCTGGCGTTGGAGTCGTCGCCTGTGCTTCCCTCGCTTCTGCCCACACCGATGATTCGCTTGCCTATGCGGTTGTAAAGCAGGGCGATATCCATCTTTAATGGCTCGTTCTTATAGAAGATGCCGGTGTTGATAAGGTATGGCGACTGACCCTGCATCGGTCTGTCTTCTTCCTTCGCTCCCTTCTCAAACTGAACCTTGCTCTTTATGAGAGCACCGTTAAACGACCAACTGAAATCCTTCAATCCTATGAATCCGAGATTCTTTCTGATATCCAGCTCCACACCATAGTTGTTGGCACTCTTCGCATTCTTGTAAGAGTAAATCAAGTCAGTGCCACCAGCCACCGTATAGGTCCACTCGATAGGAGAATCGAAGTGCTTGTAGAAGACTGCCAGCGAAATGAGCTCTCCACGGGATGGATACCACTCATATCGCAGGTCGAGGTTATCGACATAACAGTTCTTCAACTCAGTGTTTCCCTGCACATTGCTGGCAAGGTCGAAGTCGTAATACACCGACGACGATACTTCACGGAATTCCGGGCGGTTAATACTGCGGCCATACGACAGTCTCACCTGGTGCTGGTCGTTGATCTTATATGTTGTATTGAGAGATGGAAAAACATCATCGGTCTTGTAATGACGGCTCGATTCACTCTTCTCGTAGTCACGGGAATTGGAGATGAGTTCCATATCATTATGCTCGAAGCGGACACCGGCGTGGATGCCGAGTTTGCCAAAGGGGAGAGACAACGCCAGGTATCCTGCGCCTAAGGTGTTGTGTCCGCGGTAGTTGTTGCGCATCTGCTTTTCCTCCAGAAGATACAGCTTGTCGTAACCCATGTTTGCCTCGCTGGAGAGCAGGGTTGGGATGTCGCTGTGGCGGAAGTCGGATGGCAGGTTGTTATCTGAAACATTCCAGTTGTAGATGAAGTTGCGGGTCTGGTATTCTCGGCTGCGATACTCCCCGTAGGCACCCACTTGCAAGTCTGGCTCAAAGTTGCCAAACTTGAAGTGGTGCTTGTCATTTACACCAAGAGAGAGAATGTGTTCGTCGAGTTGAGTCCACTCGCGGGATATGTCGTTGCCGGTGCTCAGGGCATAAACGCCCGATTCTAGAGCATCGTCGATGAGGTATCTACGACGGTCAGGCAAATGGCGGTTGGCATACGCATACCCGATACTCCAGTCAAGGGCATCGCTAGTGAAGGTGTGCTTACCGGTAAGCTGACCGTTATATGTAGTTCTACTGCGGTAGTAATACTCTGCGCTTCGCTCCAGGTTCGACTGGGCGCTCACGCCATCACGCCAGGTATATCGGCTGGTAGCCAACTGGTTGAAGATGTTCTTGAGCTGATACTTGTGATTGCCGTCCTTGGAAAGGAAGGTGAAGTTGAGCATTGCTCCGAGTCTCACGTTATTATTATACTGATCGTCAATAGAGTGACGAAGATAGTTTGGCTTGTCGTTTGCCGCATCATAGATGCCATAGAGATTGTTCTCCATGTTCTCGTAGGTGCGGTATTCGTTGGTATAGTTCAGGGCGGCGAGCATGCCGAGTGTTCTTCCGCCGAGCATCCAGCGCCGGTTCAGGCTGGCTGCCAGTTTCAAGTCGCCCAAAGGCTTCTTGTTCTTGATGAGCCAATCATTATTGAATCCGTTGCCCAGGAGCGAAGTAGCATAATCGCCCACTGGTTTTCCGTTGGCATCGAACTGTGGATTCAAGTCAGCATGGATGCCCCCATTCAGGTTTCTCAAGCCATTATCGAACCCAAGGAAATCGGTTCCGGAACCTTTCGAGTAAGAAAAGTCCTTGAAGGCAGAAGATGTATTCCAGTTTCCGCCCACGGCGATGTTGAAACTGTTTTCTGCCGGAATCTCCTTGGTGTTGACGATGATGAAACCGCCTGAGTAATCAGCGGGATATTCAGCCGTTGGCGACTTCACGATGGTAAGGTTGTCAATCTGCGAACTTGGGATGATGTCGAAGGAGAATGCCCTGGAATCAGCCTCAGAACTAGGCACTGCTCCTCCGTTCACCCACACATTGTTGTAGCGCTGTGACAATCCGCGAACCATCACAAATTTATCGTCGATGAGGCTCACGCCTGGCACTCGGCGTATCACCTCACCCGCATTCGTATCCTGAGTTCTGGATATTTCCTGTGCCGAAACATTGCTCACGATGACGGGACTGTTTTTGGCCACCTGTATCATTGCCGCATCCGTATTACGCCTTTCCACTGCGGTAACGGTCACCTCCTTCAGCTGCTGTTCATCAGGTTGCAGCGCAATCACCTGGTCTGCGTCCTTCGCCTGAACCCCGTCAATTTTTTGAGTCTTATATCCTACATAATTAATATATAGTGTATATGTCTTTTCTTTATTCAATCCATCGATCTGGAAGTTTCCGTCGATGTTGGTGATAGCCTTCACGTTGGTTCCATCCACAGTGACGACTGCACCGATGAGTGTCTCTTTCGATTTTTGGTCGATAACCACACCCTTAATCTGTTGCGCCCACGTTGGCATGTTAGCCGCCGAGAGCAATCCTAATACAATAATTCCCCTTTTAGCATTCATAACCTATATCGTTTGATTACGGTTGCAAAGGTACGGCAGTATTATTACATTGCGATTGCGATGAGATTGAAAGGCATTGACGAAGCTGCGACAATGGTGTTACGGTTGCAATAACTAAAGATATTTAAATATTTAACCCGATATTTGGAGATAAATAAAGGAGTCCACTTTAAAAAGTAGTTTTTGGTTCTTTTTCCTACAAAATACCATTTGATTATCAGACGGTTACGTACATATAAAGATATACTATTTATGAGAGAACACTAAAAATATCCGTAGCCACATTGACTACAGTTCTTTCTATTGTAGCAAAATTTTCCTTCGTTTTTTAAACCCATCTACATCTTATAAATCGAACTAAACATTTACTATTCGTCTTTGGAAACCGTGATTGAAAACACTAATCAGAACCGCAAAAAATGTGGCTATGACCTTTGGTCCAGCGTATGTTTCATATTTCAACGTAGCTATAATTTCTGATATAAAAGTTTTTACAAAGGATATCTATGGAGACTGCTTTCCTCAAATAAGAAAACAGATAGGAAGAATGTTCTATGCTGTAACTTTTACATATGATAGTACTGCCGTTAAATTTGATTTCGGATTTGCAGCAAGAGTCAGAATATGGAAAGATACAGGAGAACAATTGGATATAATATTCGGTAATGGTATGGTAAGAAATTGTCTCTTTAAAACCTTTGTAGAGCAAACCAATCACTCACCAAAGGACTACGAGAAAGTGGCTTCAGACTCTATTGTCAAAGTACCATTGCAAACCGTACATGAACTTGAGGACATTTGGAATGACAATGGTTATCATAGCAATTCACATAACATAATAATGTATGTTAAATCCAGTAAATCTTGTTAAACAAATCGGCTATTAACTCGTATGTTTATACCTTTGCACGCATTTTTTTTAAAGGATTACATATGAGAGATAATATAAAAAGTGCAGCAATCTGCACACATCAAGTAGGCTTTTGGGGATTGCTCATCACTTTGGGCATCGTGTTCGGAGACATCGGTACTTCACCACTCTATGTGATGAAGGCAATCCTCCACACAGGAGAAGCTATCAACGAAAGTACCATTCTGGGCGCACTGTCCTGCATCATCTGGACACTCACCCTTCAAACCACCTTAAAATATGTATGTGTGGCGCTTCGTGCTGACAACAATGGCGAAGGAGGCATACTCGCCCTCTACGCTCTGTTGCGCAAGCATAAGAGAAGATGGATTTACATTCTGGCCATCATTGGCGCCAGTACGCTGCTGGCAGACGGAATCATCACCCCTGCAATCACGGTTACCACAGCCATCGAAGGACTCGAAACCATCAGTCCGCATCTGCCTGTCATTCCCATCACACTTGCCATCATCAGCGTCATCTTCTTCGTGCAACAGTTTGGCACAGAAAGCATAGGCAAGTCGTTTGGAGTTTTCATGCTGCTTTGGTTCCTGCTGCTGGGTGTGGTGGGAGCTTTCAATATCACTTCTTCTCCGCTGATACTGAAGGCTTTCAATCCTTATTATGCCATCATCCTTTTGGCAAAATCACCAGAATGGTTCTTGATTTTAGGAGCGGTTTTCCTCTGTACTACTGGTGCAGAGGCGCTTTATTCCGACCTGGGTCACTGTGGCAGAAAGAACATCACTATTAGCTGGGCGTTTGTAAAGAGCATGCTCATTCTCAACTATCTGGGACAGGGAGCATGGATACTGAACCATGTGGATCAAGCTTTGTCTGTCAATCCGTTCTACTCCATCATGCCGCAGAGCATGCTGATTTTCGCCGTCATCATGGCCACGGGTGCAGCCATCGTGGCAAGTCAGGCACTCATCAGTGGAACTTTCTCCGTACTGAGCGAAGCTATGAACCTGCATTTCTGGCCGCGCATGCGAATCAAGCACCCTACCCATGTAAAGGGACAGCTGTTTATCCCGATGATCAACCTTGCCATGTACATCGGTGTGGTTCTCATCATCCTGCTGTTTCGCGACTCCTCGCACATGGAGGCAGCCTATGGTCTCGCCATTACCATCACGATGCTGATGACTACCCTGCTGCTTGGTTTCTACCTGAGAACCAAGGGGGTGGCTCGCCTCTTCACGCTGATGTTTATGGGTGCATACTGCTCCATCGAAGGAGTCTTCCTTGCAGCAAACCTATCAAAGTTTCTCGCAGGAGGATGGTGTACGATGCTTATAGGCGGAATCCTGTTTCTGATGATGTATGTGTGGGTTCGCGCCATGAAGATACGCCGCCAATACATCAGCTCTAAACCGCTGGATGAGTATTACAAGATTATTTCCGACATCAAGACCGACGAGAGCATCCCCAAATACGCATCCAATCTTGTCTATGTAAATCATGCCGATAAGGAAGGCACCGTGGATGATAAACTGCTCTACTCCATCATCAACAAGCAGCCGAAACGAGCTGACCATTACTGGCTTATAAACATGGAGTTTGTGGACACTCCTGACACGCTGGAATACAGTTGCGAAACCCTGGTGCCTGACACTCTCTACAGTGTAACTATGCACATAGGTTTCCGCATAGAACCTCGGGTAAGTCTCTATCTGCGACAAGTTGTGGAAGACCTGGTGGCCGACGGTAAGGTAGATTTGAGAAGTACATATCCTTCTCTGCGGAAAAACGGTATTTCTGGTGACTTTCGATTCATCATTATCCACCGCGTTTATTACCCGGAGAGTTCTTGTAACCGTCAACAGAATTTACTGATGAACATCTACGCTCTCATCAGCAAGATTGGCATTGACGAGCCGAAGGCATTGGGTCTCGACACATCTATGGTAGCAGTGGAACGTGTGCCGCTCATCATCAACCATCGTAACAGAAGCAGAAGACGTATCGTCCAGAAGACGGATGACCAGATAATGGATTTATAGCATAAAAAAAGACAGTGTGTTTCAAAATATGTTCAGGATATGGATAAGCAGATTTTTCAAACAGACTCACGTTCTCGCTGGAAAAAGTTCCAGTGGAGCATGAGAGTTATAGGGGCAATCATCGTATTGTTCATCATCGTATTTCTAACTTTATTCGCATTGGAAGGCAGTCCGAAGATTCCCTTCGTGCACGACTATCACAAGGTGATGACCGCAGAAAAGCCACTCATGCGCAACAATGAGACGGCAAAGGAATACAAGTCGTTCCGCCGCTTCTTCCACGAGAAGAAGATGCACACCACCTATGCCGAAGCCTCGATAAGAAAGACCCGTTTCACAGGAAAGGGTAACCAACTCACAGAGAAATATCTAAGAGAGTGGAACGATCCGCGCATGGGAATCCGAGCTGCATGGTATGTAAACTGGGACAAGCGATCGCTGCTTTCGCTGAAACGCAACATCAGTCACATCAACCTGCTCATGGGCGAATGGCTGTTCATCAATCCGAAAACCGGAGTGCTCAATACTCAGGTAGATAAGAAAGCCCTTCGCCTGGCGCAGAAGGCAGGCGTGCCCGTAATGGCGATGCTTACCAACAACTATGGCGAAGACTTCAGAAGCGAAGCCATCGGCAGCATCATGAAGGATGCAGGCAGGAGAAAACTGTTTACGGAAAAAATTCTCGATGCCTGCCGTAAGTACAATTTCTGCGGAATCAACATTGACCTGGAAGACCTGCAGATAAACGACAACGCCCTGCTCACTACCTTTGTGAGCGAACTGTCGGCAGTCTTCCATAAGGAAGGACTCTATGTTACTCAGGATGTAGCTCCATTCAATGAAGACTACGACATGGAGCAGCTCGCCAAGTACAACGACTATCTCTTCCTGATGGCGTACGACGAGCACAACTCAGCAAGCAAGCCGGGCGATGTATGCTCGCAGCAGTTTGTAGAACGTGCCACCGACTGGGCGGCACGCAATATTCCCAACGATAAGCTCGTTCTGGGACTGGCAACCTATGGCTACGACTGGTGTGAGGAGAAACAGGGAGAAACCGTAACCTTCAACCAAGCCGTAGCCTCTGCTTGGAACGCTGGTGCTCCAATAGACTTCAACGAAGATTCATACAATCTGAACTTCTCATATATAGATGACAACAACAAGCTCCATCAGGTTTATCTCACTGATGCCGCCACATCCTATAATATCATGCGCTTCGGGGCAGAATACCATCTTGCCGGATTCAGCGTGTGGCGACTGGGCACGGAAGATTCCCGTATATGGAACTACTACGGCAAGGACATGAGTTACGAAAACACCTCCAACTGGAATCTGCAGAAGCTGCTCCAGATAAGAAGTCTGGACGACGTGAACTTCGTGGGCAACGGAGAGGTGCTGCAGGTGGAGTCGGAACCGCAGCCGGGCTACATATCCATCGTGAAAGACAAGGACGACGGACTTGTAGCCAATGAAATATATCGCAAACTGCCATCCGACTATACTGTGACAAAAATCGGTCATTGCCACGCCAAAGACCTCGTTATCACCTTCGATGACGGTCCCGACAGCAAATGGACCCCTCAGGTGCTCAGTATTCTGAAGGAAAACCACGTACCTGCAGCATTCTTCATGGTAGGTCTGCAGATGGAGAAGAACCTGCCCCTTGTGAGGAAGGTGTATGAAGCCGGGCACACCATCGGCAACCACACCTTTACCCATCACAATGTGATAGAGAACTCCGACAACCGCACTTATGCAGAGCTAAAGCTCACGCGAATGCTGATAGAGAGCATAACCGGGCACAGCACCATTCTGTTTCGTGCCCCATACAACGCCGACAGCGACCCAACCCAGCATGAGGAAATAGAGCCGATGATTCTTGCTTCACGCCGCAACTACCTGATGGTTGGCGAAAGCATCGACCCTAACGATTGGAAGCCAGGCGTAACAGCCGACCAGATTTACCAGCGTGTTACCGACGGCGTACACCACGAAGACGGTCACATCATCCTGCTCCACGATGCTGGCGGCGTCACCCGCAAGGCAACCATACAGGCCCTGCCGCGCATCATCACCACCCTGCAGAAAGAAGGCTATCGCTTCATCTCACTGGAGGAATATCTGGGGATGAAACGCGAGACACTGATGCCTACGATACAGAAAGGAAAGGCTTACTATGCGATGCAGATGAACCTCACACTGGCAGAATTCATCTACCATCTGAGCGATTTCATCACCGCCCTCTTCCTTGTATTCCTCGTCCTCGGATTTATGCGCCTCATATTCATGTATAGTCTTGTCATCAAGGAAAAACGAATAGAACGCAGACGCAATTATGATAATCTCGGCAAGGAGAATATGCCTAAGGTTTCCATCATTGTACCAGCCTATAACGAAGAAGTAAACGTAGTGAACACAATTTACAATTTGATAGAGCAAGATTACCCTTTGTTCGATATCGTAGTCGTGGACGACGGAAGCAAAGACAATACTCTTGCAAGACTAAAAGAGAAATTCAGCAACCATCCGAAGGTGGCAATCTTCACTAAGCCCAATGGTGGTAAGGCGGCTGCTCTGAACTTCGGACTGAGCCACACCGATGCCGACTTCGTGATATGTATAGATGCCGATACGCAACTGCGCCATGATGCCGTGAGCAAGCTAATGAGACACTTTGCTGCCGACAAGGAGAAACGTGTAGGAGCTGTTGCCGGCAACGTGAAGGTGGGCAACTGTCGCAACATGCTCACAAACTGGCAGGCAATAGAATACATCACTTCGCAGAACTTCGACCGAATGGCCTATTCTGCCATCAACGCCATCACCGTGGTGCCTGGTGCCATCGGAGCGTTCCGCAAGGAAGCCATGGAGAAAGCCGGATATTTCACAACCGACACTCTTGCTGAAGACTGCGACCTGACGATGCGAATCATCGAGGCGGGCTATGTTATCGAAAACGAAAACCATGCCGTGGCGATGACAGAAGCACCAGAAAATATCAGACAGTTTGTAAAGCAGCGCACCCGTTGGTGTTTCGGAGTGATGCAGACTTTCTGGAAACATCGTCGCAACCTCTTCTGCAGCCGCTTCAAGGGCTTTGGGCTTTGGGCGTTGCCTAATATGCTCGTGTTCCAGTACATCATCCCTACGTTCTCGCCAATAGCCGATGTTCTGATGTTGGCAGGACTGTTCTCAGGCAATGCCTGGCAGATAGTCATCTACTATCTGATTTTCCTGATTGTAGATGCAAGCGTATCCATCATGGCCTTCATCGTGGAAAAAGAATCGTTGTGGACGCTGTTATGGATCATACCGCAGCGCTTCTTCTATCGCTGGATCATGTATTATGTGATTTTCAAGAGTTATTTCAAGGCTATCAAGGGCGAACTGCAGCAGTGGGGTGTACTGAAAAGAACAGGAAACGTACAAATATGAAACAGTTAAAGTTCACTCTTACGGGGAGGTTTAGCCTGAATATTTCATACTATTCGAATGATGTAAGGGAAAGTTAACACTAACAATTTGGTAATCAAACAGAAAAATGTTACACTTTGTAGTGCAAAATCAAAAAAACTTACAATGCACAAAGTTAAGACATTTATCGAGAATAACCAAGAAAATTTGGAGAAAAATTCACTCCAAGCAGCAAATAATATATCAGTGGAGGCCAAAATGAACTCTCTGAACCTATCTTCATTTGGCGGCTTGTCTCTTTTGCGTGCCGAGGAGCATCACCTCGCTCTCGGCAGCTAGTTGGCATTCTGCGTGAAGGACACAAGAACCAAGTATCTTCATTCCATTGAAGAGTTGTTCTTGACTCGTATTTTCAAGGTCTGCTTGGGGTACGAGGATGTCAATGACAGTGACCGTAACAAAAGAGAGCCAATTTATCAGCAAGCCGCCTAATACAACTTCTTCTCTTTCGAACCATAAATAATAGGTAGGGAACACTCTGCTGGCATAAGGTATGCCATTGAATGAACAAAATCCTACATTTTGGCTTCATTTTGTCCCAAAAAGTGCCGACAAGAACATTACATAGAGAAAATGAGCAAGAAAAAAGTGCAAAAAAAATATCACTTCAACCTATTAGAACTACAACATTCCTCATATCAGAACATTCTGGGACGAGTATGAAATATGCAGGTTAGTTGTCTTTATTTTGCTCAAGTTTTTTGCAATCAGTTGTATATGTGATAGTTAGTTTTGTTTGTAATTCCTTAGAAACAAGAAATTAAATAGAATGTATCCTCATTGCCACCAATACGTAATTTCATAGCCATACCTTTGCACCAGAAATTAGTAGTTATGAATTCTCTATATCAAAAAGGTAGAAAATGAAAAAGCAACGTATGAAGCAATGTTTCTTTGCGCTCACATTATGCTGTGCTGCAGGAAGCATGTATGGTCAAGCTGCACAGGATAGTAGCAAGAATATTGAAAAGAAAAGTTCTGTAAATGGAAAAAAGATACGGAAGTCGAAGTTCAGCGACGATCCTATAGAACTGAATAATGTAGTGGTTACCGCCTTGGGTATCAAGCGTGAGGAGAAAAGTCTCGGATATGCTACTCAAACCGTATCCGGTTCTGATATTACGGCTACGATGCCAACCAACTGGTCTCAGGCTTTGCAGGGACAGGTGGCAGGTTTGAATGTCATTTCAGCCGGTGGTCCCCTTTCATCAACCCAGATTAATCTTCGTGGTAACGTTTCTATGAACATGGACGGAAACGGCGCACTTATCGTTGTGGATGGTGTGCCACTTTCTAGTCCTATGAACAATCCTGGTGGCTCTTATGGTGCTGGTGGCAACTCCGAAGGTTCTATTGACTTTGGTAATGGATTCTCTGATTTAAATCCGGATGACATAGAAAGCATTCAGGTATTAAAGGGAGCGTCTGCCTCTGCTCTCTATGGTTCTAGAGCTGCTAATGGTGTCATTATGGTTACCACCAAGTCCGGCAAAAAAGCCAAGAAGGGATTAGGTATCAGTTATAATTTCAATAATTCCTGGGAACAGGCTGCTCATTTTCCTGATTATCAGTATGAATTCGGACAGGGTGTAGCCAAGAACATCGGTTCCAAGGGGACAGAGTGGGCAGGTCAACCTTATTACTCCTATGGGGCAGGTGATGATGGCTTGGCTAGTACAAGTGGTACAAGCTCTGCTTTTGGCGCTAAGTTTGATGGTCAGATGTTCTATCAGTATGACCCTGAGAAAGAAGGTCGTGCTGATGTGTCCACCCTTTGGAGAGCCTACAAAGACAATCATTCCGGATTGTTTCAAACGGGGCATACGATGACCAACTCCCTGGCCTTGACAGGTAATAACGGCACAGGCAACATGCGTATCTCTTTGACTCATAGCAAGAGTGAATGGATTTTGCCTAACTCTGGTTATCAGCGCTTGACTGCTGCCTTCGCCGGATCACAGCAGATTTCCAAGCGTGTGAAGATCAATGCACGTATGAGTTATACTTACAGAGATGTGGAGAATACTCCTCAGCTTACCTATAACTCTAACTCTTTGAGCTATTTCCTGATATTCATGAATCCTAACTTCAACCTCGATTGGTTTAAGCCAATGTGGTACAAGGGTAAGGAGAATATCAAGCAGATACGTCCATTCTCCAGTTATCTGCCTAATCCGTATGTTTTGCTTTACGAGGCAATCAACCCTGCAAAGAAGCATAGTTTCAATGGTAATATTTCTGCCAATTTTACCATCAATCGTTTCCTTGATTTGCAGTTGCGTTCTGGTTTACAGGCTACGGCTCAGCAGCAGGAGCAGCACAGACCATGGGATGACAAGGCTTACCCTACCGGTTTCTTCAAGAAGCAGAACATCTTTGACTACGAGGTTAACTCAGATTTACTTTTATCTTACCATAACAGTTTCGAGAATGGGCTCAATGTGAATGTCTCTGCTGGTGGAAACATGATGCAGTCATATTATGATTTGTTGTCGGCTTCTGTTACCGGCTTGAATACGCCTGGTGTATATAGTTTGGCAAATGGAGTTTCAAATCCATTGGTTGGTACCACCATTCGCAAGAAGCGTGTGAACTCGCTTTATTTCATGGCTAATCTGGCTTATCAGGAGATATTGTTCCTGGATATAACAGGGCGCAATGACTGGTCATCTACCTTGCCACGCAAGAATCGTTCTTTCTTCTATCCTTCTGTGAGTCTGAGTGGTGTGCTGAATAGCATGATGAAAATGCCAAAGTGGGTGAATCTACTGAAAGTACGCGCCTCGTGGGCACAGGTGGGTAATGATACTCAGCCTTACAAGACATCACCTTACTATACAACTAGTGATTTCTCGGGTTCTTTGGTTAAGCCAAGTACACTTTATAATGCCGACTTCAAGCCCGAGATGTCAACCAACTGGGAAGGTGGATTGGATTTCAAGGCATTTGGCAGCCGTTTGGGATTGGATGTGACCTATTATTATAATCGTACCAAGAATCAGATTCTCAATGCTCCATTTGATCCTACTACGGGATACACCAAGGGTACCATCAACTCGGGATGTGTCAGCAACAGAGGCGTAGAAATCGTACTCCGTGGTACTCCTATCAGGAATAGAGATTGGCAGTGGGATATGACCGCTACTTGGTCAACCAATAAGAACAAGATAGAATCGCTTTCTGAATTTGCTGATGAGCGTCAGATTCTCGGTTCTTATGTGAGTGGCAATGTAAGTATCATCGGCACTAAAGGTGGAACCACGGGTGATATCTGGGGCTATAAGCTCAAGCGTAATGCTAAAGGTGAGGTGATTATCACTTCTGCCGGTTTGCCTGCTCGTCCTTCTGAGATTGAATATGTGGCATGTGCCTTACCAGACTGGGAGGGTGCATTCAATACCTCTTTGCGATTCAAGAACTGGTCTTTCTCCATGCAATGGGATGGAAAGGTTGGAGGTAAGACCTATTCTCAGTCACATCACAAGATGTGCGAACAGGGTCACCTGGCTGAGACCTTGAATGGTAGAAAGCCTGGAACCAGTCTCTATCTGGATGTTACGGACCCTGATGTTCTGAAGCTCTTTGAAAAGCAGAAGATTACTCCTGCGGCAGGTGTGTATTGCATAGCACCGGGTGTGGTTGATAACGGAGATGGCACTTATAGTCCGAATCAAAAACTTGTCACCCTGGAGTCATATTATAAGGAGTATTACCGCATTGGTAATGTGGAAACCAATACTTTCAGTACCACTTATCTCAAGCTTCGCGAGGTTCGTCTGGATTATCAGTTGCCAAAGTCCTGGTTGAAGAATATTTTCATCAACAGTGCTTCAGTGGGTATATATGGGCGCAATCTGCTTTGCATTACCAGTTATCCAATGTATGACCCGGAGACAACCTCACTTGATGGCAATACATTTGTACCAGGTGTAGAGGTGGGTACTCTTCCTACCAGCCGTTCCTGGGGTGTTAATCTCAAGGTTGATTTCTAGTTAAGAATAAGATGTAATGAACAAAAAAAGAAAGAATCGATGAAAAGGATTTTTAGAAATATAATGATGCTGATGACCGTTCCTTTCATGCTGATGACTTCGGCATGCGAATCAATGGACGATACCAATGTTGATCCAACCCGTATGAACACTGCCAATGCTGGAAGTTTTTTGGATCCTCTCATTTATGGTATGGGCACTTACACTTGGACCCGATACAATAGCTGGACTTTCCAGTTGATGCAGTGTCTGGTAACAACCAACTCTACCAGCGGTGTGGGCTGGTTCAACATCAGTGATACGGCAGGTGATGGCGTCTGGACCAATTATTACAAGTTGAATACCAATGCTAAGGCCATCTATGACGAAGCCGTGAAAGTGGGAGATCCGAACTATCAGGCAATTGCATTGACCCTCAGATGCTGGATATTTGAGAACACGACAGATGCCTTCGGTGATATTCCTGTACAGGAATCATGCCGTGGTGAGGAACAGCTCTACTTTCCAAAGTTTGAGTCTCAGACTGATGTCTACAGGTTTATCATCGACAGCTTGGATGTGGCGAACAGCAGATATAATCTCAAAAAGGGTTTGCAGTTCAATACCAATGGTGACAAGATGTATTGCAGCAGCGGTTCTGATTTGCAGGGCATCCTGAAATGGAAGAAGTTTACCAACTCCTTGCGTTTGCGCGCTTTGCTGCGTGTCATAGATTCCAAGGAATTGGGTGATTTTGCCAAGGCCGAGTTGAAGAAGATGATGGCAGATCCGGCTACTTATCCGGTTTTTGAATCGAATGATGACAATGCTAAGGTACACATCTCAGGAATTGCTCCTGATGAAGCTCCAATGACACGTCCATCAGACCTTTCTGCCTACAAGTCACTTTCAGCGTTCTTCATCGATCGTCTTCAGGCTTGGAAGGATCCTCGGCTGGAAGTGTTTGCAACTCAGGCTACCAATAAGGATCCTCAAACCGGTCAAACGGTTACTTCCTTTATCGGTTTGCCTAGTGGTTATGATGTGGAGCCTACATTCACTGCTTCTTCTCCAAATGCTACAAATCTGGCCACTGCGCCACAGGATATACAGTGTCTCACCTATGCAGAGGTACTCTTCATCAAGGCAGAGTTGGCACAGCGTGGTCTTATCTCTGATGATGCCAAGCTGCTCTATGAAAAGGCTGTTGCTGCAGCTATTACGCAATGGGGAGTTGAGGTTCCTGACGGATATTTTGATAACGGGAAGGCAGCGTATGATGGAACGCTTCGCCGCATCATGGAACAGAAGTTCTATGCACTCTTCTTCATTGATTTCCAGCAATGGTTTGAGTATAATCGTACCGGTTATCCTGATGTCCCGAAAGGTCCAGGTGTAGATGCTTCATTGCATATGCCATATCGTTTCAAATACCCAGCTATCTTGCAGCGTATGAATCGTGAACATTATTTGAAGGCTGTAGAATCGATGGGTGGTGATGATTTTAATACCCGTCTGATTTGGCAAACGAGACCAGAATTATAATTGATTAGATGTTTAATGAAAGGATTGAAAAAATGAAAGTAAGACTATTTTTGATTGCAGCGCTTCTGATGGGTACTGTTGCCCACATGGCTGCACAGGACAAGAAAGAGTTTACGCTCGAAGTTTATGGTGGGGAGATTCCTAATGTCAAGCCAGCCTTTGAGGAAGAGCATTTCTTAGGTGGCGAGATTACTAAGAAATGGAATACTTTCCTCTGTAACTATACCCACACCTATGAGGTAGAGGTGGGGTTGAGTTCGTCTGGAACAGAATTTAGAAAGCCGGCTGTCTTCAAGGCGGTGGAACGTGTGAACAAATATGTAAAGAAGAGCTACAAGTCGCAGCATATGACCAAAGAGGAGGCAACCCGAATCATGAGTCATGTACTGGATTGTGCCAACATCATCTGCCTGGAGAGTGATACGGCAGCCTTGGAGGATGCTGCTGGTGATGCCAATACTGCAGAAGAGGCTTTGGCATTCTTTGACCATATCAAATTGATAAATGTTTAATTTTTAGCGTGATGAATAAAAATCTGAGTAAAATTCTGTTGTTAGCGTTTGTTGGGACCATACCATTGGATATGGCAGCCCAGCAAGCTTCTTCTTTTGTTTTTTCCGGTAAGGTAAAAGACATCAAGGGTAAGGGGATTGCTGGTGTGGTTGTAAACAATGGGCGAAGTTTTGTGCAAACCAATTCTCTTGGAGAATGGACCTTGCCTACTGATACCAATGTCTGCAAGTTCGTCAGTATATCCACTCCTTCATCCTATGTGCTTCCCTGCCAGAACAGCCTTGCTAAGGGCTTTTATGTTCGCGTGGATGAACTTGTAAAAGAGCACAGCCGACATGATTTCATTTTGGCGAAGAGGAAAAAGTTATCTGATAAGTTTTATTATATTGCCATCTCTGATCCTCAGGTAAAGAATGAGCATGACATGAAGCGTTGGAAGCAGGAATCTATCCGCGATTTGAAGGGTTATGTGGATACTCTGAGCCGAGAGAGAGAGGTGGTGGCCAATACCTTGGGAGATTTAGTCTTTGATAGTATGAACCTATATGGTGAATATGCCGCCTCATTTGATGGCATCAACATGACCACCTTCCAATGTATAGGCAATCATGATTTCGACAAGCGTTATCAGGATTTGCATAACATGGCACTTGGTACACCTGTATATGGAGAGCAATATTATCACCGTTTCTTTGGACCTGTCAATTATTCCTACAACATAGGTAATGTACACGTAGTTACGTTGAAGAATATCAATTACGTGGGTCATAAGAAGTATATAGAGGCTATTACAGATGCTGATTTAGACTGGCTGAAGCGTGATTTGAGTTTTGTACCGAAGGGTTCTTTGGTTTTCCTCAATATGCATGCTGCTGTTTGGAATAGCATTGAAGGTGAAGATAATGTTCGTAATGCCAAGGAGTTGGCTGATGCTCTGAAGGATTATCAGGTTCATGTCTTGACTGGTCATACTCATTATTTCCAGAACAATGTTATGGATGCTCAGCTTTTGGAACACAATATTGGTGCCGCCTGTGGTACGTGGTGGAAGAGTCAGGTTAATCGTTGTGGAGCGCCTAATGGTTATCTAGTGATGGATGTGGATGGGAATCAGCTGAAATGGCATTATAAATCCACAGGCCATAGCATCGATTATCAGATGCGTGTTTACGGTAAAGGTGTTATGTTGAGTCAGCCTCAATATGTAGTTGCAAATGTTTGGGATTGGGATCCAAGCTGCAAGGTTGAATGGCAGCAGGATGGAAAATCCATGGGTGCGATGGAAAAGTTTGTAGATGTCGATGAAACCTATGCAGCGAGCCAAGGACATAAGTCAGGTCTTACTGTTACCGGGCATTTGTTTAGAGCCTTGCCTTCGTCTGATGCCAAGAGTATTACAGTGGAATTCACTAATCGTTTTGGAGAGATATATGAGCAGACCGTTCTGATTTCAAATCCACGGGTACAGACTCAGGTTGTAGCACATCGTGGATATTGGGATACGAAAGGTTCTGCCCAAAACTCGATAGCTTCTTTGCGTAAGGCTGCAGATGCTAAGGTTTACGGTTCAGAATGTGATGTGCATATCACAGCTGACAGTGTTATCATTGTCAACCATGACCCGAAAATCAATGATTTGGTCATTGCTGATTCAAAGTATGCTGATTTGAAAATACAACTTCCAAAAAATGGAGAAGAAGTATCAACGTTAGAGCAATATTTAAATGAGTTGAAGAATCATCCTGCAATAAAGCTGATTCTTGAAATCAAGAGACAGCCTTTACAGTGCGACGAAGACCGTCTTACTCGCAAAACGGTGGAGATGGTGAATCGTATGGGCTTGGCTAAGCAGGTGGAGTATATCTCTTTCAGTTCTGCAGCTTGTGCATTGGTCCGTCAATTGGATGCTGATGCAGTAGTATATTATGTCAATGGTAATTTCACTCCTGCCGAGGTGAAAAAATTGGGCTATCAGGGTATTGATTACAGTTACAAGGTTCTCTTCAAGCATCCAGAGTGGATCAAGGAAGCTCATGAATTGGGCCTGAAGGTAAATGGATGGACTTCAGATGATGATGATATAATCAGGAAGCTCATTGAAATGAATGTTGATTTCATTACAACCAATAAGCCGGTAGAGGCTGAGAAACTGGTGAAGAAACTGGTAAGGAAGTTCTGATAACTTCATCCATACCTGGTTCATAACTGGCATTTGTATGGTACAGGATGGGGTTATAGTGTATAATGTTTGAAATTCAACAGGTAGTAAATTGATTAGTTTGTTTCTTAAATCGGTGAGCCATCAGTAAAACTGGTGGCTTTTTTGGTGTTGTGCAGATAGGATGCACTGATAATTTGTACTTTTAACTTTTGCAAAAGTACGTATTTTTTATAAGTGATTGAGAATGAGATAAGTTTTTATCTCATAAA
>ENA-OWPL01000647-OWPL01000647.1-human-gut-metagenome-genome-assembly--contig:-NODE-647-length-23668-cov-25.244357_pt1 | contig 23668 bp, 29 predicted proteins | sample MGYA00248263_ERZ651844 | MGnify/ENA primary metagenome ERZ651844 (study PRJEB26924, sample SAMEA4378256) | human gut metagenome | biome: human gut; feature: human-associated habitat; material: faeces...
TGTTTTAACGTTTAAAATATAGAACAAACATAAAAAATTTCAAAATATATAAAAACAAAAAAAAGAGGAAACCTTTCGATTTCCTCTTATATTGATTATTCTAAAAATTTAGAATGGAAGATCATCAGAACCAGCCGTTGGTGTTGATTCTGTTGTATCTGAAGGAGTAGCAGGAGCGGCAGTTGTTGATGCTGCTGGTGTTGCTGATGGTGTTGCTGATGGCAATGGATTTGTTGGATCATTACCAGCAAGAACTACATTAATCCATGCATTGACACGAGCTGTTACTTCAGGTGACCACTCATGATAACCAAGCTCATCAATCAGATTAGGACAGAAACTCTTGATCTTCTCAATTACATCATGATACAACTCACGAAGTTTCTTTGTGTTCTCTTCGGCATTGATTTCTGCAAGAGCTGTAGCACGAACATCTGGATCCTTCTGTTTCCAAACCTTCTTTGTCATTTCCTCAACGTACTGGTCAAGTACAGCTTGCTGATCATCATCAAGCAATGGACTTCCATCAGGATTAGTACAACTAACTACATCATCAGTAAGTTCAGAAGTATTGTAACTAATCTCACGGGTCTTACGCTCAGGTGCTTTTGGATCATCTGGACCTGGTGTTACCTCAAGGTCAATAGCACGACCAAACAAGAAATCCATAACTGGAATACTTGCTTTCTTAGACTCAGGACTTGGAGCCATCTTAGCGTTGATTGTCTCCCAAATAGCCTTAGGAAGCTTCCAGAACATGTACTTTCCTACAAGATCTGGCTGGTTGTTATCTTCAATCACCTGGATAAGTGCATAACGTGCATAACGCTTGTCGAACAAACCACGTCCACCCTTGTCCTTGGTCAAAGCCTGCTTCTGCATCTTTTCATCCTTAGAGAAATGACACTGCTTCCATGCCTTAAATACTGGGCAATTCTTATCATTGTTTGTCAATGAACTTACAACAGAGAAGAAACCATTGCTATCCTGCAAAGCATAAGATTGCTGTTCAAGAATACTATTTCGAAGATCCCATGGGTTATAGATAACTTTAATTTGTGATCTATATACACCATCTTCAGCTTTTGAAAGTGCGGGCTTTGGGTGATAAATGTTAGGATTTCCACCTGAAGTCTGCTGTGGCTGCTCCTGATAAACTGTCAACTGACTTGGGTCAAAACCAAGAATGTCATTTTCAACTGAATTCAAATTTTCGTTTGTCATAATTTTACTTTTAAATGTTTTTGTTAATTTTACTTGTTAAAATGTGTGTTGCAACACATTTGATTATATTTATCTTACAATTATAATATAGAACCTATTTATAATGATTTTCAAAATAATCAATAAAATATTCTTTTAATTCTTTAAAAGACCAAAATTCAATATAATTTAAATTTTCTTCTTTTGCTTTGTTTCTCTTTTCAACATCCCTTTTAGTCCAAGTATTTATTGCATTATCATAATACCTTGTATTCTTGGCTTTCCACCTTTGTACATTTACTTGATCTGCAATAGAATTTTCATTATAAGGATGTCCTCCATGGGTCCAATGGAAATTACATTCTATAAACAAATCTAAATCTTCTATATAAAAGTCACAACAAAATGGATATCTTGAACCTCCGTTAAATTGCCTAGTTACATCTATATATTGACTTAAAAATTCATATACTTTATCTTCTTCTTTTGATGTATTGAATGAATTATTTTTTGTCATTATATCATATCTATGTTCTTGCATCTCATCACTAGACATAATTGTCGACATGTTTATTTTGTGTTTTAATGATTTTCCATAATTGTCAACACCATATTTCTCAAGACAAGTTTGTTTAATTTGATTTTTTATATTAGGATCACATATCGGCGCTAATCCACCATATTTTTTCAAACAGGTTTGCTTTACTTTTTCTTTATTTTCTTCTAATTTTGCTGGGTTGTCAACACCATATTTTTCAAGACAAGTTTGCTTACCTTTATTTCTTATTTTCTCTGATTTCAATGGAGAATCAACCCCATATCTTTCAAGACAGGTTTGTTTAATTTTTTCTTTACATTCATTTGATTGCCAAAAATATTCAACCCCATATTTTTCTAAACATGTTTGTTTAATCTTTTCTTTACTTTCTTTAGTTTTGTTATAATTGTCAACCCCATATCTTTCTAGACAAGTTTGTTTTACTTTTTGCTTAATTTCATCTGAAGATTGTGCACAAATATTAGAACAAAACTTAAAAAATATTCCTTTAAATAGTAAAGGCTTACCACAAGTGGGGCATTTAGGATGTTCTTCTATTCCATTATAGATCCTATATAAAGTTTCTTTTAATGAATCAGAATCATCATATCTGTTAACTAGGTATTCATATATGTCTTTATTATATTTTCCTTCTATCTTAGATATATATCTTCTAAGAGTATTAGGATTATATACACATCTTTTTGATTTAAATTCTTCTTTTACAACATCATCCGTTATTTCCATTTTAATGTTCTATTTAATTCCTAAAGTATTTGGTACTTTCCCATTAGTCAATGGACTTGGACTTTCAATTCTAGCAGTTTGTGTTGTAGGAGAACCAACTGTTATGATTTGTCCATATATATCAGCATTTTTAATATAATAGTCTATTGCATTTGCCATTCTAACCCCAAGAGGTTCGGCAATCATTTTAGTAATAGATTCTCCAAATTCTTTAGCGGCTTTATTTCCAGCTTTAGAAGTACATGGTAATACATGTTTAAAACCTTCTTCTAAAGCAGATGGCAAGACCTCTTCAAGAGATCTTGTCAACGCTTTTTCTAAATCAGATACTACAAGCATAAATTACTCATGATTGTAAATGAATTCTGCAAACTTCTTATAAGATTCCTTTGCCATAGGAACCAACTTCTTCATGAGTGAATTATCTGGAATATCAAGTGATTCCATATACTCATCAACCAACTTATCAATCTGTGAATCTACAGTATTACCAGTAGGTACATTCTTAGGCTCTGGCTCTGGAGCTTCATGAGTCATATCCCACTTAGCCTGAAGTTCTGCCTTGAAGTTGTCAATATACTCATCACCAATCAACAATGTTACAAAGTCATTATCCTTCAATCCATCAAGAAAATCCATTGCATCATTAAGCTCTTCTTTGGTAACTTCACTCATATCAACATCATTCAACTTAGCAACATTATCAGACTCAGTCAACTTTATAACGTCTCCAAAAATATCAAAAATTCCCATGATTATTTAAATTTTATTTATTTGTTAATTTATTTTATCTATTAAAAGTCAGGATCAAGATGTGAATTAGCATGGCCAAATGTCACAATACAACATGATTCTCTAGTTGGAATTCCAACCTCTCTCCAAGTACCATTCTTTCTCAATGAATACAATTCTCCACCACGTACGAATTTATTGAATGCTTCATCTGTCAAGTATTCTGCTCCATCCTTTTCATATATATACTTATCTTTATTATCTTCAGTAATATCATAAATATTCACAAGACGTACCTTCTTATTACTTATGACAGATTTGCAACATACGACATATCGATCAGATCCTACATGTAAAGTACCTACCATACCACATACAGGTAATATAACTGTCTTTTCTGATCCATCAGCTTGATTAATCTTTATTGTCTCCATTTTTCTATATTTTAACTTTAGTTCTTGAACAGAACTTAAAGTGATGTTCATTAATTTACATATTTAATATAGAACAACTTTTAGAAATTTCAAAAAATTGAACCAAGCAAATTACTAGCCTTCTTTAAATTATATTCGTGTACCCAATATTCATTTCTAAAATCCATATATACATAATATTCCGGATATCCACACTTGTTGAATATTGTAAAAATAATCTTATCCTTACTGAAATCTGGATTCAACTCTGTACTATATCCTTTACCTGGAATTGGACACTTCTGTACTCTTACGGTTATATTAACAGGATTATATTGCTTATAAGGCTCTTCCTTGACAATTGCATGAAGTTTGTCATTAGTATCAACATACATTGATATGATCTGTGCTCCTTTTAACGGTGTTATAACCAAGGTATTTCTTCCAGATACAGCATACCATTCAAACTCATAATCATCAAGATAGAAACCCTCATTATGGTTCTTTACTGCTTCTTTAATGTCATCTATAGTAGCCATTTACTTATAAGAAATATAGTTTGTTGGTTTTGGTTGATTCTTACTATCTCCTGTAATCATATCAGACATTGTATGGTTGTTCAACAAGTCAAGTGTTGCATCAGCTATAGCACCTGCATTGTCACCTTTCAACCTTGAAACAGTAATGGTAAAACACTTCTTACCCATATTCCATGGAATCATATATGAAATATCAAATCCACCATCAGCATTCTCTAAGCAAATATAATGATGTCCATCTGATAAGATATCCAAATTCTTCACTGATGTATGAAAACAAGAATCTGTCAATACAAGATTATTGTCTGCTTTAATGATATAATATGCAAGACAAATTTTTGTCCAAAAATTCTTTAGCTTATTTAACATATTTTAATCTTTTAACTGTATTTCAAACTTGGCATTTCTACAACATTGCCTTTCTTCTCTAACCCCTTCTGTTTTGCATAAATCTGTTCCTTTGTAAGATCTGCCTCAATGATGGTATGGGGGTCAATAGTAGGAAGTACATAAGGATTCTCAGAGTATTCCACAACTGGTACCTTAACTTTCTTGAATGACAAAGACTTATATGATTCTCTTACATAAGTTTCAAAATATTCAACAATATTGAATTCCATCTTACCATTTTGCAATACAATGCAAAACTTATGATTCTTAACATCAAGAAGATCTGACAAATTCTCCCATTCAATCATATCTAAGAAGTCAGAAGTCTCATAATGCTTAGGTCCATCAATTTGTGTAGCTTCATATAAAGAATTACCAGAAAAATCCTTTCCTTTATATCTGATTTCATCCCAAATAGTAAGGTCTTCTGGTGTTTCAATATTGTTATCCATCATCCATTCAATCAATCGTGATAATGGTCGATAGTCATCAGAATTTGTTGGAATATCATAATTCATTACAAAATTGAATGGATAGCATCCTAATTTCATTGCAATCTCTCTTCGAATATCAGAAGATAAGAATTCACAATCTCTTTGTGACAATCTTCCATAAACATTCTTTCCCATATCACAACAAATGGAATGTGCGGCAATTGTATGTCTTCCAATGGCATATCTCATTGCCATCCATGTCAAATCATGTTCATATTCGGACATGTATTTTGGTGACTTATTACATCTTCGTGGCATAGTTACTTTCTTTTTAGACGATTAACCATATTCTTTACTTGATTGAGCTGTTCCTTCTGTGCAGCTCTATTGAGAGAATCAGATTTAGTTTGTTGACGATTGAATTCTGACAACATACCATTCTTATCTGCTAAATTAGCAATAGTAACATTCAATGACTTGATAGAATCAGCCATTACTTTGTTCAAACTATCTTTATATACAATTTCTTGATTGGCCTTGTTCAATTTTGATCCTCTATTGCAACTTACTGTACATTTGTTCATTCCAAACAATATCAAGATTGCGATCAAAATTTCTTTCCAATTCTTCTTTAACTTGCTCATTTTTATATATTGACTTCATTTAAATTTACTGTAAGATCTGCATCAGGCAAACGTTCTTCATTGATGAATCCACATCTTGTATAGACTTTATCATAGATATCATCATTTTCACAATCAGTAGAAATATCAATCACATATTCTTTATGTAAATCATCTAACTGAACTTCTTTTGATGATATATCAAGTACATTCAATTGATATTTAGAACAAATACCTAATACTTCTTCTTTACACTTTTCTATATCTCTTATCTTTGCTGATGCCATTTTATTTTCTATTTAACAATAAAACATTAATCTTCTACATCATAGTTATCAAAATAGATAAATACAACTTCATTGTTTCTTCTACACTTCTTATTTGTATAGAACATTCCTTCCAACTGAGCAATAAAATTCTTTGCTTTCTTGTTTGAAAGAGTAGAAGGGTTAGACAATGTAATAGAAACTGAATAAGTATTATCAGTTTCATCTGTCTCATTCTTATAAACTTCATATTCATAAGAAGGTACAAATCCAACTTCTACTTCTGTCAACTTGATACCCATCTTATTAGCGAAGTGACGTACTGTATTCTTGATTTTATTTACTGAAGTGCTCATATTTCTTTCCATTTTAATCATTATCATTATTATTTTTACATAATAAATATAGAATTTCTTTTAGAAATTTCAATAAAACATGATAAATTTTTCGCAATATATATCAGAATCTTTGGAAATTGACTTGGGTTTCATCTTTGAAGCTAACAAAAAAATTTGGCCATTAAGGGATAAGAAGACAGGAGCATTCAAATATTCCCCTATAAGCATAATGACTGGAGATCATGTTGAAGATAGAAAATCAGAAAGAAAAGTTGATGATTCTGAAATCATAGATGCTATAATGAGTGCCAAATCAGATATATTAAATATGTTGAAAGATGGTAAATTAAAGGTATCACATTATGGTGAAAAGAAACCTATGACTTTTGTAATCATGGATGCAAGGAAAAACAAAAACTTGCCATTGACTGTTGTAGGGTTTGTTTCTTGGGCTGATCCTAAATTCAAGAAATGTAATGTGATAATCAAGACTGTAGGTAAGTATTCTAATTTTTCAAGTATAATGAGAAAAGATTCTGATAAAGAAAAACATATTCAATTGTATTAATTTATTTAATCTTATATACGAACAAAGCTCAACCTTAGGGTTGAGCTTTTTATTTGCAATTCTCAGAGGATTTATTTAATGTTACTTCTCTGTGTTACTTCTCTGTTGTAACAATTCGATTCAACTCAAGGTTATCAGGAGAGAACTTATTTACAGGACCAGCACCGATAGTCTCAATCTTTGATGCATCAACACCTGCCTTGATAAGTGCATTCTTAACTGCTACTGCTCGCTTGAATGAAAGCTCTTTATTATATCTAGTAGAACCTTCAGTAGAAGCATATCCAGTTACCTTGATAGTACCATCAACATCTTTCAATGCATCAGCAATATCATAGATATTAGCCATAGATGTTGACTCAATTTTATCTGTACCCTTCTTAAACTGAATCTTTGGGTATACCATCTTAGTTACATCGTTTGTCTTAATCAAAGTATTTGTCTTTGTAAGAGAATCGCGCATTACCTCAATAGTTGCATTTGCATCATTAAGATTCTTCTGAAGTGTATTGATCTTTCCATTCAACATATCAACTTCTGCCTGGTCATAAAGCTTGGCCTTATTGAATGATCGAGTGCCATTGCTTGTCTTGAAGTGATATACAATACCTGCGGTAACTTGTCCAATAGCACGTTCTGTATTGAATGAACCTGTACCACTCAAATCATATACAACTGCTGGTCGTAAAGCAATAGTCCATGCATCTGTTACATTATAATTCAGATTAAGACCTGCCTTAGCAAGCAAAGCATTGTACTTCTCATGCAAAAGGAAACCATAACCAGGACCTGCATTAACCTCTACCTCAAACTTACGTGGCTTACCATTATACTTCCAAATAGCATTAGTAAGATTTACACGACCTGTCAAATAAGTTGAAATTCCATCAAATGTATTTGCACAATGAAAATGTGTTACTGGTTTTGACCAATTGCTAAGTCCATTGATATTTGTATTACCTTCAAGTGTTACACCAAATACCGGAGTAATCTCCTTATTGATAACAATACCAGCTACAGCACCCTGTGGCCAATTCCACTGATTGAGATTAGTCTCAACACCACCAACTACACCGACAGAAACATTGTCTGTGAACTTAGAACTACCAGCATAATTAGACTGTGTCTGAGCATTAACACTAAATACTGCTGTCAAAGCCAGCAACATTGTCAAAATAAACTTCTTCATTTTTCTTTTAATTTTACTTTTTTAAATTATTAAACATTAATTAAGAATGGCAGAACTTAATAAGTTCTAACCATTCATCTTTTATTTATAGTGATATAACATATATAATATAGTACTAACTAAGAAAATTTCAAAAATATATTTCCTTTTTTATAAAATATTTTTGAAAATTTTCTCTTAAGAATTTCTTCACATCCTGTTTTACTATATGTACTAACAATTCAGCAAACGCAAATGAATTGAATGACCTATCAGATACAAAATCACAATATTGCTTTGTATATTGCAATGCATCTACACAAGTACCGCTGTAATTGGCTTCAAACATAGCAAATACATCTTCCATCTTATATCCAATAAATGCTGTTGTATATCCATTATTTCTCTTTGAACGGATATAAGTACATATTTTTTCTACATCATCATAATGGTAGCAATTCCAACTTGCTAACCAATCTTGTTCATCATATATTGAACATGTACTATCATCTTGATATAGTGTGAATTCCCATCCAAGTTCAGTGGCAAAATCTAATGCATCTTTGTCATAATCCTTTTCACCTAATGGCAAAACATCAGTTACCATTATCTTTTTCTTACTTGTATAGTCTTCTAAGATTTCTGTTCTAGGTGCGCTAAGAACATAATCTTTCATATACTGTTCATCTTTATATGTATCTATAATATAGTTGAACAAATCTGTAGGTTTTGTATAATTCAATGTTTTAGTGTGTTGTACTATCATGTTCTAATTTCCATTTAGGGGTTTCTTCAATAAATGTTGATACAAAATCATCTAATATATCTTCTGGAGTATCTGTATTGTCAATCAACTTTACAATATCATCTGATTTCTTATATTCATTAAATAAACTTAGAATATCATCAATTTCTTTTTCTGTAAAATCTTGATTTTCTTTCAACAAATTTACTCGATCTTTATACTCTTCTGGATTTCTCCAAAGCATAATGTAATTAGTCAATTTGAAGTTTGATTCAATTTCTCTACCAAAATACTTTTCTACTACATGTTCACGATCAAATAAATCTGCAAATACATTATCAGTAAGCAAAAGACGATCCATTACAATAGGTCTATCAGTGCCATTTAACTTTGACATGGTATATAAGTCATCAAGTACTTTACGAATTGTTTTTCTAATCCATTCTTCAAATTTCTGTGGATTTTTATAATCTACTCTTTCCTTCTCTGCTGATACCGGATTATATACTAAAAAATCATCAAATCTATTCTTTAAATTTTCTAATAATGTTCCTTTACCAGTTCTATCACAACCTTCAAGAACTATAATGCGAATTTTTTCCATTTTTATTTACAAACATAAATATATTTCTTACCATCTGTGGATGATTGATATTTATATTCAGGAATCCGTGTTTTATTTTCTGTCCACTTCATGTTTAATCGATTTGAATATATTATATATAAATTAGAATTTTGGGAGATATTTTTCATACTTTTCAAATACAAACTTACGTTGTCTTTCTACAATCTCTCTATATAATGGTTCGTTGTTTTCTATTTTCTTAAGCTTGTCTGCATAATCTTGTCCATTCTTACAATATGTATGTTCATAAAGCCAATCATCACACAATTCATGGTTTGGATCAAAAGCTTCATCTACAAAACATACAATATCCATAAGCATCAAATCAAACCATCTTGGTGATACTTGATTACCCAATATACATTTGTTATGTGTTATTAATGAAGACTTAGCATTTGATGGAACAAATTTTAGCAAATCTGAATAAGGCATATTTTTTACAAGGTCTATATCATGGTCAAAATCTACATGTTTAAAGAAATTCTTACTACCTCCTTTAATTACTAAAAATGGCTTATCAACTTTACTGTAAAATTCTTCTGTTCTAGCTATTCTATCTGAATCTTTAATATATCCATAATAGCAAGCAGAATATTTCTTGTCATTAAAGTCATAATTTCTCATTCTCAAATCTAAATCATCATTTAATGTAATGTAATAGTAAACATTGAAATTAAACCAAGATTTTGGCAAGACCTTTATTCCATACTCTTTGACATATTTATCATAATCTAATCCACAAAATGCCAAATCAAAATCATTTTCCATATTACATATATCATCATATCTTGATTCCAGCAAATCAATTTCTGTATTCCAATTATCTTGATTTATTCCTTGTTTCCATACTATCCTTGCATCTTTCTTAATAGCATAACGATTAGTATGATATCGGAAAAACCAAAGCTTACATACTTCCGGATCATCATTAATGAATATCATTCTATCATTTTGACCTTTTGATTTCCACCATTCATATATTCTATTCATACAAAATGGAAAAGTCATAATAGCCATTCCACCAAATATATTTGTCTTGGCTGGAACAATCCACATGTCATTTATATGATAATCTAATAACAAGTCTTTCTTTTCAATTCCATATATCAATGGGCAATCTTTCAATATGTTATTATATTTTTCACCAGAATTAGACAATGATGTTGTCAATATATATACTTTATCATATTTTAAGAATTCTGTCAAATATTTCCAATAATGATATACATTATACATGGTAATATTATCTCTATTTACTAGTATATGTCTTACTGGTAAAGATATGCATGCTATTCTTCCCTTTCCACTAGGTTCTTCTATACGTTTAATCATAAAATACTGTATTTTAACTTATTTAAATTAAAAATACAGTATTTATTTTATGATTTACTTATAGATTTCAAGGTCATCTTTATCCATCAGCATTAGTTGATATAATATATCAGCAAATCCTCCGTGTCCACCTTGATATTTAGAAACATAATGAAAAAATGGTTTTATATATTCAAAGCAATTATCTGTAGTAGCACATATATTCGCCGCTACAGCAGCTGATACATCACTTGGACTATCTCCAATAAAAGCAACAATGTATCCGTTATCTCTATATTTCTTAACTAATTTTTCTCTTTCATTTGGATCAGCTTCTGTAACATGTAACATGAAAGAATTACTTATTCTTCTGTCTGTAATATCACATCCAGTCTTATCATCTGTTACAAATAAGAATTCCCATCCAAGATCTTTAGCAATATTGAATAATTCCTTATCATGACAACCATAGGTTTTAAATCTTTTTCTGTTGTCATCATAAGTCATATTTCCATCTGTCAATATACCATCACAGTCAGAAATTATGATTTTCTTCATATTGATATATTCTAATGTATGCTTGGACTTAAAATAATCAGCCCAAGTCAAACCTTCTCTCAATACTCTTCTTGATGTGTTAAACTTACTTGTTTCCATCAATACATTCATCAATTAAGTTAGACAATCCAGAAATAGCATACTCCAATACAATATTCAACTTCATAATATCTTTTGCAAACATTGGAAGCATACCAAGCAAATGAAGATAGATAGCAGTTTCAATAAATACATCACAATCTTCTATCTTTGGAAGTTCATCTACTTTATATGTCATTTCCTTTCTCAAAGCTTCATCTAATCCAATCTCCACCATATAAGCTTCTGATTGGTCGACAATTGGATGACAGAAAAAAGATCCATTTCTTCTTGATACTGGATTATATACTTTGATATCACCAGTCATATTTACAAGAACATTATGAGAATTGATGTTTCCATGTGTCAGTACCCATTCATCATTCGCTAAACCATCTATGAGAAGATTACATGCATTATCTATAAGTGTTTGAACTTCTGCAAATGTTCTGTTATTTTCAAAAAGTCTGCATGTATCACAAATCCCCTTCAATGGTTTACCGTTATATTCTTCTAACAAAAATTTTACAGATGTTGACAATGGTACATCTACTTTATATCTTACAAAATTATTTAAAAGATTAGTAAGATTTATCTTTGATGCATGTGTATATCCTTCAAGATTATGCATATCACAAACATATCCATCTTCTGTCTTACTTACTGGCATATCTACAACATAATCACTAATTCCAGGATTATAAGATAAGAAAGAAATCCAATCATATTGATAATTCAAATGCTCATTTGTTTTTGCTACATATTGCATGGATTCTTTATCAGTATACGAAACTTCCATATCAGTAGGTAAAACCAAATCTTTCTGATAAGAAGTTGACATGATCTTCTTATATTCTGATAATGACTTATATTCAGTAATCTTTGTATTGATATTTGACTCAACAAAAGTAATCATACCATCATTTACTTTTTCTTGAATGATATCAATCAAATCTTTATTTTCATCACATGGTTTAGTTGGAATAACCTCAGAAATATCTTTAATCCAAAAGATACCTGGGACATTTCCATCATAAGCAAATGATCTGTTTACAATCTTACCATCTTCTATCTTATATCGGTATTTTGCATCATTTACAGTAAAAATCACACAATTGTCTTTATCTTCAATTTTTCTATCCAATTTGAATTCATCATTATCAAACAAAATATCTGACCAGAAAAACAAAACATTCTTTTTTGGAAGCCAATCATATACAGAAGCTAAAGTATTGCCTGAACCATTAGTATTATCCGACACAATCACATCAACATTAAGATGATTGATTTCAATATAAGCTTTCATGATCTTTGCAAACTTTTGATTTACTACAATACTTACTGTATTTGCTTCATCAAAATAATCTAATTGCTTAATCAATATTGGTGTTCCATCTTTTGATGGCAACAATATCTTAGGAAAACAAGAAAGTTCATTAAATCTAGTCTGTAATCCACCAGCTACTAATATCACATTCATATTATTTTATTCTTTTATAAATTATTTAAATCAATATAGAAACATCTATCACAAGATTTCATATTATATGAATTCATATCATATTGTTCCTTAGTTATTCCAAATTGACATCTTGATTTTGGTGACACCATTTCCCATAAAGTTGCATGATTGATGAAATCTAAATCTTCAAAGTATGGTACAACAACATCTTCTGATGATAACATAGTAAAATGTGTATTTCTATCAGTTGATAATTTGATGAAAACAACGTTTGAATTGAATTTTTTCTTCAAATCTTCCATTGCCCCACTATTATTTGGATCTGTATAAAACACAACAACCACATCAGCATAGTCATAATTAATATATGAAATTACATCATCTACTTTATATCCTTCATCAGTCAATCTATAAGGGATATAATAAATAGAATAAGTACCTGTATCAAGATTCTTAACTGTTTTAATAGTATCTTTCAATTCAAAATCTGTCATATAATCAAAATATTTCAGATTGCGATCCATCATCATATAATAAGGGTATATTAAACATTCTGGTAAAGAGAATTTCTTGAGTTGTGTTGGACTTTCTACAATTGACCAATCCGAAAGTTGAAACAATTTCTTATTCAAATTATCATATCCCTCTAAGAAATTTCTTGTATGCTCATTATCAATCTTACAAACTGGACACCAGAAAACCTTTTCAAATCCTTTAAACCAATATGGATCAACCAATAGATTTCCTAAAAATTGACTTTCAAACATTACAATATTGAAATCATTACCATTATCTGGATTATTTATGAGTTCAAACAATTCCATTTCCATCTTACTCACAACATCAGAATCACTCCTTTGTTCACCAGCATGTTTACCAAAATTATCTGACCAAATGATTTCAATATTATCATTGTCTTTTACCCACCTATCAACAATATCATGTGATTCATTATTCTTTGGAAGCAATATTGTCAAAGTATTGAAATTCTTATGATGTTCAAAAAATGTAATAAAACGTACTACATTTCCATCACTATCCAAATTATACTTGTTTGTCTCTCTATTGATAGAAGAGATAATTGGCACATACAGAATATTCTTATCCTGCATGTGCTTATCTACAAATTTTTTATCTATTGTCATGATCCTTTTCTTGCAATTTACATGATACTTCATGAATGATATTGAATATACTATCAATAAGATAGTCAAATTCTTCTTTATATTCACCACTAAGTCTTGAACCTTCTAATTGCTTATGTACATTTTTCATTACATGATTCCATCTGTCTGGTTGTACAATAGGTTCATCTGCTTTCTTCTTGATTCTTCCTATCAATATAGCATTATTCATTCTAGAAATCAAGAGGTTGACTAATGAACGGTCACCTCTTGTAATTTCTGCTCTACATGATTTGAGAAGTTTCAAATCTGAGTTAGTTATGTTAGTCATACAAATTATGTTCTTTAGCAAATTTTGCACAAAAATCACAGGTGGTACCACATAGTTGATCAGCACATTCCCATCCATTTCCATCCATCCATTTATTGATGAATCCATTAAGCTTCTTATTTGGAATATCAATATCTGTCTTAGACTTCAATTCTGTCTTGCCATCATAAATTGAGGAAAGAGGTTTCCATAAAGAAATTACATTACCATCAAAGTCTTCTGACATATATGCTTCCATCACATATTTCAAATACTCTGTTGTACCAGTTCTACCAGAAAGTTTAAAATAATTTACACCAGTATTTTCACGATAAATCTTTTGATCTTCTGGTCTAATAAATCTCATACGAAGCCAAGCTTCTGGGGTTGATGAACGTGCTGACATACAATATCCCATTGGATAATTATTGTAAGACATACTATCCTCTTTTGTCTTGTTTGTTGCATGACAGAGATAGCAAGAATCTCTGAATACACAATGCGTGGCATAATGGGTGCCATTTCCATCAACACCAGCTACTCCACAAAATTCTTGAGCCATACATTCTAATATACACCCATTTTCATCACAATACTTCTGGGCATTAATCAAGAAATGCTTATTACGATTCTTAAGAATTGAATTACAGAACTTATTTACTCCAAATGTTTCATGATAATACTTCAACTGAGTTACAGTATCAATATGAGAAATACATGACATTTCAATTTCAATATCTGATACTTCTCTGATAAAAAGCAACATCATTGGATTTGCCACAGTAATTCTGTATACACCAATATTTTCTAACCATTTTACAAGATCCTGAATATCCTTCTTATGCTTTAGCATCTCTATCTTTGAACCATAAGGCTGAATTGAATTCATAGTATAATTGAATGCAATATTGTTATCCTTAAGTTTCTTTACATAATTTGCAAAGAATTCTTTATCAATATCTGGCAATCTCCAACCTGGTCTTGCAGTTACTGCTTCATTACTTGCATCAGATCCAAAAAATTCTACAATCTGTGACTTACCCTTATATTTCTTATTCAACTCTACAGCAACATCAATCAATTTAGGATCGAAATTACAACCTACTTTATAAAAGTTCATGTTCTTGTTACTGTAATCAAAATTTGGTTTCCAATTCATATTTACTTCTTTCTTTTTAATTAAACTTATTAATATTAATATAGTAATTAGACTAAAACAGGTTCAAACTATTGTCTGAACCTGTTGTTAAAATCTTGCATATTCATCGCTAATACTTCTGCTGTCTTAGTAGATTGCATTATGTAAACCGCTTTACCAGAAAATGCATCTGCTGCTACTGTTTTTAAGTGCCAAATTACTCCAGTTTCTCTTTCAGTATAATTTGGACATGATTGATGATATACCCATAGTGACATTAAAGTAACTAAACATGCACCAATCAATATTCCTACTAAGATAAATCCAACTATTTCCATATGTATTAATTAAATGTAAATTCCATTTTATAATAAGGATAAAATATTTCTGTCAATGACATTCCATTTCCTTCTTTAATAGACATTCTCTTACCACTAAGCTCCTTATAAAGTACTCTACCATCATTAAGGTGAACAGTAACATCAGTATAGTGATTCCATATCTTACCATTAAGTCTTGAATGGAATTTTACTTCTTTTACAGTCCCATAAGTAGTCTTTGGCAACTTAACATTAGTATTGATTGTAGAATCACCTGTAAGTGAATATTCAACTACTGTCATTGTACCATTCTTATGTACATACTCATTTCTGATAAATGAAGTAGGTGTTACAACACAAAAATAAAGTCCTAACAAACATCCGATGATACCAGCAGAGCACCAGAAGAAACCTTTCTTATCATATCTAATAACATTTATGATATCAAAATTGCTTTCATTAAATGCCGAGTACATGCAATAGCTCAAATATAAACAAACTGGTAATAATATTAAAATTAAAAGAATAACCATGGTAATCAAATTTTAAAATATTCATTAAATTAACATTATAATTATAGAAATCTTATTAGAAATTTCAATTTAATTGCATCTTTTTACTTAAAATTCTTTGATAGATACTATGCCTTACTTCTATACTAGCTAATTCTAATTTAATGTTAGATTCACGTTCTGATGTAGATAATGGTCTTTCTGATATGTATGGTACTGTCAAATCATAATCAAATGTATACCAAGTCTTCCAAAGAAATTTGTGCTTCTTCTTATATATTGCCCATTTGATATGTACAGTAGTATCTTCTGTTGGAATATATCCCACTCTTATATTTACAGGTCTGCTATCTCTTTCTATTTCTACTATTCTACTCATATTCATAATATAGTTAACATATTTACAATATAGTAAAGTATGCATAAACTTTTCAAAAGTATTTTTACATATATAATATTTATTCAATTTGAAAATGAAGTACAATGGAACAAACTACATTACTGAACTGAAATCTATAGAATATATAGTAGAAAAAAACAGTAACAGTAAAGTAGAAAATCATACTAAGCTTAAGAAAGTAGAAAGAATAATATTGATAGGTGAACTTTACTTGAATTCTGTAAAGATGCTTAAGAGAGATAAGATAAAAGTAGAATATGCAGATCCTACTAAGCTCAATTTTTCTTTTAAAGATGATAAAGTACATATATACAGTGGTGAGAAAGACTTACCAGATGTAGTACTTACTAAAGCAGATTCTAAGAACACCGTAGTATTGATGCGTAGTGGATATACTAAGGAAGTGATATCAGCTTTACTTGATGCTATACAAGAATTAGATATACTGATATTGAACAATCCAGAAGCAGTAGCTATGTCATCTGATAAATATGCAACTGCATGTTTCTTGACAAAAGCTGAACTTCCACAACCGAAATATGTACTTGCAACTTCTGGTGATATAGATAAAGAAGATCATAAGAAGCTAGATGAAAAGCTAAAGCAACTCTATGGTAAGATAGATGATGGATTAAAATATGTTTGTAAGATTCTGAATGGACATGGCGGAAAAGGTGTATTTTGCTGTCGCGGTAAAAATATTGTATCTATATTGCAATGTTTGTTCAAGTTAAAGGAAAACTGCCCAATACTCATACAAGACTTTCAAGAAATAAAAGATGGTGATATCAGAGCCCATGTACTTACATTGAATGGAAAGCAAAAGATATTGTCTTCTATCATGAGAAAGAAAGGAAAAGATTTCCGAACTAATCTCAGTCTTGGTAATGATATGGAAGATGACTACAAGATGACTCCAGAGCAAGAAAAGTTGGCTTTAGCAGCTGCTAAAGCATCTGGTCTTGAATGGTGTGGTGTAGATATGTTGCCATTACAAAATGGAAATACTATAGTAGTAGAATTGAATGGTGCACCAGGACCAAGCTCACCTATCAATGATCCTAACATAGAAGAAACTAATTGTAAGTTCTTTGAAAAGTTAGTAGAAGCTATAAATGAACTTTGTAAATAAAATGGAAAAAGAATATAAAAACATCAATGAAGCGATGACGCTTCTGAAAAATGATACCAAGTTAGAAATAAAGAATGTAATATGCTTCTATGTTGGAGAAAAGAAAGTAAAGAGTTACGATGAAGCAGTAGAAGAAAAAGAAGAAGATTGGTCTTATCAAGATTATTTGACTATTTGCTGTCATAAAAGAAAACTGAATCTTGTATGGCTTAACAAAGCAACAGTACGATTTACTTATTCTAATCATATAATATCCATAGATGATGACATAACAGACATGCATTTCTCATTGAAACATTCTAACATTCATGATACTATCATATTCCAAGGTCAAGCTAATGATGACAATAAGAAAAACTATATTGGGTTGATGAGAGCATTTGAATATGAAGGTTTCTTCATGCTGAATACTATAGATGAAATCATTATGGCATCTGACAAGTATCTTGCATCTAATTTATTAGCTAAAGAGAATATTCCACAACCTGGATATGTACTGATAACAAGAGAATTGATGGAAGACTTGAATACAGAATGCCACGATACTAGAGAAAGTTTCTGGAAGATGCTTGATTCTATCTATAAAGATAATGAAAACATAAATGAATTGAAAGAAAACAGACAGTATGTAGTAAAGATACTGAATGGTAGTCTTGGTATTGGTGTATTCATCTGCAATCATGATGAAGTAGAAGGAATATTGCAGGCTATGTTTGCCGTAGATAAAGAAGCAGAATTCATCATACAAGAGTATAAAGAGAATACTGGTGATATTCGTGTACATGCATTCTCTGTTGATGGTGCTAACTACGAGATACTTGCTTGCATGAAACGTGATAAGATAAGTGGTGACTTCAGAAGCAATGTTTCATTAGGAGCTAAGACAGAAGAATATCAGATGACAGACAAACAAAAAGAAATTGCATTGAAGGTTGCTAAGCTTTCTGGATGCAGATGGGTTGGTATTGACTTGATGGCTTGTACTGATGGTGACTTTGTAATAGAATATAATTCAAGTCCTGGTGTACAAGGAATATCACAACAAATCAAGCATAACATGTTTGACATTGTGATAGATAAGATAGAAGCATACATGAAGAAGAATGCTGTATATTATACTGATGACTTTGAATTTGGTCAAGACAAAGGCAGATGCTTTACATCGTACAATAAAGACACTATTCTTGAACTTTGGGAGCATGATTGGTCACATATATCTAGCAAGAGACAAGAAGTAATGTACAACTGCTTACTTATGCAACCAGGTCTTTTCTATAAGATACATGGTAAAGACAAACCAGAATATGGATTAGATTGCTCTGGATATATCAAATATGTAATGAAGAAGGCATTGAATGTAAAGACACCTAACATGTGTGTTGACTTCTTCACTTTATTCAGTGATAATGATTGGGAAAGAATATCTGTTGATGATCTTAAACCTGGTGATATGGGTGTAAAGAATGAATCTACTATATTGAATCATTGTGGTATATATGCAGGTGCAGGAAAATGGTTTGATACTTCTTATCTTTATGGAGTACAATTATCTGACTATTCACACTTCAATTACTTCTTCAGAATAAAGAATATTGATACAGATGCTTTAGGAGAAAAGACAGATCATTTAGTCAGAAAACTCATTTCTTTAGGTGTATTGCCAAGGCCAGAAGATGAAATAACTGTTGCTCCATCTACTATTGGTGCCCCATTAGTAGTATCAATAGATTCATAATGATAGATTCCCTAGAATGGCGGCTGGGGCGGTCAGGGAATGGAAAATGCTTTAGACTATAAATTATATGTCTGAAGCATTTTTTGTTGTTCCTGGTGAACTCTTAAAAGATAGTGTATTTTATTAATACGAATTCATTTATTTACACTTAAAATATATTTTATAAGAAGAAGAACTGTATTGGTTCTACTTGCTGTTGTGTCATGTCATCATAAGTCATAGTACACTTATGAATGATTGGCATTTCTAGATTTGTTTTAAGTCTTATATTTCCAACTTCATCTAATCCAATCATATCTGACTTATCATATATTGTTCTTACATCAACATAACTTAAATCTTTAGATGATGTAAAATGAAGTTCCTTCTTATTCCAATAACCTCTGTATCTAGCTATCTCATCTGCTTCTGATATGAAATCTAAGTCAAAGCTAAGTAATCCTGTGGTATTTTCTATAACATACGATATCAATTCAGATTTGCTTATGAATAATGTATCTGTTGGTAATGACATAAAGTAATTAGATATTACATTAGTTATGCTATTCTTTATAGAATCTTTTATTGTAGATGTCGATAGCTTTACATAACACATGATAGAATATCTTCTTATTATTGGATCTACAAAAGTAAGGGAAGTACCAACAAAAGCTTTATTTGATTGTTCTAAAGCCTGAATAATCATAGATTTTTGATTATTAGTCAATAGCATAGATTCTTTATTTAATTTCAAATAATCACTTGGAGTGGATAAATGATCTTTGAATTTAGAAAATGCAATACAAGTTATCTTTGTAGAATTTCTGGATGACATCAAATTGAATTGTCCAACAAATGAAAATCTCTTTAAGAACATTTTGAAATTGTCTTCACTTGCCAATACTAAAGATCGAGAATTCATACCAACTAATTCTTTTACATTTGCTATAGTATCAGCATCTGTACCTCCACATATATAGCTTGTTATTGTGATATTTAGCAAATCATTAGCTTCTACTAAATCTCCAATAGAATTTCTTATAGAAGATTTGAATTTCAAAGTAACATCATCTGATGGTGAAATATTTCCAAGACTTCCATCATGTGATATGTATTTTACAGTTATTTGATCTCCTTCATTCAAATTATGACCATGATATCCATTACCAAACATAACAGAGAATCCTCCATCATATCCATTCTTTACTACACAACTATGTTCATCTTCTATCATATCATACAAACAACTTGATATTGACCATCTTTCTCCATTCACATATACTTTCATGTGATTGATATCATACAAACTGTTTACTTCTGCCTCTATTGTTTCCAATGGTTCTCCTTTAGCTGTAGCTGTTGCTCTTTTCCAAGTACCTTGTAAAATAGATATAGAATGTGTTACTAATGGCTTGCTCATATCTATTACCATGGAATCAACTGGTAAGTCAACTGAATATGTTACTCCACTAGAATCATTCACTAATTGACATTCATCCTCTATTACTATCTTATCAGTTGAATTGGATATCTTATTAGAAATAAGCACAGTACCTGAAGCTGAAGCACCATAATATGCATCATATCCACTTATTTTTGCTAAGCTGTATATCGACTTCTTTCTAGTAGCAGTAAATATATTCTGTTCTGTCATAGCATCTTCTATGTAGAACATCATATTTTGCATGACACCCTTTATTCCTTCTAATACGGATCCAAATATTGATGATTGAGAATATGCTTGTCCTAAACCACCAAATGATTTGTTGAGAAAATCCTGCATGGTTTCAGAAAAATTCTCATAAGATGTCTTTAATATTTCAAATAGTCTCATTTATCTGTATTGATATTTCTTTTCTTTAACTAGATTACCAGTATTCGGTGTTTTTAAACCTATCTTAACTTCATATATGTCACGTAAAGATCCTTTTATGACGTTTACTTCTATGCTTACATTCAACTTATTGCACCAATAAGTATTTTCTATTATCTTTCGTTGTATATATGATTGTACTTCCATAGGAGATGGAGTCATTTGCCATAAGAACTGTTCCATGTTTACCCCAAATCCCGGGTTTCCTAAAACCTGAGTACAATTAGTTCCAAGCAGCAAATCTAATTCTTGTATGGCGGCATCATAAGGTGATTCTATTACTTTGCTATTATCTAATGCAAGATCTATTTCCATTCTTATTCTATAGTATAATTTCCAGTAGATATGTATTCATTTTCAGAAGTCAGAATATCATATTTTCCAGTTGCTTCATTTATAAGCTTAGAATTTATATTGAATATTACAAATGAAGATGTTCTTGAACTTTCATGCCACTTGTTTTCTCCTATTGACAATATGAATTCATCTACTTTGTTTACATAAGAAGATAATGATATTCCAATATTTTGTGACATGTTTGAACGCAATGCTATATTCTGCAACTCTTGAACTTTAAAGAATATTGGTTTGTAAATTATTCTTGGTTGAACAGAATTCTTTTGTATTTGCTGTTTGTCATCATTATTCTTTACTATGCGACAATTCATATTGCTTATGAAGTTGAAATTCTCTTTATTCATATCATCAATATCTGTTTCTTTTTTCTTTATAGACAATCTAGTATACTGTTGTTCATTTATTGTATATTTCAATTTGTCTTTGGTAAATAATACAGTAGGAGAAGAACAGTTCTTACCAATAGCCCTGTCTTCCATTATGAGTCTTACATAAACATTATCTGGTACTTGTGACCATTTAGAAAATAGGTCTTTCATAGGAAACAAAAAGTCATCAACCCTATCAGAATATGATATTTCTTCATGTATTATGTTTTTTGACAGATAGTCAGAAGAAACAATACATGTATATTTTACCATTTCTAAGCTATCACCCAAAATTTCTTTCAATTCTTCATAATCTTTGGCCCTTTCTGATAATAACTTATATTTAGAAAAGTCAGTACGATATATTCTTTGCCAAGCAGATTCTATAGAAGAAAATGATTCTGGATAACAAAATCTGCCAACCACTGATATTGTACCATTTATGAATTCAAATGATGCTTTTATTGACATTTTAAAGTCGTCGACAAAATAACAAGAAGCTGGTTTAGCATATTTGTTTATAGTGAATATTCCATTATCTGATATTGATTTCCATGGATATAAAGTTATGTTTAATGAAATCATTTCAGGAATGGAATATGGATTTTCAACATATTCTTTCATTTCTGTTCCATCATCTTCCTTATGATATTTCCAATAATGCAACAGTAAGTTCATATCTGCTAATTGTATGCATCCATCTTTTGGATTTTCTAATTCCTTATATACTTGGTAATCTGTATCTTTATGAATGGTTCTACCTAAAGCATTAGTTTCTTCAGCATATTTTATCTTATCTTGTGAATATTCATTTCTAAATATCAATGATGGTTCTTCTATATATGTAGATCCATATAAGACATCTCTAAAGTCAGGAATTTCTACCTCAAAATACTCATTGTATATATCTTGATTTAGTCGTCTTTCTTTACCTGTATGCTTATCTTCATGCTGTATTATATCACAATACCAATGGATATGTAAAGAGTTTACCCAGCTATCAACATATAATATCATGTTACGATTCAAGTCGGTTGTTGGATGCCATATTCTAAGCTTTATTGTTTTAACATTCTTTATATATAGATCTTCATCAAGCAATCTACTATATGAATATCCACCCAATGTAGAATTATGTTCTGGAATTGAATATTCATGTTTAATAGATTCAGAAAATTCATCGGAATTCGTTGATATCAATGGAATTCCTGTTGTATTAGTAGATGGCCATATTTTAGGGATATCCCTATCTATTGGTGCTAAGTATATATCTGTATCTATGGTCATGTCATTTATGACATCAGTATTTCTGAATGCAACATATTGTTTAGTAGAAATTATATTAGAATCAATCATTTCTACTAAATATTTATCTCCATTTATTATGATTGTGTTGCTTTTCATGTAAGTTAGATATATGCTTAAGTAAAAATAAGTTCACTTTATTAATATTAATTTAATTATATAACACAAAATATTGAAATTAACTCAAATAAAGTACTATATTAAATTATAACATTATTTCTAATATATGAAACTTAAGCTAACACAACAAATTATCATAGGACAGAAGCATGAGAATTATGCTTCGCTTGATAGATTGTGTTGGCTTTCTAAGAATCTTTATAATCAAGCTTTGTATCAGATAAGACAGCAATATAGTAAAGACAAGACTTATCTCA
>ENA-OWPL01000652-OWPL01000652.1-human-gut-metagenome-genome-assembly--contig:-NODE-652-length-23568-cov-35.873177_pt1 | contig 23568 bp, 16 predicted proteins | sample MGYA00248263_ERZ651844 | MGnify/ENA primary metagenome ERZ651844 (study PRJEB26924, sample SAMEA4378256) | human gut metagenome | biome: human gut; feature: human-associated habitat; material: faeces...
AAGTTGGCAATGCCGACGCGGGGACGCGTCGCCCCCAGGTTAGGACCCGCCCCCCCCAATTAGGCAGATAAATTGCAGTTCACCTATTACTCAACATATCGAGTATTTGATGGGCTGCACGTTTGGGCGCACCAGGTTGTCCCATTTTATTTGCCATACGTTCATAGCCATTGAGCATTTTGCGACGTGCGGCCGATTGTTGGGGCAAGAGTTCACCTATGTAGCGTGTAAGGTTAGTGACATTCATGTCCGAACCCACAAGCTCTGGCACGACCTCGAAACCCGCTATGAGGTTGACCAACGAAATAAACGGCACCTTTAAAAAGTAGGGGCGAATACGCGAAACTATCCAACCGCAACGCATGTAGTAACATACTACCTGTGGCACACGGAATAGTGCCGTCTCAAGCGTGGCTGTACCACTCGTCACTAAAGCCAATGTGGCGCGGTTAAGCAAGTCAAATGTTTCGTTTTTGACCAGTTGAACGCGTTCGGGAGATATCTGACTACGTTGTACGATGTGTTGGTAGAACTCTTCTTCGATGGCAGGAGCCATTGCTACCACCATATCGTAATCTTCAAAGGGCGCAGCAGCTTGCAGCATGCGGCTTAAGTTGTCCTTCACCTCTTGTCGACGCGAACCAGGCAATAGTGCGATAACATCTCCGTTAGGTTTAGGACGACCATTCTCTTTTATGTATTCATACACCTCGTCGAGCGAAGGATTGCCCACATACGAAATTGGATAATGATGTTTTTTCTCAAAAAAATCTACTTCAAATGGTAGGATTGAGAACAAGTGGTCAACATTACGCTTTATCTCCTTAATGCGATGTTCCTTCCAGGCCCATATTTTAGGAGCGATGTAGTAATACACGGGACAGAAGGCCTGTTGCTTCACATATTTTGCTATTTTGAGGTTAAAGCCTGGATAATCCACTAAGACTACGGCATCGGGCTGCCATTCAGAGATTTGCGCTTTACAACGTTTCATACCGCGCAAAATGGTGGGCAAGTGGAGTGCCACTTGTACAAATCCCATGTAGGCTAACTCGCGATAGTGACATAGGAGCGTTCCCCCCACGGCTTGCATTTTGTCGCCTCCATAGTAGCGAAATTCCGTATCAGGATATTCGTCTAAAATAGCACGCATCAAGTGTGAAGCATGTAAGTCGCCACTGGCCTCGCCAGCTATCAGGAATATCTTCATATTTTGTCTATCTTAATCGTTCCTTTTCAAGGCACCTTTTCTCGCCATGGCAAAATGAGAGCAAGCTCTCTTTTGCTCATTTGGCTTATCGAAAAGGTTTACTTTCGTTCTGTTTGACAAATAGCCGTTTCACCACTCATTTTCATTCATTTCAGATACACTCTGTTCTTCAATGTGCCAAATGCGGCGACCATTGATGTGAGGAAAGTGGTGTTCGTCGTGGCTTACCACCACGATGGCCCGGTGAAGGCTCTGTTGGGTAAGCAGTGCGTAAAGTTCGTTGCGTGACGACTCGTCGAGATGTGTTTCAGGTTCGTCAAGCAAGAGCAAATCAGGTTCTGACACAAAGGCACGCGCTAAAAGGGTGCGCTGCCACTGTCCCCCACTGAGGTCGGAAATAGGGCGTTGTGCTAAGTCAGAAAGGTGGAAAGTGTTGAGCGTTTCTCTTACCTTGTTACGATGTTCAGAAGTAAAACGCTGCCAAAGCCGTTTGCGACAACTAAGTCCTGAGAGAACGATGTCAGCTACAGTCGTAGGAAATTGTCGGTCGATGTGTCTGTACTGTGGTAGGTAACCTACAATTGTACCACTTTTGCGTTCAATTGTACCGCGTGTGGGTTGCAAGAGTCCTGCAATAAGGCGAAGCAAAGTAGTCTTACCTCCGCCATTAGGGCCTGTCAGCACAATGAAATCAGTATCGTTGATTGTTTCGTTGATATGACACAATACGTGGCGTTCGCCATAGCTTAGACAAACGTTGTTTATTTTAAGCAAACTATTGGGCATCTTGAAGATAATTGGAATGTTAACTTGTCAACTCGCTCACTCTTCAACTTGTTCACTCTTCAACTCATTCACAATATTCTTAAGTTGACGTGGGACGTCAAAGTCAAGTGGATTAATCGTAACGACGTGTGCACCCAGTTCGTGGGCTATGCGTTCTGCACTGCGTCCGTTATGTTCTTTAGAGATGAAAACCACTTTTACGCTTTCCTTTTTACATTGTGTGATGAGCTGCTGCATATAGGCGGCCGAGGGTTCTTTGCCGTCATGTTCTACAGCCAATTGTTGGAGTCCGTACTGATGAGCTAAATAACCTAAAGCAGGGTGGTAAATTAAGAATGTACGACATTTGATGCCTTGTAGGCTTTTACTTAATTCTTGGTCTAAAGCCTTCATTTGCTGTTCGAAGCGTTGAACACGTTGCCGGTAATAGACAGCATTGGGCTTATCGTGTTGTGAGAGTGTTTCAGCTACATTACGTGCCATTGCTATCAAGTTTTGTGGAGAGAGCCAGACATGAGGGTCGCCACTTTCTAATTCACCTTCGTGGTGGTGTGTGCTGACAATGAGAGGAACGCCTTTTGCCGCGTCAATAAGCGAAACGTTGGTTAGGGAGTTCATCATTCGTGGCAACTGTGTTTGTTCGAAGCCCAAGCTTCCCATGCGAAACACGAGTTGACTTTCGCCCAAAGCTACCATCTGTCGTGGCGTAGGCTCGTATGTTTCGGGACTTGCTCCTTGCGGCATCAGCGTTTCAACTTGGTACTTATCGCCAGCTACGGCCTCAACAACGTAACGCAGCGGTTCGATACTTACGGTAATTATCGGCCGATTGTCTTGCTGCTTGTGGTTGCACGAAAGCAGACTCAATAGCATGATAGCGATGTATGATAGATGAAGAAGTCGTTTCATATTGTTTTTTTTACAAACTCAAAGTCACTTTAATGAGAATCCAATAACGAATGTACTTGCCAATAGCCACGTTAATCATGGCATAAATTAGTTTTACGCGCAAGAAGCCCATGGCCACTGTGATTACACTGCCTATAATGGGCAACCATGCCAATAGTCCGGCCCATGCTCCATAGTGTCTCACCCAACGCTTGCCACGTTCTAACTTTTCGGGCGGAACTTTCGTCCAGCGTTCTATCCACTCCTCTTTGCCCAATGAGCCTACCCCATAATTAAACAAGCTACCCAGCACATTGCCTGCTGTGCCCCAAACCAATAGTTCACCTGGATTGGTACCAGCAGCCAAGAGGGCTAACATAACGGCTTCAGAACTGAAAGGGAAGAAACTCCCTGCTAAGAAGGCGGCAATAAACATTCCTATGCCTCCGTTTTCGGCCAAAAGTGTGATGAATGCGTCCATAAGGGGGAATTAAATTTAGTTTAAAGGTTATGAGATTATAAAGTTACATCACGTTGATGAACTGCTATATAATCTTATAACGCGAAACTGGCTGTTTTTAGAAATAGCCTATCCCATTTGCACATAATAATTATATACGCCAAGAACGATGAGAATGAGAACGGTGAGGTTGAACCATGTGTTGAACAGACGTCCCTTTCCTAAGGCATAATAATGAGCAATGATAAGGGAAGAATTGGCTATGAACAGGCGCATTTGTTTGTCAAAGTGTTCAGGTAGTAGCAGCAGACCTATGGTTAGGAACACTTGCATGGTAATGATGGTGTAAAGCAACATACGCGTGCGAATCTTGTCATTGTAAGCCGTGTGGATAAAATGCACGAAGGCGAATAAGGCCAAGGCAAAAAAGATACCTACCGTAATCCATTGGTCAAGTTTGAGGAGGCTGTAGTTAGGTACGTGAGGCACAAACCAATCGTTGAGGTAAAGAAAAGCCGTGTCTAACTGATTGTTCCAAATGGCATAAGCTGCTAATATCCAATACGGAACAGCAAGGCCAAACAGCCCAGCCATAAAGGTGCGCCACGTAAGCGAACGAAGTTGGAACAGCATCGAAATATAATAAGCAATGGCTAACACCAACATGGGCGGAAACACCATACTGCCAATACCTAACAACAGAAAAGCATGAAATATGTAACCCTCGGCTCTGAACTGTTGGTAGGAGGAGAAAAGCATAAAGTAAGCCAAAACAAAGCATACGGTGGGTATAGCTTCCGTACTCCAAGTGTGTAAGGCAGGACATACCAACATTAGTGCCAAATAAGTAACACTCATCATACGCGAACGAATGCGTAACAACGCATTGCGGTTGTTAAGCTCCATAATGAGATAAGCCGTAAGTCCCGTTACGGCCAATCCGCCCCATAAATTGACATCGGTAACGTCTGAGAGTACCCAAACGAGTAGTACGATTACTGCCATTGTGGGCAAGGTAAACGTACTTGATACTACGCTATTACGAAATGAGTGTGATTGTATGGACACAAGTGTTGAGATTTTATGATAAAGTAGGTGTCCAATATAAATTTGAACACCTACTCAAATAATGATTAATGTACTTATAGACTATTTCTAAAAATAGCCAGTTTTACATTTTAAAGTTATAAGGTTATAAAGTTAGTTGAGTTGATTATCAACGTGTGAAGTAACTTCATCACCTCATCACCTCCAAACTAAAAACAGAATTTTAGTCCTCCCCCTTTTATAAGTCCTGACCGATGTCAGTTCTGAAGTATTTCTTCTCGAATTGAATGTGCTTAGCTCCCTCCATTGACTTGGCTAAAGCTTCAGCCTTATCCTTTCCGTATGAACTAACGGCTATGACGCGGCCACCAGCAGTGACGAGTTTTCCGTCTTTGATCGCTGTGCCAGCATGGAACACTACGCTACCGGGTACGTCAGCGCCCGTGATTTCAAATCCCTTCTCGTAAGCTTGAGGATAACCTCCTGATACACACATAACGCATACAGCTGCACGAGGGTCAAACTCAACGTTACGTTGATCGAGGTCGCCAGCGGCAACGCCTTCAAATAGGTCGACAATGTCGCTCTTGAGGCGCAACATGACCGTTTCTGTTTCGGGGTCGCCCATGCGGCAGTTATATTCGATTACTTTAGGTTGGCCATCACAATTGATTAAGCCAAAGAAGATGAAACCCTTATAATCAATGCCCTCAGCGGCTAATCCTTCTACCGTAGGACGAATAATTTCGTTCTCTACCTTCGTCATCCAAGCCTTATCGGCAAATGGCACGGGCGAAACTGATCCCATACCGCCTGTGTTAAGCCCCGTATCGCCTTCACCTATGCGCTTGTAGTCTTTCGCTTCAGGAAGAATCTGATAATGCTTGCCGTCGGTCAGTACAAACACTGAGCATTCAATACCAGAAAGGAACTCTTCTATCACAACGCGACTTGATGCGTTGCCAAACATACCGCCTAACATATCGCGTAATTCCTTCTTGGCCTCGTCAAGGGTAGGGACGATTAGTACGCCTTTACCAGCGCAAAGACCATCGGCTTTGAGTACGTAGGGAGCTTGGAGCGTTTCAAGGAAGCGACACCCTTCTTCTACTTGTGTTCCGTCAAAGGTTTCGTAAGCTGCAGTAGGGATATTGTGACGTTTCATGAACCCCTTTGCAAAGTCTTTTGAACCTTCGAGCACGGCTCCTGCCTTAGAAGGACCGATTACAGGCACGTGCTTAACATCTGGACGTTGTAGAAAATAGTCATAAATGCCTTTTACCAGAGGGTCTTCAGGACCGACTACGACCATGTCCACCTTTTCACGTACAACGAAGTCGGCCACGGCATCAAAGTCGTCTGCTTTTATTGCTACATTTTCGCCCACAGAGGCAGTTCCAGCGTTACCGGGAGCAATAAAAAGTTTTTCGATGCGATTGCTTTGTGCAATTTTCCATGCCAGTGCGTGCTCACGGCCGCCACTGCCCAAAAGTAAGAGTTTCATACGTATAAATTTTATTTTGGTACAAATTTACTGCAAGGCGAGTGAAGTGCAAAACGAAAGTCAAAAAACTTTCGTTTTGTACTTCCGAGCCGCCGCGTAAATTGGCGTAAGCAAATGCTGCAAGGCGAGTGAAGTGCAAAACGAAAGTCAAAAAAACTGCAAATTATCGGCCTAACGAGAATGAACATTAACGAAAAAATTAATTATTCCATTAATTATTTCATTAATTTTTCTGTTAATTATTCGTTAATGTTCATTCTCGTTAGGCCGATAAATTGCAGTTTATCCGTATGTTTACGTTCTACTATAAAGTTTTCAGCTTTTCGTTTTGCCTTGCCACAACCTTGCACTACCTTTGCATAAGGTAGGCGGCGGCTCAGCATAACGTTCAAGCATGCTTGACGTTCTGCGTTCGCCTTTCACTACCTTTGCATAAGATTGGCGGTGGCGTTCTGCATTCGCCTTGCACTACCCTTTCATAAGTATCAACTTAAAACAACATTATAGCTTATGTCACTCTCTTACATCTTTTCACGTCTTGACGTGCAGCAGATAGCAAGTGCCTTTATTGTGTTATTTGCCGTAATTGATGTGTTAGGTTCCACACCTGTATTTATTAGTCTAAAACAACAAGGACGTCCTGTAAATGCTTGGAAAGCTACGCTTATCTCCTTAGGATTACTCTTGGGCTTCTTCTTCGCTGGCGACGTTATGCTGCGACTCTTCAATGTCGACATTGCCTCATTTGCCGTAGCAGGTTCGTTGGTCATCTTCTTGATGTCACTCGAAATGATTTTGGATGTTGTGATATTTAAGAATCAAGGGCCTATAAAATCGGCCACACTCATTCCAGTTGTATTTCCACTATTAGCGGGGGCGGGATCGTTCACTACCCTACTCTCACTGCGTGCTGAATATGCTACAGTGAATATATTGATAGGCTTGTTGCTCAATATGATATTCGTATTTATCGTACTAAAGGCTACCGACAAAGTGGAACGCATCATTTCACCAGCTGCTATCTATCTGTTGCGCAAATTCTTTGGCATTATTCTATTGGCTATCTCGGTACGCCTCTTTACTGCCAACCTCAATGCGTTGTTGGATAACTTAGCAATGTAAATGCTTACAGGGTGGTTCTAAAAAATCTGTTTTTAGAACTACCCAATAAACGAAAAAAATGGAATAATTAATGGGTCTTCATGACCCATTAATTATTCCATTTTTTTGTTTATTGTGCGCTATTAAGCTTGTACGTAGTCAACTACGTCCTCAGGCTTGAGGTTCATTACGAAAGTATGATGTTTAGCGACTTCAGCCTCAACGAAGTTAGCATAAACACGAACACTCTTGCCGAAGAGTTCGGCATTTTCCGTTGCGTTGTGGAGCAAGAGGTGGAGCATGATAATGTCGCCAGCCATTTCGACCAAGTGACGTGCACAGAGGTCATGGAAAACAGGTTCACCCGCCTCTTTGACGTAAGCCGTAGCTTCCTCAAACTTATCAGCCATAGCCTTGGCACGAGCCAAGATAGGTTGCAAGGCTTCACTTACTTCTGCTGTCTCAAACTCACGCATTTGGGCTAAGTACGAACCGTTCGTCACATAACGAATGGCGGCAACTACCTGCAACTGCGTTGTACCTTCGTAGATAGAGGTAATACGTGCATCACGATAGTAACGCTGAATGGGATATTCCATCATAAAGCCCGAACCACCGTGTATCTGAAGGCCGTCATACGTATTCTGATTGCAATATTCAGAGTTCATGCCCTTTGCCAAAGGAGTAAGAGCATCGGCCAATTTGGCATACTTCTTTTGCTCCTTGCGTTCCTCTGGCTCAAGTTTGCGCTCGCGTGCAATGTCCTCCAAAGCTTTGTAGATATCAACATAGCGTGAGCACTGATAGAGCAAGGCACGACCTGCGTCGAGCTTAGCCTTCATGAGGGCCAACATGTCGTAAACGGCAGGGAAGTTGATGATAGCCTTACCAAACTGCTCGCGGTCGCGAGCGTAGGCCAAAGCTTCGTTGTAGGCAGCTTGTGAAATGCCGACGCTCTGAGCGGCAATACCCAAACGTGCACCATTCATCAAAGCCATAACGTACTTAATCAAGCCCAAACGGCGTTCACCACAGAGTTCGGCTTTCGCATTCTTGTAGACCAACTCGCAGGTAGGACTGCCATGAATGCCTAACTTATTTTCAATGCGGCGCACGTTGACGCCACCTTGGTTCTTGTCGTAGATGAACATAGAAAGGCCACGGCCGTCGACAGTACCCTCTTCCGAACGAGCGAGGACGAGGTGAAGGTCGGCATCGCCATTGGTGATGAAGCGCTTCACACCATTGAGCAACCAGCAGCCCTCTTCTTCTGAATAAGTGGCCTTGAGCATAACGTGTTGAAGGTCAGAACCTGCATCAGGTTCGGTCAAGTCCATTGACATCGTTTCGCCAGCGCAGATGCGAGGAATGAAGCGGCTGTGTTGGTCTTCATTGCCAAATTCGTAAAGGGTCTCGATACAGTCTTGCAAGCTCCAGATGTTACCAAAGCCAGCATCGCTTGCAGCAACGAGTTCGGCACACATGGTGTAAGGCGTAATGGGGAAGTTCAAGCCACCAAAGCGGCGAGGCATGGTCATACCATTCAAGCCAGCCTTTACCATCGCATCGAGGTTGGCTGCTGTGCCACTGGCATAGCGCACGCGGTCGCCTTCGTGGTGAGGGCCTTCGAGGTCGACGCCCTCAGCATTGTCGGCAATTGTGGTGCCTGCCAACTCGCCCGTGATGTCGAGCACACGGTCGTAGTTGTCCATCGCGTCGTCAAAGTCGAGTGGCGCATAGTCAAACGCATCTTTATCGCGGAAGTTGCGTTCTTTCAACTCCACGATGTGTTTCATAAGTGGGTGATTCAACTCAAACTTCAGTTCGGGATGATCTGTATAATTGTTTGCCATTAGTTAAAAATCTTTTTTATAAAACTTTTGTTGTAAAGTGCAGATGAGCGAAAGGATTACAAGCCCTAAATGCATTTTCACGTTCAAGAAGATAGTCCAAGGGACAAGCTCCAATATACAAAAAATGAGAACAAATAAGTACCCTGTACATAACTTGAAGAAGAAATACTTCATAAGCTATATATACTGTACAATAGAGGTATTACTTACTATTTTCTTTATAATACTTAATCATCTTGGGCACAACCTCTTCTACGCTGCCTGTAATAATATAGTCAGCTATTTGGTTGATCGGTGCTTCGGGGTCGGTATTGATAGAGATGATGATACCGCTCTCCTTCATACCAGCAACGTGCTGAATAGCACCGCTAATGCCGCAAGCAATGTACACTTTGGGGCGAACCGTCACGCCTGTTTGACCAATCTGAAGGTCGTGTTCGCAAAAGCCTGCATCGACAGCAGCACGGCTGGCACCGACCTCGCCGTGGAGCTCGTGTGCCAACTTGCGCAAGAGATCGAAACCTTCCTTCGAACCGACACCATAACCTCCAGCTACAACGATAGGAGCACCCTTGAGGTTGTTTTTGGCTTTCTCTACATGGCGTTCAAGCACCTTAACGACATAGTCCGTTTCAGGCACGAATTTAGCCACGTCTTCATATACGACTTCACCCTTATAGTCATCGCTCACCTTTTCGGCCTTCATTACGCCAGAGCGAACAGTTGCCATTTGAGGACGGTGGTCGGGGTTGACAATCGTGGCTACAATGTTACCACCAAAAGCGGGACGAATCTGGTAGAGCAAGTTGTCGTAGTGCTTTTTGTTCTTCTTATCGTCAAAGTCGCCAATCTCAAGAGCCGTACAGTCGGCAGTCAAACCGCTGGTGAGCGATGACGACACGCGCGGACCGAGGTCGCGACCAATCACCGTTGCGCCCATGAGGCAGATTTGTGGCTTTTCCTGCTTAAAGAGGTTGACCAAGATGCTGGTGTGAGGCTTTGAGGTATAAGGGAAGAGGCCCTCAGCATCAAACACGTGGAGCTTGTCAACACCATACGATAGGATTTCTTTTTCTACCTTTCCGGTAATGCCCGTGCCAGCAACAATGGCTTCGAGCTGAACGCCTAACTCATTGGCGAGCTTGCGTCCCTTGGTGAGAAGTTCGTATGCTACTTCCTCAACCGCTGTATGATCTATTTCGCAATAAACGAATACGTTGTTCATAGGACAAATGTGCAAATGTGAGAATGTGAGAATGTGCAAATAAAAAGAATATCAACTTTTAAGTTTACCACTTTACACCCTACATCTGCGTGATTTTTTATTATTAACAATTGAAAAAGCTTTGAGTAATGCACGTTATGCTTAGAAAATGTGACATTTCATTTGCACATTTGCACATCTACTCATTTGCACATTGGATAAGCATCGCTTATCCAATGGTGTGACGTTCGAGCAATTCCTTTATCAAGCCTTCTACATCAGCATCATTGCTGCTAAGGCGTTTGCTCTCTTTGGCCTTGAACACAATGTTTTGAACGGCTTTTACCTTGGTGGGTGAACCTGCAAGGCCGCATTGGTTGAGGTCGCCGTCTACGTCGGCCACGCTCCATTGTGCAATGGTAAGGTAAGGTTTCTTCTCGTATTCCTCGGCATAGGCTAAGCCTTCGGCAGGGCGCTCCATAGGAGCAGAAGCACGCTTGTACTTCATTACCAACTTGGCATTGCGCGGACGGCAGGGGGCTGCATTGCCATTAACAGTGAGCAGAATAGGCATGGGAGCTTCCACGCGCTCTATGCCACCGTCAATGTGGCGTGTTACGACTACTTTGCCGTCTTTCACCTCGTCTACGCTGGTTACGTAAGTCACCTGATTTAAGTCTAACTTCTGTGCTACCTGTGGACCAACTTGTGCGGTATCGCCATCAATGGCTTGTCGGCCACCCAACACGATGTCGGGCACACCAATCTTCTTGATAGCCTGCGCTAAAGCGTAGCTTGTAGCCAAGGTGTCGGCGCCAGCAAAGGCACGGTCGGTAAGCAAATAGCCGCCATCAGCACCGCGATAGAGTCCTTCGCGTATAACCTCAGTAGCACGCGGAGGACCCATGGTCAAGATGTGTACGGTTGAACCTGGGTTTTGTTCCTTCAGACGGAGTGCTTGCTCTAAAGCATTCAAGTCCTCTGGATTGAAGATGGCAGGCAGAGCGGCACGGTTAACGGTGCCCTCGGGAGTCATCGCGTCCTTACCCACATTGCGGGTATCGGGTACTTGCTTGGCAAGCACAACAATTTTCAGACTCATATTTTTCTTATATTATATATATGTATATAGATGTTTGTTTTTATATGCCTTATAGATTGGGAAGAATATGCCAATGTCCCTACAAAGCGCAGCAAATTTACTCTTTTCTGACAAGTAAACAAAGCAAAGCTACATTTTAAAAGGTGAAGAAGAAACTAAAGTGCTTTGTTAAGTAGGGTGTGCAGTTTAATGTTCCATTTTTTTTCAGCCCGTCTTTGCTGCAAAAAAATGGAACATAAAACTATACACCCTATTTGTTTTGAGGGTTCTGCAACGTGTTGTGTGGGGAATACTTTTGCATATATACATATACGACCTTACTTATACCATTCGCTATAAGACAAGCTTTTAGTCACCTACTTGCTTACTGTTTACCACTACGCACTAAAATCCGCCCAAAAGCATTGATTATTACGTTTTTTAAAACAAATTGTAAACGCACCTATCGTTTTATTTGTACTTTTGCAGCGTTAATTGTGAAATTGACGCTATGTTTACACAAAAACTAAATTAAATTATTATAAGTTGACAAGTTAACAAATTGACGAGTTGACGAGTAAGCTACCTTTCAACACACAAAAGAGGAAGGCTTATCCGTTAACTCGTCAACCCGTTAACTTATCAACTTCAACATCAACCAAAAGAGAAAAAGAATGAAGAAGTTCTTACTGCTGTGCATGGCCACTACAGCATTGGGCCTGAGCGCACAGACGCAGACAGCGACGCCTACGTACAAGACCTTCAAGTTTGAAGACGGCGGCATTCTTACAGGCATGTCAGACAACGGACAATGGGGTGCTTTCTGCGTACAAGCCGAAGACGGCTCTACCACACAAGTTTACAACGTGGGAGCACGCCGTGTCAACCTTCGCACCACCGAGAGCCTCTCGCTCACCGAGGGACTGAAGGCCGACACCGTGAAAGCAAGTTCGGCACAAGACGTTACCAACGACGGTAACATCATAGTCGGATCTATCAACAACCATGCTGCCTACTACAACGTGACCGAAAGCGCTTGGCACTTTGTACAACAGACGGGTCTGCGTGGCGAGATCAAATACGTTACACCAGACGGCCGCTATGCCGTCGGCCTCGTCAATCCCAATGGCAATGAATACGAAGAGAAGCCTGCCCTTTGGAATCTCACCACGGGCGACACCATTGCTACGCCCAACCTCCCCTTGTTAGACCAAGCACACGAAAATCAGAAGCAAAATCGCTTCATCGGTATTGCTGCTGACGGTAAGTACGTATTGGGCTGCCTTTCGTTTAGCTACCTCCCCACGGAGAAGGGCGGTGGCGGTTGCAGTTACTACGTCTACAACACCGAGAATCATACGTATAAATTCATCGGTTTCGAAACGAGCGACACCGAGGCTTGGAAGCCCTTAGCCGATAAGTTGCTCTTCATCTCTGAAGCTACCCTTAGCAACAACGGACGCTACGTAACGGGGGCTGCCTACTACTTCAACGACAATAACAACACCAACTCGAGCGTAGCCGCCAACGAGTTCTTCTGCCCCTTCAAGTACGATGTAGAGAAGGACGAGTTCACGCTCTATAACGACACTTATAGTCAGTCTTACGCTGGCTTCACCGTCGACAATGGAGGCGAAGTATATGCCGCAGGCCCTGAGGGCAATCCCTATCGCGACTTCGGTGTGCGTTCGGGTGCATATTGGGTCAACTTCACTCAAGGCATACAACAGCACTACGGCCTCGACATTCTGAGCAAGTTGGGCTACGACAATTCTGGTACGCCCATTGCCATTAGCGACGACTCACGCACGCTGGGCGTCTTTACGAGCAGTGTTGATAGCTACGTTATCACCCTTCCCGAACCCTTCTCTAACATTGCTGCCACCACCGACCTCCTGAGTGCTTACACCGCAACACCCGCTGCTGGCTCAACCTTCTCAAAACTGACAAACGTAAAGCTCACCTTTACACGCAACGTGCAGCCCTTGGTACAAGCCAACAAGATACAGGTGCGTGACGTGTTAGAAGACAAAGTAGTAGGCTCGGCCCTCAGCATTCAGACTGATGCGACCGACCCCAACACGATTAATATTCAGTTCCGTGCCGTCAGCCTCAGCAATGATGCCATGCCTTATGAATTGGTAATCCCTGCCAAGGCCATTAGCATCAAGGGCGACGCTACGCGTTACAACCAAGAGATAAAGATTAGCTACACAGGTCGTTCAAACACCCCCATGCAAGTGCTCAGCACTTCACCGAAGGCCGACGCCACCTTGGCTAAGATTGATGCCTCTACCAGCCCCATCACTTTCAACTTTGATGCGGGCGTAGCACTCACCTCTACCTCTGCACGTGCGCAACTCTATCAGAAGGGCATCTCAAGTCCTGTGGCTAACCTACTATTGGGCGTCAACGGCCGCCGATTGTTCGCCTACACTGCTACCCAGCAGAACCTCCTCAAAGACGTTGACTATCAGGTAGTCCTACCGGCTGGCATCGTCACCGACGTGACGGGCAATACGGCTACGGCCAACGAGGCTTACACGCTCAACCTTCGCGGTGCTTACGAACGTGAGATCTCGTACGACAGCAACGTGCTTTATAGCGAGAACTTCGACAATGGCATGAGCGGTGTGTTGCTCTACGACGGCGACACCAACACGCCCGACGACGAGTCGCAAGAGTACTCATTTAAAGCTGCGGGCAACGAATACGCTTGGGTGCCCATACGCGACGAGGCGGAAGGTGCAACAGGTTATTCTGCAGCTTCTACCTCTATGTACACCCCTATTGGCAAGAGCGACGACTGGTTGGTTACGCCACAAATCAACGTAATGGATAGCCGCTGCACACTTACCTTCCGCAGCCAGAACCTTCGCCGCGCAGCAAGCGATAGTTTGAAGGTAATCGTTTGGCCATCAGATAATATCTACTCTACGCTCAACGACGATATCGTCGACCGCATGAAGGCCGAGGGTACGGTCGTTTACTTCGAGCGCGAATATCCTGGTGCTGACGAGTCAATACTCGAAGGCTATTGGAAGAACGACACCATTAGTTTGGCACAATTTGCGGGCAAGAACGTTTACATTGCTTTTGTCAATCAGAACCGCAACCAGAGCCTCTTGTTCCTTGACGACATCAAGGTGCTTCACGACCTTCCCTTCTTTGCTGCTTTCGACATCGACGAGACCGTTGTCAACCAGTCTAAGGCTAAGATTAAGGGTAACATTCGCATCAACGACAACGATACCTACACCTCTCTCAGCCTCACGCTGAAGGACGCTGCAGGCAACGAGATTGACCACATCACAGCGTCTGGGCTCAACCTCAAGAAGAATGACGTCTACCAATTCGCCTTTACGAAGGAACTGCCCTTGACCGTGGGTGCTATCAATCGCTTCAACGTCGACTTTAAGTTGGGCGAAAAGGAGAACTCGGTGAGCAAAACGATTAGCGACCTTAGCTTCGAGCCCACTAAGCGCGTTACGCTTGAAGAGTTTACGGGTATGGGCTGCGTCAACTGTCCTTTGGGCATCATCGCTATCGACCACTTGAGCCAGACCTACGGCGACTTGTTCATTCCCATGGCGCTTCACTGCTACACGGGCGACCAATTGGCCTCGGGCGTAACAAACTATGCTGCGTTCCTCAACCTCACGGCTGCTCCTTCAGGCCGCATTCAGCGTGGCGAGATTACTTACCCCATTACGCAGGATACGAAGACGGGCAAGTATTCACTCACACCAGGCGAGAACACAAGCAACGACGTTACTTGGCAGAGCGAGGTAGAAAGCCAATTGACGAAGCCCGCTGCTGCCGAGGTTACTGCTACCAGCCGCCTCAGCGCGAATGGTAAGAGCATCACCGTGCCTTGTACGGTGAAGTACGCATTAAACGCTTCTGACGTGAATATCAAACTCTTCGCTGTTGTATTGGAGAATGGTTTGATAGGCTATCAGTCAAACGGCTTCTCTTCGATTGCCGACGACGTAATTGGCGATTGGGGTCAAGGCGGCAAGTATGGTACGGCTTCGGTTAACCCCTTCACGTTCAATCACGTAGTACGTGGCTACTGGGGCGACACTTTTACGGGTACTTCAGAACTCTTCCCCACCACGATTGAAGCTGGTAAGGAATACACCACTACCCTCTCTATCCCCGTACCCGATGCTGTAGCGAATGCAAACAACACCGATGTAGTTGTAATGCTCTTCGACGGTAACACTGACCGCCTCATCAATGCGTATAAGACGCACCCGAGCAATGCCGTTGACGGCATTGATGAGATCGTGGACAACACCACGGCAGCCATTTCGGTAGCAGCAGCAAATGGTGCAATTATAGTCACTTCTCCCCTTGCAGCCCAAGCCACTGCTTACAGTCTCGACGGCCGTGCCTTGGCTCGTACGCAAGGTGAAGGCACACTCACGCTCCGCCCTGCTACGCAAGGCGTAGTTATCGTCAAGGTAACGACCGCCCAAGGTGTTGTAGTGAAGAAGGTAATGATGTAATTGAGGTAATAATTGATGTAATTATACTAAATAGAAGGGCGTCGCGTCCGTTCGGGGGCGACGCCCCAATAATATCCGAACTTCCTAACTAAGTTTAAAGTTTTAGTTATTTAAAGGTTCGTTTCGTTGATTACCAGCACAGCGTAACTTTATAAACTACAAACTGAGAGAAAACCCTTATAATATATATATATAATATGAAAAAAACCCTTACGCTCTGTTTGCTCTTTGTGCTGAGCCTATTTACAGCGCAAGCCGCCAATGAGCCGCTCGACTATGGTGCGCTTGAACTGAACAAGGCTTATGCCATTGAGGCACAGTATGAGTACGTGACTGGTTACTATACCGCCACCGAAACAGGTGTGCTCACAGTGACGAGCACCAACAGCGCCATGTTTACGCCCTTCAGCGACGAGGCGTGCACGCAGGTAATGAAAGTGAAGTATCTCTACGATACGACCCCCGTCTACCACGCTTACTATTCACTCAACGTAACGGCTGGTCAGACCATCTACTTCCGTTACAATGGTATCAACAATGCGAAGAACACGCTGACCTTCAGCACTGACGACAAACTCGAACTCACAAGTCAGTCAATAAAGGCTGGCAGCACGATTATGTGTACCAGCACTTCGCAGATCTCGTTTAACTTCAACCACACGGTGGATGCGCAGAAGGTGGAGATCGTAGCTGGCGAAACGACCAAGCAGGTGAACTTCTTCACAAGTGGCAATAAGATCTACTTTGAAGTAAAAACTCCTATCTACGAACTCATGGAGGCTGGCGCGTTGAACGAAGGCCAAAGCTTTACGGTACGTCTCGTAGGCATACACGCAGAGGATGACGCTACTAAGACTTTGGGCGAAGACGGTACCATTGCCATTGACTACGTATGTGGTGCAAAGCCACTCAAACTTATCTCGTCTACCAACTTCGACAATACGCACAAGTTCCTCTCTTTCTGGCCCAAGGGCGATGCGGACGGCATCATCACACTCACCTTTGACGGCAATATCAAGATAGGTGATAACAAGGTGCAACTCACCTATTCCGATACTTCATCTGGCTCTGAAGCCAGCAACAAGTACGTTGAGACTCCTCCTTATCGCGTTGAAGGCAACCAACTCATCATCGACCTCACCGGCAAGGAACGTACCCCACAAAGCATGTTGGGAACAACGGCTCTCTACGACAACATGATGCTCACCGTAAGCTACGTATGCGACTTGGCTGGCAACCCTGTCTACACAACTTCAAGCGGTTCGCGTGGATCATATACGCGCAATATGCCTTACAGCATTGAGACGGTCAACATTAGCACCGAACTCATTCCTGCCAGTGGCGCTATGTTGGACAATGCTGAGAACATTGAAGTGTTCGCTACGGACTATCAGAAGATTAGCTTCACTGGAGCTAAGTTTACATACACCGACATCAACGACAACACCGTTAAGACGGCTCTTGTAGCTAAGGACCAATGCACCGAAACGCCCGATGACTACATCGAGGGCGCTTACACCCTAAAGGTGCCTATACCTGCTGAGGTACGCGGTCAGAAGGACATCTTCTTCACGCTGACGGACCTTAAAGCTGCTGACGGTAAGGATTATAGTTCGCTCTTCTCTGCTAAGTACAACGGATTTGCCGTACTCGACATGACGTATCAAGCCAGCGCAGAAGCAGCTCCTATTACATTGAAGGGCGCAGAACTCAACGAATTGGCAGCCAATGCACCAATCGTCATCACGACCAACCGCGACGACGTCGTTGGCAACGACTCTATCTCTTACGTTACTTACGACATCACCGACCTCAACCCCGTAGAGGGCGACGACCCCTACATCGTTACGCCCACTCATATCGCACACACTGAAGGCACGACCGAATGGCGCGGCGAAGTAGCAGGCGCGGGCAATACGAAGCTCTACATGGGCCACACTTACCGCGTAGTCGTTACGGGTTACCAACAGGTGGACAAGAACTTCAATCCTTACCGCGACCTCGTCGTTGGTACAGATACGCTCTACTTTACGGGTTCACAAGCTGACTATGAATATAGCGACGTTGTACTTGACTCGCACACCCCCAATGACAACACCATCTCTTCAGCCGACGACTTTACGATTAAGCTCAACTTTAATGGTCTCGTTAAGGTAGAGAACGCACACGTTGATTTGGGGGATGGCAAAACAACCAACTTTACCTCTTGCACTCCTGTTGAGGGCAAAGACGGTTATGCCAGCCAATGGACGTTGAGCATGGACGCTGCCACGGCTGCCACCTTTACAGAAAGCTCTATCGTTATCAACTTTACCGCTACCGACCAAGACGGCCACCGCGTTAAGGGCAACGCAGGTAATCGTGATACTTCTTATACTTCTATGGAGTTCACACTTGCCTTCAATGGAGCTGCTCTGACCGTTGTTCCTACGCAAGGGGGCGAAGCTGGCGAAGAACTTGATAAAATTTACGAGTTCGACGTGACTGCTGAAGATGCTATCACTTTAGGTGCGCTCGATTTGGGCGAAGCTCACGTATTTAATATGCTCAACACCATTGACGTGCCCGTCGTAAAGGCGCGTTTAATCTTTGAGGACGAGACAACACAGGCTATCAACGACCTCATCGACGCTGGCGAATACGATGCAGCAGTTAAGCAATATGGTCAAGAGGCCACTGACGCTGCTTACTTCGCCACGACGAATACGATCCGCCTCACCCTTGAGCAGCCTATCACTGAAGAGGGGGGCTACACACTGGTCATTCCTGCTGAATACTTCAACGTTGGTGAACAATCTACGGGCCAGTTGTCAAAAGCTTACGAAGGCTTCTTCATCGTTAAGGGCAACGACGAACCAATTGTGGCTAACTTCACTACCAGTCCTAAGAATGGTAGCACCGTTCAGTCATTGCAAGAGATTGTCATCACCTTCACCGACTACGATGAAGTGGGCATGGGTAGTGGCACGATTAGCTTGAAGAAGAATGGCGAAGAGATTGAAACGGTCGATGCCTTAGGCTTTGACGATGACTGGAGTAAGTTTAGCATTAGCTTTACTGATAAGCAAACTGCTGAGGGTACTTACACCATCGAAATTCCTGAAGGTTACTTTGTAAGTCCTGAAGGCGATAACCTCCCTGCCATTACGCTCACTTACTATATTGGTACTGACACGGGCATTAACAACGTAACTGTCGACACGAAGCAAGCCGACGCGATTTACACGCTTAGTGGTGTTCGCGTCTCTGGCAAGTTGCCCGCTGGCGTTTACATTAAGAATGGTAAGAAGGTAATCGTTAAGTAAAACTTTCGAACATCTCAAGACGCATATCGTCTTTCAATACATAATAAAAGCCCCGCAATCACTTGCGGGGCTTTTTTGTAAGCAGCAATTTGTCTGCCTAATTGGGGGGCGGGTTTGTAACCCGCCCCCCAATTAGGCAGATAAATTGCTGTTTACCCACACCATTCGTTATAGAGCAAAAATAATGGCAGATTAATACGTCATTAATCTGCCATTAATCATAATGTTTAAAATTACAGTGTTTAGAACACCTCAATGCTATAGGCTCCTTGCCAAGTTTCGCCGCTATGAGCACAGTTGATGTATGGACGGTCTTGCACAGGGCCTTCAAATCCTTGGTGGTCGCAAAGGCCATACCAAGGTTCGCAACAAACGAAAGGAGTATGTACGCCTTGTGGACTCCAAAAGAGCCATACGGGAGAATCGCACGCAACGCGCGCCACGGGTTTCTTGTCGCGTCCTAAAACGGTAGCAACCTTCACTTGATGTTCGTCAAAGATAAGAGCCTCGTGACTAAACGTGTCAACAGAAAGAGGAATGAGACCCTCTTCGTTTTGTGGCACAGCAAAGGTTTCAGGTTCTAAACAACCCTGTTCGCCCGCACGAAGTACGTGCTGTGGTTGCCCCTCCAATTGTAGGTAGCCGTCCACCTCATTCTCTTCTTTCCAATCGGGAAGAGCAATAGCGGGGTGTCCACCGAGTTGAAACCATAAGTCACAACCGCTCAAGTTCTTTACTGTAAAGTCTGCTTTTAGCTGTCTGCCCTCAAGTCGGTAAGTAACACTGAGGTGAAAGGCAAAGGGAAATGTCTTAAAACTGCCTACAGTGCTATTGATACTTAGCGTAGCTTGATCGGCTGTTACGTTATCTACAGTCCACGTAGCACGACGTACAATGCCGTGTTTGGGTATGCTAACTTCCTCACCGTCTATGCGGCAAGTTCCGTTCCACATTCCGCCTACTATTGGAAAGAGAATCGGAGAGTGGCCATGCCACCAACGTTCGTCACCATTCCATAAATATTCACGCCCAGTTTCAATATCGCGAATGCTTTGCACTTCAGCACCTGTCGTGCTTATTTCAGCGCTTATAATGTTATTTGAAATCTTAATCATGGTAGTAATATTTAAAATGTGCAAATGTGCAAATGTGCAAATGTGAGAATGTGCAAATTGTCGCCTTTATTTGCGCATTCCCTTAGCTACAATAGATAATCATTCTAGTATTTGCATATTGGTACATTTATCAAGCATTTGCACATTTGCACATTCTCACATTTGCACATTTGCGTAGCACTACCCCACGCTGCCTTCGAGTGATACGCTAAGCAGTTTGGTAGCTTCAACGGCAAACTCCATGGGGAGTTTGTTAATTACCTCTTTAGCGTAGCCGCCAACGATGAGTGAAACAGCATCTTCGGTAGGAATACCACGTTGGTTGCAGTAGAGGAGTTGGTCTTCAGATATCTTTGAAGTAGTAGCTTCGTGCTCTACGGTAGCATCGGGGTTGGCTACGTCAATGTAGGGAAACGTATGTGCGCCACATTCAGAACCAAGGAGCAAAGAGTCGCATGAAGAGTAATTACGTGCGCCACTGGCCTTACTACCTACCTTCACTAAGCCACGGTAAGAGTTTTGACTCTTACCTGCTGAGATACCCTTTGAGATGATCGTACTGCGCGTGTTCTTGCCAATGTGGATCATCTTCGTGCCCGTGTCAGCCTCTTGATGATTATTGGTTACAGCAACGGAGTAAAACTCTGCTTGCGAATTATCGCCCATCAACACGCATGAAGGGTACTTCCACGTTATGGCAGAACCCGTTTCAACCTGCGTCCATGAGAGCTTAGCATTTGCGCCACGTAACTGACCGCGTTTTGTCACCAAATTATATACACCTCCACGTCCCTCTTTATCGCCAGGATACCAATTCTGTACGGTAGAGTATTTTACTTCAGCATCTTCGTTTACAACGATCTCGACGATAGCAGCGTGTAGTTGGTTTTCATCACGCATAGGAGCGGTGCAGCCCTCTAAGTAACTTACGTAGCCACCATCGTCACACACGATAAGGGTGCGTTCGAACTGTCCCGTTCCTTGCGCGTTGATGCGGAAGTAAGTCGAAAGTTCCATGGGGCAACGTACACCTCGTGGTATGTAGACGAACGAGCCGTCGGAGAATACAGCACTATTGAGTGCTGCAAAGTAATTGTCACGATAAGGAACGACCGAACCCAAGTATTTGCGCACCAACTCAGGATTTTCGCGCACAGCTTCAGATATAGAACTAAAGATAATGCCTTTCTCTTGCAACTTCTCCTTAAACGTTGTCTTAACGCTAACAGAGTCCATCACAGCGTCAACAGCGACACCTGCCAATTGCATACGTTCTTCAAGGGGAATGCCCAATTTGTCAAACGTTTTCATCAGTTCAGGGTCTATCTCTTTATTGCCTTCTTCTTTTTGCTTCTTAGTAGGGTCGGCATAATAAGATATGGCTTGATAGTCTATTTGAGGCAAGTTGACGTGTCCCCAGTCGGGCTGTTCGAGCGTGAGCCAATAGCGGTAAGCTTTTAGTCGAAACTCAAGCAGCCAATCTGGCTCACCCTTCTTTTCAGAGATGAGGCGAATGACCTCCTCATTCAGTCCGCGTTCGATGATTTCGGTGTGAACGTCGGTGGTAAAGCCATATTCATATTTCTTGTCCGTGAACTCTTTTACCAGTTCATTTTCGTTTGCCATAATTATCTATCTTCTCGGGTTCTTTTCAGTTTGCATGTTAACCCAAACGGTATCAGGCTCTTCGTCGATGTTAGTGCTATCGCTTGCTGTAGTCGATTGGTCTACTTGCGTAGAATCGTTGTCAAAGCACATACGGAGTGCACCTGTTACGGGGCTGAGGAGGGTTGACTCTTGCGCCTTTTCCTCGTTTAGGATATGTAGGCTTTGCATCACGTTGAGTACGCAACTCAATATAATAAGGTACTTCAATGCACTAACAAGCGCACCTAATATCGAGTTGGGCATACCTAATTTCATGCCTTTGAGCGATTTCGTTAGGACGTTGGCTACATAACCTAATACAATGGGCACAAAGATCCAAAGTAAGAAGAAGGCTATGACGCTTGTCACCATATTGGTCTCGCTGCCATTTACGGCTAAATATTCTCCAAAACTGGAGTAGCACGTAGCAGCGACTAACAAGCCCACCAATGCACCCACCATAGAGGCCACTTCTTTTATAAAGCCCGCGCGCCAACCACTAAAGAGTGCCCATAGTAGTACTACTATAATAAATATATCAAGCATAAGGGGGAAAAGTTTGGGTTTAGTGAGTTTAAATAAGTTTAATGAGTTTAATAAGTTTAATGAGTTTAATAAGCTATTGGGGAGTCTATAACTCAGTGCTCATAAACTCATTAAACTCTTAAACTCATTAAACTCTTAAACTTATTAAACTCATTTTAGAAATATCCTTCGCGTTTTTTCTGTTCCATTGAGGCATCTTGGTCGAAGTCGATGACACGAGTGGTGCGTTCACTCTTCGTGGTAGTCATCATTTCTTCCACAATCTTTTCAATCGTGTCAGCTTCGCTCTCTATAGCTCCAGTCAATGGCCAACAACCTAACGTACGGAAACGGATTTTACGCATTTCGATCTTGTCACGATACTCTGCAGGTAGGCGGTCGTCATCGGGCATAATCAATTGACCATCGATTTCTACAACAGGACGTTCCTTAGCAAAGTAAAGGGGAACGATAGGAATGTTTTCCAAACGAATGTATTGCCAAATATCCAACTCTGTCCAATTGCTCAAAGGGAATACGCGAATGCTCTCGCCTTTGTGAATGCGTGCATTGTAGATGTCCCATAATTCAGGGCGTTGGTTTTTGGGGTCCCATTGGTGGAATTGGTCGCGGAAGGAGAAGATGCGTTCCTTTGCACGGCTCTTCTCTTCGTCGCGTCGTGCGCCACCGAATGCCGCATCGAAGTGGTGCTTGTCAAGTCCTGCCTTTAAGGCTTGCGTCTTCATAAGGTCAGTGTGCACTTTCGAACCATGTGTGAAAGGACCTACCCCTGCTTTGAAAGCCTCCATATTGCTTTCAACGATGAGGTTCCAACCATGCTCCTTGGCATACCAATCGCGAAATTCAAGCATCTCCTTAAACTTCCATTTTGAGTCGATGTGCATCAAGGGAAAGGGAGGACGACCTGGAGCAAAAGCCTTCTCGGCCAAGCGTACCATAACGCTTGAGTCCTTACCAATGCTATAGAGCATTACAGGATTTTCAAATTCGGCTGCCACCTCACGAATAATGTGAATTGACTCTGCTTCGAGTTCTTTCAAGTGGCTCAAACTATAATTTTCAGTCATTTGTTGATTGCGGATTAATAGAGTGTTATTATGCACAGCAATTCTTTCTGTACGCTAATTCGCAGCAAAGTTACTTCTTTTTTAGGTAAATATCGTTATTTAAAATATTGAAACCAATGTATCACCGTATTTTTTCGAGCTTAGACGTATGGGATACTAATTTGTCTGCCTAATTGGGGGGCGCATCCTAACCTGGGGGCGACGCGTCCCCGCGTCGGCATTGCCAACTTGGGGTTCGAT
>ENA-OWPL01000653-OWPL01000653.1-human-gut-metagenome-genome-assembly--contig:-NODE-653-length-23525-cov-3.130294_pt1 | contig 23525 bp, 19 predicted proteins | sample MGYA00248263_ERZ651844 | MGnify/ENA primary metagenome ERZ651844 (study PRJEB26924, sample SAMEA4378256) | human gut metagenome | biome: human gut; feature: human-associated habitat; material: faeces...
GTGTGCCGTTCCGAAAGATTTCAATCCACGCCCTCGTAAAGAGGGCGACAAAAAAGTTGGTTGGTGATTTGGATTATAAAATCATTTCAATCCACGCCCTCGTAAAGAGGGCGACAGAAGATACAGAACTTTGGATACAGAATTATTTTATTTCAATCCACGCCCTCGTAAAGAGGGCGACTAAAAGTTGGAATGTTGTTATAAAAAACAACTTTATTTCAATCCACGCCCTCGTAAAGAGGGCGACTTATCATAAAATTATCATTTTGTAAAGCAATGGAAATTTCAATCCACGCCCTCGTAAAGAGGGCGACGTATGTAAACATAATTTTTATTTAAAACATTTGCTATTTCAATCCACGCCCTCGTAAAGAGGGCGACATATTATACCCCGTAAATATTTACGGGGTATATTTTATTTCAATCCACGCCCTCGTAAAGAGGGCGACATCCTAAAGATATTAAGTCTTATAATTTTGTTATATTTCAATCCACGCCCTCGTAAAGAGGGCGACCGGATACCGTTCTTACAGCTGCGCAAAATTCGTTATTTCAATCCACGCCCTCGTAAAGAGGGCGACCTCGTTTCATTGTCTATATTATAGCGTACCTTTGTATTTCAATCCACGCCCTCGTAAAGAGGGCGACAGCAAATTTATACAATGATTATCTATATTTTGAAGCTAAATATCACATTTCGGACATTTTTCCTCTATAAAATCATAAAAAACTAAATTTGCGTTTTGATAATTTCCTTTATAAGTAAATTATCGTGTGCGAATGTCTGCAGAAAATTCTGCGCACTACACATTCGCACAAATTCAAAAAATCAAAGGTTCTTCAACCTTGATTGCAGACTTAGCTCCGTAATGCTCAATACGATTTGTATATTTATCGCCAAGATTATAGAATCTAAGACTGTCTTTTTCTGTATCAATAAGTTCCTTGAGTTTAAATTTCAGTTCGTGTGCCTGAGTTGCATCAACAACACATTCGAAAACCGAATTCTGAACTCTGATACCGTAATTAATACATTGTTTTGCAACTTTTCTAAGTCGACTTTTCCCGGCCGATGTTTCGGTGTTGACATCATAAGTTATTAGCAGAAGCATAACTACCTCCAGAGCAACATAGGATATTCATCAAGATCGCCTCGGATATATCTTGAAAGCAGAAGTGCCTGTATATAAGGAAGCAGACCCCATTCAACCTTTTCTTTTAAAAACGGATGCATAACAACATCCTGTTTTCTGTTCTGCCAATGTGTCAAAAAGACCTTTCTGCCATCTTCGCTTAATAATACTGCGCCATCTTCCCTCTTTTCAAAATCACCGTTATTTATAATACGCTTGTTGATAAGACTTATAACAAATCTGTCGCACATTATCGCTCGGAATTCTTCCACAAGATCAAGTGCAAGCGACCGTCTGCCGGGGCGGTCTGTGTGCATAAACCCAACGTAAGGATCAAGCCCTACAGTTTCAAGTGCAGAGGTACACATACCGGTTGCAACAGAATACGAAAAAGACAGTAAAGCATTGACGTTATCAAGTGGCGGTCGTTTACTTCTTGTTACGAAACGGAACTCATCTTTCTGCTGAAGTATAAATTCGTCAAAAACCGAAAAGTAGAGCTGTGCAGATTCTCCCTCGATTCCACGCAAAGTATCAATATCAGAAACGCTCTGACACTTGATTATAGCCTGTGAAAGAAGGTCGGAACGGTTTTTCAGTTTGTCGACATCAACTTGTAAAGAATGATCTCTTACTGCTCTTTCGATAACATAGCGGCTGTTAAACAGTTTTCCGATAATAAAATTCTTTGCTACAGAAAGACTTCTCGCCTCATCATCCGCTATTCTGAACTGTTCACGTCGCAGATACACATTTCCGCTGATTGCTCCCTCTGCTCTTGCAAGAAATTTTCCGCTGCGGCTCATAAATGTAAGCCCGATATTATCTTCAGTGCATTTATTCATCAATGCAGGACTGGCTCCCCTGCCGCCGAATATCACAATATCCTCGACATTATGCAAAGGAAGACGTGTTTGCGTATCGTCTTTGCTGTGCATTACTATATTTTCGCCGTCAAGGGACAGATATTTGTCCGGCGTGATTACATAAAGCGTATTTCTGAGCTTTCTCATATACTGTCCCCTTTCAAGCGATTTTTAATATACTCCGATGCTGACGAAGATGTTGCCGACGGTAAACACAAATTGTTCATCGAACAAGCATTACAGCTCCTGCTCTTTTTCACAACAGGTGTATGGTGTGCCTTATACAGCCTGTGCATTTCGTTTAACACAGACGAAAGTCTTACTCTTAGTTCATCGGTGAACTCAACTTTCACCCTGCGTCTTATCAGTCCGTAAAACATATATCCGTACGGTATGCTGCAGCACAGCATTTCTTCAAGGCAAACAGCCTGTGCGATAAGCTGAAGATCGTTACAGTCGCTGTCAATAGGTCTTCCCCTTTTATATTCTACGGGGATAACGCTGTACTTCCCTTCTCTGCCAAAAAGACATATTCCGTCTTTTGACCTATGGAATTCAACTATATCGCATTCACCGCTGATACCGTATTCCGATGAAGAAACCGGCATACTTCTGGTAACAATAACATCTCTTCGCATTTCGGTAAAATCTCCGTCGTGTGCATTACGATGAAGAATGTTGCCGTCAACCGTGAGGTAGTTTTCGTTCCATTGTTGTTCAATATGCAATAATGCCCATTGTCGTTTGCAAAACACAAAATGCTGTATGCCGGAAATCATCAGATATTCATCTTCACTGTAGCTCATTAAATATTGTCAATTATCTCAGGCTGTACTGCACCCTCGGGATTGTTGAGTATAATATCATAATCGGCTACAGAATTAGGTTCATTTCCTTTAAGCTCAGCCTTTTCCTTTATCTGAACAGCATTATGTATCTTTGCAGAAGATACCTTAGGTGTTTTACCGTCATGCTTCCACCAGTAAACTCTGCACACCTGCATGCTTCCTTCGGGGCGTGCGGAAGAACAATCGTTTTCAAACAGCGTTACGAGTGCCTTTTTTATCTTTTCCGCATCTTCGTCGCTGAAGCCTGTTTTTTCAGCAAGCTGGCAGTTAATACTGCCCTTGAATACATACAGACCAAAACCAACACGGTTTTTTGTACCCATAGTATCAGAAGCTTTACCGTTCTTACCGCTCTCTCCGTTTACGCTCTTTGTTATCTGCATACTGATTATTTCAATAGGAGATACGCTCTTTGCGATGCTGATTGATACCGGACCTCTTACGCCAACAGAAACCGCATCACCTTTAAAGGCGAAAACCTGACCAAAGCTGCGGACATCTATCCACTGTTCACAAGCGATCCTTGCGTATTCATCCTTGTTGGTATTCTTGCCTGAAGATGCTTTTTTGAGTTCATCGCAAGAATCGGCTCTTGCTCTTAAGCTGTCACATCCGTCATCACACTTGTCATCACTCTGTACGAATATTCTTTCTCCCATATCCTGAAGTCTGTTGCGTATCTTACGCTTGATGCAGACATCTGAAATCTCACCCAGACCCTTTGAATTTATTCTGGGACGGTTACCGCTTAAAGGATCGCCGTTGGGGTTTGCGTCTGTTGCTGAGATAATAACCTCAAAATCAACCTTGTTTGCTAATGTGCTCATAATTATTCTTCCTCCTTGTTATCGTCTGTTTTCTTTGTGAAAAAATCATTCATCTGACAGCTGTATGCGTGCAGAAATTCCGAAGACAACGGCGAATTATCGTTGTAGGTATCCAACGGGAACATCGCTGTGATCTGATTTATCATACGCTCAAAATAACTTCTCTTACCGATATTCATTCTGTTGAGATACGGTCTGAGACTCAGACAAAGTACCTTCCATGTTTCGCACGGATGATTTGAAAATGCCTCAATCAAACGCTTTGCGTTAGTCGGTCGGTTTTCGTTATCGTCATACGTTGAACCTTCCGCGTAATCTGCTACTGCAAGCAGTCTGCCGTACAGATAATCTCTGTCGCAGCATTCTTTTTCAAGTGACATTGTACACTCTCCTTTTGTTTCGATAATTCTTTTTCGTATCATGCCGCAGGCACAGTTAACAACTCTTTGCCAGTTGTTGCTTTTATTATCAAAGGCATTGTATCTGCAAGCTCTGATGAACAGTTGGTTTACTATATCCTGCGGTATTCTTCCGCCGCATACGATATACGGAATAAGTCGCTGATAAACATCTTTTTTTGTTTTTTCGCCCGGCTTAAGCACACTTCCTTCTTCATTGCCATAAGCACAGGCGGCAATTTCGTATACAGAAAAAGAACGGCGTTTACCATAGCATATCCACGAGGTATCTCTATGCCATTTTTCAAGGTTAGAAAGATAATCCGAGGTTGCAACCTCAGCATATTCCGTCATTGAAAGTCTTCCCGTTGTAGCACTGTCGAACATAATCAAAAGAGTTTTAGAATCGCTTTTGTATTTGTTTTTGGTACCCGTAATAGAAGCTATCGTAAGCGTTTTGTTTATTTCGCCGGTGTTGCTTTCAGGAATATAGCCATCTTCATCGTCATCAAAACTGCATCCCTCAAAAGGCTTTTGAATTTCTTCAAGATTATTTTCCCATACCAGAATGCACAGACCGTCTACAATATAGCCTTGTTTTTTTATCAGGCATTTAAGCGCATTATGTAACTTCTGCGAGTAGTCAAAGCTGATTGCGGTAGCCTGAGTTTTATCCGCAAATCTTCCTCTATATGAAAAACCGCTTTCATCGTTTGTGGAAAACAGCTTTGCCTTATCGCCGGTATTTCGTATTTTAGACGGATGCTTATATGTTATACCGCCATGTTCGCCTGTAGCATAGCAAATATCCGAAGTTGCACAATCGCCGCAGACATACGCTATATACGCCTGATACAAGCTCTCGTCTTTCCATAGCTTTTTTCCGTCAACGCTGAATCTCACAAAGCAATCTGCGGGATCGGTATTGGCTATCTTTTCATCGGATAATTTGCCTTTTTCATTCAAAGTGAATATCCCTGCGTCAATCAGATCGGCAATTATAGTGCCTTTGGAAAGATAAGTGTATACAGCCTTTACTTCCTGCGGTGCAGATCCTGACTCGCACCATTTTTTCAGATTTTCGATATACGCATTATAATAATCGCTGTTGTCGCTTTTTTTGACGTCTGCATACTTAGGATAATCGCCTGCAATATATATCAGTTTATCTGCAAGCGGATGGGGATTGATACCCGCTCCTCTGGACGATGAATCCTCTGTTACGGGAATTATTGTAACAGCATCTTCTTTTTCGACTTTTTCTGCAAATCCTATTGACGGTATAGTTCCATCTGAATTGATATCTATTGTAATTTGTGCATTCTGCGTCGAATGACAAAGCGGAAGTAAATTTCGGTCATTCGTTGAATTCAGAATGTCATATGCTCTCATCAATTCATCAGTCCAACTCAATATCATCACCCCCGCCTATATAGTCGAATTCTTCAAGTCCGCTGAAATTATCAAGATCCTTATCAAACGGCTTTATTTTCATATCACGGATATGCCTTTTCTGAGATTCGGGAATATCATTCGGATGATCAAACTTTATAACCCCGTCTTTCATAACAGGCCGCCAGAATCTGACGGTAAGTTTGCCCTTGTCTTCTTCCCTCTCAGCTTCGTCTGCATAAGTAATGCCATGATACATAAAGCCATACGGAATTTCAGTACCCTGATAATAGCTTACACCTTCATCATAGCTGCAAGGCTCGACATACCCCATACATTCTCTTGTACCGAGGAAAATATCACGCCTTCCGCCACGCTGTATCATGCGTTTTGCAATGTTATGATGCTTGTTTTCGTTCCGGTCTTTTTCAAGCTCCGGACGGTTGTCATTCCATTCAAAGTGAGCTCTTACCCTGTACTCCACATCTTTAAGATAGGTGTAATACGAAAGGTCGTTGCCTCCGCCGTATTTAATCGGACGGATGCCCTTACGTTCCATAGAGATCTTATTCATCACCCTGCACTCGTCTATCACCCATATGATAGTCGGCTTCCAGTATACGCTCATTAGTATGCCTTTCAACGCCTCATAAGTAGGTATGGGATAACTGAATTTTTCTCCGCCAGGACGTGTCAGCACGTCTGCAAACAGTGCTAAATCTCCGCTCACCTTGAACTCGACAATATTATCGTGTTCGGTTTTGCTCAAAATTCTTACCTCCTTTATTTTCGGGCTTGTGCTTTCGCTTTTACCCGTATTTTGCATTTTAAAATTTATGTCAGCCTGTTCTAACAGACAGGTCACACATCGTGTTGTATATATCCGATATTTGAAGCAAGCTCAGACGAACATTGCTTCCTGAGGTTTGCCCTCTGTACTTAGCCCTGTAGCGTTATTGTAAAACTCTTTTTTCAACGCATAGATATACACTTTTTCATCCCGCCTTACCTTGATCTCGTTTAAAGCATCGTTTTCAGCAAGCTTTTTAAATGTATAATCGTATACATTTACAATGTACTGCTGTGCTTTACGCTGAAGCTCAAGAGCCTGCGATATAGTTGTTTCACCGTTAAGAGCTTCGATTATTCCGCTTGCCTCTTCATTATACGGCACTATTATATCAATAGTGTTATTATCTATCATTCTGAAGTTATCGCCTGCTGTTTTGAACGCCTGCCTTGACCTCCAATTTCCTTTATCATTACTGAAAATTATATTGCAAGACAGCAGATCAAGAAGGCTGTAATTTGAATTTCTGATTTGATATTCAAGCATATCACCTTTACTGTCACAGGCACAATCTTCATAGTAATCACGAAAATATCTTTTCATAATATCAACCGACAACAGTTGCTCACATCCGTATTTTCGTACTATCAAACCGCATTGGCGCTGTGCCTCTTTAAGTTTTCCGAGCTTTTCGATATATTCATCCTTCAGTTTGATTATGTATACATTCCTGCGATCATCTTCACCGTTTCTGTTACATCTACCTGCCGCCTGAGCTATGTTATCAAGACCTGCACTTGAACGTATTACACATTTAAAGCTGATATTGACCCCTGCCTCTATAAGCTGTGTCGTTATGCATATCACACGTTCATTATTATCAAGCATACGGCGTATATCATCAATTGCCTTGCGTCTGTGTGCCGGACACATATTTGTGCTGAGGTGAACCACTTTCGCCTTGATTTCTTCTTCGTCATTAAGTTGCGTTACATTCCTGAATATTTCTGCCGCCGCAGTTTTAGTGTTTACTACAAACAGAAGATTCCCGTTCTCACGGTACTTGTCCATACATATTACCGCAGCTTCTTCATAAGTATTTCCCTGATTATTCAGCAACGATACAACTTCAGTTCTTTTAAAATCTTCAAAATCCTTTGTATAATCCCCTGTCATCGAGCTATCTTTGTCAAGCATTATAGGATATTTGCACTGTTCAAATGTAGGTTGTGTTGCGGAACATAACACTATCGTGCATCCCATAAATTCGGAAAGAAAATTCATAGCAAGATTAAACAAATATACGCACCTTATCGGTATTGATTGCACTTCATCAATTATGATTACCGAATCAGTAAATCTGTGCATCCTTCTCAGAGCTTCGGTCCTGGACGAGAATAATGTATCAAAGAACTGCACCATAGTAGTGCAAATAACCTGTTTATCCCAATGCCTGCAACGCAGCTCATAGTCCTCAAGCTCATCATTGACTTCTTCTTTACTCTTATGCTTATTATCAATAATTTTGCAATACATATCGGAGTGATGCTCAAGGTAGTTATCATCTCCCGCTATCTCACGGATTACATCTCCATTCTGCTCAAGTATGGACATAAACGGAGAAATGTAAAAAATGCGTTCCTTTTTATGCTCAACAGCATATTCAATCGCAAAACGCAATGCCGAAAGCGTTTTTCCGCCACCTGTAGGAACAATAAGCTGAGCTATACCTACATCATTTTTGGCAAATGCACAGCATCTGTCCGAAATGTTCATTCGCAGTTTTGATATTAAACTGTCGCTTCCGGAAAATTTACTCAGCTTGTTATCCAAACGCTGTTTCATATCAAGCCAATTACGCCGTATTTCATCTTCAGACGGTTCGGTAATTCCAATACCTTCCATAAATTCAGCTGTCGCCGTCCTGTCAGCGTCAATGAGGCAGGACTCGGTCAGTCTTTCCAACAATCCGTGATAAAAAGCTAATGTTGTGAAATATTGTTTTCTGTCTTTGGCACAGCAGATTTCTTTCATCTTTTCAAAAATTCTGCGATATTCATCAGCCGCTTTATTAAGCAACTCATCAAGTTTGCTATCAGAGATAAGCTCGCTTATGTTGCTCTTGATTTCGTCATAACGTTCATTTTTACTGCATCTGTAATCAAAATAATCATCATTGTTCCGTGTGTACCAGTCATTCAACCCGTGATGAGAAATGATGATTCTCGCAATTAATCTTGCGACTTCTTTTTTATATTTATCATCATCGTTTGAAACCAGTTCCAAAAGAAATTTTGCTCCCGCATAGCTGTGATCGATTTCGCCTCTTTTAATGCCGTTCTCTTGCTTTATATATCCGTCGAAATCGTTATTTAACTTTCCCATATCGTGTAATAAAGCAGAAACGAAAACTGTACTTTCCATATTGAACGGGGCTGAATAACTACGAGCCAACAAAGCAGTTTTCTTACAATGCTCGCTGACTGTTTCTTCGGTAACACTTTCATTATCTAAGCCGCCTGTATTTTTTATATGAGCAATATGATCCATAATAATCCTCCATCAAATTATATCGCTAAATTCAGTATACTATCAGCAAATGTAAATTTCAATGCTTTTCTGAAAGAAAAAGTAATTTTTTTGCAAATCCATGAGAGAATTTGTCGAATTTATTGAAATCAATTTCAATTTATATGTACTATCATAGTGTTATTATCTGCTGCTTTTCTACATTATATCGTAATGATGCACTTACGTCAATCGTGAAAATCAACAATTTTTAGTCATTGTATTTGTGCATAGTAGCAATCCCATAATATAGTTCGGTATCATCTTGAAATTTTTCCGCATAAACTGTATAATATAAAGGTCCGGTAGATAATATCGGTGGATTGAAATAATTTTTATGTTGTATCTTAGTTCAGCACCAACCTGAGCCGCACAGTCGAAAGTCTGTGCGGCTCTCGTTGTGTAGAAACGCATTCACCTTACCATTATAAATTTTACCATATCCCCTGTACGATAAAACGGACATATATACAAAACTATCCCCATACAGCATTAAACTGTACGGGGATAACTAATCTTTATTTAATTTTCATATCTCTCAGAGCGATATACTCCTCATCGACCTTATCGGTATAACGGATGTCAGCACCGCCGATGAAAGCCGTTATATGCTTACAGCATTGACTGTAGAACTCATCTTCATAATGGACGATATGCGCACCGCCAAGTGCAAAGCGGTCATCGGCATAAAACCTTTTAGAAATATCAATTACACAGCAATCGGTAAGACGTGCGAATTCTTCTTCAAATCCGTTTATAAATGCTTTTTTGGTTTTGAATGTGTTATCGCTGTCAGATAACATTTCTAACCGATTGTCAAGCGAAATATAACGGTCTTTAAGATCGGCTTTAATTAAAATAATGTTTTTTCCATAGCGCTCAGTGACAAATTTGCAGAAGTTTTCAAGCACTCTTTCGAGATATTCACGGCTTCTTTCGTTAAATAAATATGTGCTTTCACATTTATCGGAAATCGATTTGTAAAAAGCGGTGCGAAGTATGAAATCATCCACCTCGAAAAGTGAATCACCGTACTTACGCATATTGCAGATAAGGTCGTACATATCAACAATCAGCCATTCGGCATTACTGTCAGATAGAATACGTTTTCCTTCGTGCAAAAACGCCTCTTTAACAGTGCGTCTTCGCCACTTACTGCCGCAGAATTTATCAGCCGACAAATCGTTATCAAAAGGTATTTCAGGCTCGTCTGCAAGCAAAAACGGCTGCTTGAAAATGTACTTATCGACATAGATACCTGAGGAATTACGGTTAACAGATTCACGGGAAATACAGCTGCCCCAGATGTCAACCAATACAGGTTTGTGCTGTGCTTCGTAGTCTGCAAGCAAATTGCGGTCATTTCTGATAAGGAAAATATGTTCGCAGTTATCGGAAACAGTATATTTGTAAACCTCAGAAAGTTTACGGGATAATTGTTTTTTCATAAGGAAGTTCTCATCGAAAACAATCCTTATATCATCGTAACTGCAATCGCCAAGGTCGCCGTCAATACACTCAGCGGCTTTTATTGCCGAGATAAGCCTTTCTGCACCGGCTTTAGCAGAAAGCAGGATTTTTGCATCATCATAGGTACGGATCTCATTTTCACGCAGATATACAAAATACTCGAAATTCTCTGCGACAAACTGCTTTGACGTAAGCTCTGCCATTCTGTCCGATACATAATTCCTGTCAAGCAGTTCAGGTTGATAGGCTCTTGCTGTCATATTATCATAGTACTTTATGACACGCATAAGCTGCAGCCTTATTTCCGGTGCAGAAAAATATGTATCCTTGCGGATACGTTTTACCGCTGAGTTCAGCTTGATTCTTACATCATCGTAGAAAAGCGGCTCAAAGGACATCATGTTGTCACTTTTTGACGACATAAAATAATTGCCGGAAACATCAATAACCACCGGCTGTAAAAGCGAAATCAGATAATCCTCATACAGCCTCAACCGCTTATTCAACGCATTTCTGCTTTTACCGTTTCTGAGCTGATTTTCTATTACGCAGATATTGCTGAATTTTAACCGCACTAATATGATTTTATCCTTATCATATTTTGACAAGACAATTTTCGCATATTCTTTAAGCGCAGATTTTACTGTTTTTTCGTCAAAAGGCGGAGAAATTTTTTCAAGCCTGTCTTTATTGGAATTGAAAAAATCGGAAGAAATAAAACTGCCTGATGCCGTATAGAAGCTGTCGCCGTACCTGTAGCACGAAACAGCCGCCGCTGTATAAAGGTCAATTACGATATAATCGCTGTCTGAGCCGTCTAAAAACGATTTGAAATTTTTATTTATATCAATTTTATTTCTTTGGCTGCCGGCTTTTCCCGAAAGATTACTTTTTTTGCTTACAAGCGATAAGGGCGACAGAATAAGAGCGGTATCGTCATAAGAAAAGCCGCTGTCACGGAAAATATTTTTCAGCACGGCTGAGCCTTGCAGCAAGAATTTAGGGTGTTTTCGTATAACGCCCTCCTTGCCGAGTATATCTCTTATGCGATCTTCGGAAATCTGTTCTGTTTGTGTCAGCAACCCGTCAAGAACGCTTACCGTATATCCGTCGGATGTATCCTTGCAAAGCGTCGGAATGCACGATATATCAGACTTTACTCCGCTTTCGGTCCTTGTGAGAATCAGATTTACAATTACACTCTCACGGTTTTCACGAAGCTCTTTCATAGATGACAAAAGATTGCCTAAAGAATAGAAGCACGTCACATCTCTGCCGGCGGATGTGTGTATTTTACCGACCCTCTGCATAACGTGCGGATGAGAACCGATAATAAGATCCACGCCGCACTGTGCCATATATTCAGCTGTCTTTATCTGAGAATTGCGGACAGTGACGGAATTCATAACACCCCAGTGCTGATATGCGATTATATATTCAGCGCCTTCATTTTTAAGCGTTTCAACAAGCTGTCTGAAGTGTTCAGGCTCATATTTCCCGATAATTTCGGATGGTATATTTTTCTCAAGCCCGTTTGATATTGAATTTACTGCTACAAATCCTACTTTTATGCCGTTTATATCGGCAATATGAGTTTCATCGTCAAGCGTACCGATATTTGCCATACCGCTGTTTCTGATACGTTGTACGGTAGCGTGAAGCCCTTCAAGCCCTGTATCACAGTTATGATTATTAGCGGTTACCAGTGCGTTGAATCCGCAGTTTTTCACTGCGTCTATGAAGGTGGACGGAGAATTGCAATTGGGGCTTCCGCTGTCTGTGCGTATCTTTTCATATTCAAACGGTGCTCCGTCAAAGCAGGTGGTTTCAAGCACCGCTACAGCATAATCGGCTGAACTGACCGTATCTTTAAGCGTTCCGAATGCGTCTGTAAAATCAAGCGAACGCAAAGCGGCTTTCCGCTGATGCTCAAGCGAACACATTATATCGCCGCAGAGCATGATTCTTGCCGTAGCCGGATAACGTGACATATCCCTGCCGACAACTATCTTAACAGTAAAAGTCTGACCGTCATCAGCCGTCAGCTTTATCTCAGCCGCGCCGTCCGAAACAGCGGTAACCTGTCCGCCCTTTGTTACGGTCGCCACATCGCTGTCATCGCATTCAAAAGTAACGGCAGGCACTTTATTTCTGCATTCCCATACTATCTGTGACGTTTCGCCCTTGTTCATCGTGATTACATTCTGAGCTTTAAGGTGATGGCACATCGGTGTAAATTCTGCCGGCTGTGACAGTTCACCGTATACCTCTTTCCCGTCACGATAGCTGAACGCTTTTACCCGTACAACATACTTTCTGCCGTTGCGAAACCCAAGTATCAGCTTTGAATTATTCTGCGCATAGCGTGTTTTAATGCACTTTTCCGGTTCATCTGCATTATAGAACTGCAATATATAGCCGTCTGCGCCCTCTACCGTCTGCCAGTCGGATCGCGCAGATCCGTCATAAGCGGTAGCGAACAAGTTTTGCGGAGCTTTCAGCATGATGGTTACCTCCGTAGTTTACTTTTTGCTCAACGGTTTTCTTATTATCGAATGAGGAGGGAAAGAAACGGGATAGTCAAAGTACATCTTTTCTGTCGCACGATTTGCTATCTCCGTCTGTTCGCCCTTTGAATTTATCAGATAAGGAATATCCAGCTTTACAGGTGTCTTTCCGGGCGACAGCACTTCAAGGTCATCGTGAACGGTAAAATAGTTTCTCTGCGTGATATTCACCCTGCCGTTCTCACAGCTGTCAATTACGCCGACAAAGTCGCACTCACGGATGTAGCCGCTGTTCTCGTAATACTGGTTTGCGTCATCCTTGTTAAAATAAAAGCCGGTGCAATACTGTCTGTGACTTACCTTATAAACTTCATCAACCGCCCACTTCGGAATCGGTTCACCGTTTTTCACTGCATCAAGCGCAGCTCTGTAGGCATTCGTTACCGTTGCCGTATAATATGCGGATTTCGCTCTGCCTTCAATCTTGAAGCTGGTAACGCCTGCATCCTTAAGCTCCTTAAGATGCTCTATCATACACATATCCTTAGCGTTAAGGATATAAGAGCCACCATCGCCCTCCGACAGCTCATAGTAGTCGCCGGGGCGTTTTTCTTCAACTAAGTGATATTTCCAGCGACAAGGCTGAGCGCATTCGCCCTTGTTGGCATTTCTGCCTGTCATAAAAGCGGAAAGCAGACATCTTCCTGAAAATGAAACGCACATTGCCCCGTGAACGAACACTTCAATATCCATATCCTCAGGTATGTTATCCCTTATACGCTTTATATTTTCAATATCTACCTCACGGGCAAGCACTACTCTCTTTGCACCCATCTTGTACAGCTCGTTTGCAGTTACATAGTTTACTACTCCCGCCTGTGTAGAAACGTGAATTTCAAGATCTGGAACGGTACGCTTTATAAGAGCAATACAGCCGATGTCGCTTACTATTGCGGCATCTATTCCGCAGTCATATGCGGTTTTTATAAATTCGGGGAGCAGTTCTATCTCATCGTTTGACGGAACGGTATTGCAGGTAAGATATACTCTTACACCCTTTGCATGAGCGTATTCAACGCCATTCCTCAACGTTTCGGGATCGAATTTTGCCGCACCTGCTCTCATACCGAACATTGTACTTCCGAGATATACAGCGTCACAACCGTAATCAACGGCTGACATAAGACATTCAAGATCACCCGCAGGCGATAAAAGCTCTAACATAAATTTAACCTTTCTTTTACCTTATTATGACATTCCGCCGCAGAAAGCTCTGCGGCGGAATATTGATTGTTTGATTATTCGGCTATCGCATGATCCAGTCCGCACTTGCGGAGATTCTCCTCATGCTCCGAAATAGTTTCTGCAAAATACATTTCTGTTGTTTCGGGATCTGCACAGAAGTAGTAATAGCTTGTTTCAGGCGCATAAAGCACTGCCTTTATAGCGTCAAGTCCCGGGTTGCAGATAGGTCCTATCGGTATACCGTCACACTTATAAGTGTTATATGCGTCAAACATTTTCTGATCGTACTGCGATGTAGTGAGATGCGGCTTTATATGCTCATCAACATAATGTACGGTAACGTCCGATTCAAGATGCGGGAATGCTTCCGCATCAGCCATACGGTTGAAGAATACCGATGCAACATTGCCCATATTGGTCGTAGTATCCGCCTCACGCTGTGCTATCGAAGCAAGCGTTATGGTTTCGTCAAGCGTAAGCCCAAGCTCGCTCATACGGTTATAGTAACGTGCCGTCAGCTTGTTATTGAAGTTCTGATATATAATGTCAAGAGCATCTGCGGCATACTCGCTTGTATCAAGCTCCTTATTGTCCTCAAGGGCAGGAAGAATATAGAACTCGTATGTATCGGGGAATATATATCCTTCCATCTGATAATATTTCAGCTTTTTATTCTCAAGACGTTTCTGGAATTTATAAGTATCTCCGAGCGTCTTGCACTGCTCCATGAAATCTTCGGCACGGCAGACACGGTTATCCTCCATCATCTGAGCAATCTCATCAATAGTCATACCTTCGGTTATCTGTATTGAAACCGTCTGATTTACAGTAGACACTGTCTGCAACTCAGAAATAAGCGCACTGTACGACATAGTTGTGTCAACCGTGAAAGTACCCTTTATGAACTTATCACCCTTGCCGAACATTTTGGTGTAGAGCTTGAACACATCCGGCATATTTATAATACCGAGATTTGCAAGATCCTGAGCGATTTCATCTGTTGTCGAATCCTCGTTTATATGTATCTCGGCCTGACAATAGGTTTTTCCGATTCCTGTAAAATCAAGTGCCGACTTTACAATGTATGTAGCAAGAAACGCAGAAATTGATATGATAAAAACTGACAGCAGAACGCCTGTGAGAATATGTGAAAACGTTCTTCTGTGGCGGTTTTTCGCTTTGATTTTCTTGTTGCGTTCTTTTTTTGCCGCAAGATATTCCTGATATTCTTCTTCGGTTACCTCGTCCTCCGCAGGCCCACCGTCCCCAGAAAGCGATTCTTCACCGCCCGGAACGCTTTCGTATCCGCTGTCATCAGATGAATCTTCGTTTCGCACTTCGCCTGTATGAAGCGCTTTTATCGAATCCATCATAATTGTGCGTTCTTCGGTGCTTTCGGTATTTTCATCCTTATGAGTTAAATCCATAGGATTATTCTCCATATTTTTGTCCTTTCCGTTTTTCTGTAATGACTATATCAACGCATCTGTCGTAATCATCGACAGGTATATCCTCCGTCAGAAATTCTTCATAGCATACTCCGACAGTATAGCCCTTGTAACCGTTTATAAATCTGTCATAATAGCCTTTGCCGTAACCGAGTCTGAAGCCTTTAGCATTAAAGCAGAGTGCAGGAACTATCAGCACGCTGTTTTCTGCACCGGCGGCATCAACCACAGCACAGCTCTTTTTCGGCTCGTCAATTCCGTACATACCTTTTTCAAGATCGTCAAATGTATGTATCACGCAAAACTCCATATTACTGCCGTCTATACATCTCGGCACAGCGACATTCTTTCCTGCCTTAAGGCACTGCGTTATGAATTCTCTCGTATCCACCTCGCCGTCTGTCGAAACAAACGGCAGTATAGTATCCGCCGTACGCACTTTTTCAAGGCTTAAAAGATTCTCGGTTATAGCGGCATTTTTAACAGCCGTTTCACTGTCACAAAGCAGTTTTCGCTTTTGTAGCAAGGCTTTTCTCAGTTGTTTTTTCTGCTCGTTTACATTCATCTGCACTGTAAAGACTTAGCTGTCTTTTCTGCTTTTCCTTCGCCGCAGAGCAATGCTCCGAGCGCAAGTCCGAATTCTACAGCCGCACCTGCGCCCTTTGCGGTAACTATGTTATCATCAATATTTACAAGGTCGCCCGTGAACATTGCACCCTCAAGGAATTGTTCAAAGCCGGGGAAGCAAGTTGCCTTTTTGCCTTTCAGAAGTCCCAGCTTTCCGATTATAGACGGAGCGGCACAGATAGCACCTATCGCTTTCTTATTATCGGCACAGAATTTTATAGCTGCCTGTACAACGGGGCTTTTCTCAAGGTTGAGCGTTCCGGGCATACCGCCGGGAAGAACTATCATCTCGACCTTATCTGTCATAATAACATCGCTGTCGGTAATATCGGCAATAACCGTAATTCCGTGTGCGCCTGTAATCTTACCGCCGCCTATTCCGACGGTGACTACCTCTTTTCCGAATCTCTTTAAAATGTCAATCGGGGCAATTGCCTCGGTTTCTTCAAATCCGTCCGCTAAAAACACATATATCATTCTGATTGTCCTTTCCCGGCATTATAAACCGCACTGAACTTCTCAACCATAAAACACGGGTGATAAGACTTCTTCGCCTTGCGGAGATTCTCCTCTCCCATATCCTCTTCCCTGTTTATATATTCAAGTCCTTTACAGAACCTGTTTGCCATCATATAGTTTATCATCGGATATGCTCCGTCATAATCGGTAAACGCTTTTTCAACGTGGGTTACAAACGTATCGCTGCATTGCTGTTCGCCGTACGAAAACGCCTGTATCCTGCCATCGACTCTCAGGATTCCGCCGACAAGACCTAAGTCGAAGAAATGCTCAAGTCCTATTCCGACAGCACACATTTCCTCCGATTTATCCTCACTTTTATCGCAATCATTGCGTATGCACCATTCAAGGCTCATCTGCTTGCATTCGTCAATATTGTCAGGCGTAATATCCTCAAAGCTCCAGTTAAGCTGTTTGAAACGGTTTATATAATTACGCTTTGAATGCAGCTTCTTTCCGCCGAGCGTTGCAAGCGACTGCGACTGATACACATAGTCGTACAGATCTTCGCTTGTATCGAAGGTGAACATACCGGGATAACGCTGTTCGAGCATCTGCTTATCCTTTATATCCATACTGCAGAATTCAAACGGTATTCCTGTACTGTCACAGTAATTTTTAAGTTCTGAAAGCAGTGCGTCCGTATCGCCTTTTCCTGCAGGAAACACGAAACAGTTCCCGTGCTTTGATACATAAAAATCCTGAAAACGTCCTACAGTAATGTTGTAAACACCGCTCCACACAAAGTTGTTTGTGAAGTTATACTCACAACCTCTGAAATCAGACAGCTTCAGAAGCGGATCTATCCACTGCTTGTCGCTTAGTTCAATTTTCTTTAATTCCAACACTTTATATTACCTTGCTTTTGTCTGTTATCAGCCGTAAATCAGCGCCGATAATTCTTTATTTATCTTTTCGGGAGTGTAAGGATTTTCACCGTCCGAGCACGGCAGCATATACCAGCCCTTCTTGTCGGCTGTGTATAGCGCCGTTTCCCGACAAGCCTTAAGAAAAGCAACGTTGCTTTCGTGAATATCCTTCTTCGCCTCATCTCCGCCGTAACGTGCGGAAAGGAGCTTTTGCGACACCTCTACGGGCATATCCAGAAATATAATCCTTTCGGGACGTGGAATTGCGAATTTATCGTACTCGTAGTCCTCAAGCCACTCAAGGTACTCATCCCATCGGGACTTTTCCAGCTTTGCCATCTGATATATCGCATTTGAGGAGGTGTATCTTGCGGCTATTATGGTCTTGCCCGCTTTATAATCCTTTTCCCAGTCGGTCTTGTAGCTGATATAACGGTCTATCGCATAGAAACTGCCGGCCGTATATGCGCCCGTTCTGCCGTTTTCCTCGCAGAATTTACCGCTGAGATAGTCCTTGATTATCTCACCGCTTGCACTGTTATAATTCGGAAAGCTGATGAAACGGATATTGCTGTCTGCGCTTGCTTTCAGCATCTCAAGCTGTGTGCTTTTACCGCATCCGTCAAGCCCTTCTATAACAAACAGTTTTCCGCATTTTCCGTTATTGCCGTTCATACAAACACTCTCTCATAATATAGTATAGTTTTATTTTATCACAAAATCCGTGTCAAGTCAACTTAAAATAAACGCACAAAGTCTTTTGTGACTTTGTGCGTTAAAAAGCATTATTCAGCACATTGAACGTTCAACGGTGATTACGGCATTGAGCCTGCCGTCCTTTTCCGCAATTGCGTTCTTTATCATAAGAGCAAGCTCTCCATCCTTATATCTGAAACCGAAAGGCGTTACCAGATCGAAAATGACGTTTATCCTTGAAACCCCGTCAGTGATACGGAAATCGTGGATAGTAAGGTTGCTGTCGATATTTTTTATTATATCAAGAACCACCTTTTTCACTTCATCTGCCTTCTTATCGTCCACAACAACAGGATCCATGTGTATCGTAACACTGCATCTGTACTTTTCCCTGAGATCGTCCTCTATAAGATCTATAAGCTCGTGTGCAAGCATTATATCTGTTTTACTGCTTATTTCGGCATGGAGCGATATTACCATTCTGCCTACGCCGTAATCATGCACCATAAGATCGTGTACGCCGACTATTCCGTCATAGTTCATTACAGTGTTTTCAATTTCCTCCACCAGTTCCTTTTTAGGCTTTGTGCCAAGCAGCGGAGTGAGGCTTTCCTTGAATGTATTGAAGCCTGTGTAGAGGATAAAAAGCGCAACAATGATACCTGCGTATGAATCAAGTTCAAAACCGCTGAACAGCTGTATGAACATACAGATGATTACTACCGATGTAGAAATGCAGTCGGACAGCGAATCTGCCGCTGCGGCCTTCATTGTGGCGCTGTCTATTTTCCGACCGAGCTTTGTGTTGAACAGTGCCATCCACAGCTTCACAAGAAGCGATGCTCCAAGCACCGATACGGCAAGTATGCTGAACTCCGACTTTTCGGGCGAGAAGATTTTTTCGACCGAGCTTTTACCAAGCTCAAAGCCCATCATCATGATGATAAAAGAAATTATTATGCCCGAAACATACTCCATTCTGCCGTGACCGAACGGGTGGTCGCGGTCGGCGGGCTTACCCGCAAGCTTAAAGCCCAAAAGCGTAATAAGCGAGGATCCGAGGTCGGAAAGGTTGTTAAAGCCGTCAGCCGTGATAGAAAGACTGCCGCTTAAAAGACCCACCGTAATTTTAACGACGCTTAAAAGTATGTTGGCAAAAATACCCACGCCGCTTCCTAAATTGCCGTAGTTATTACGCACCGTCACAGATTTAGTGTCGGTGCGGTTTTTAACAAACAGTTTAATAAGCAAATCGGTCATTAAAGCTTTGCTCCTTTAGCGCCCTTTGAACCGAAGGACACACCCGATAAAATGTTTGTGTCAATAGTAAATGTAAGGTTATCGCGGTTTCTCTGTCTGCGGAAGGCAATTTCTGCAAGACGGTCTATCATATCGGTATATTTAAGCCCCGTCGCTTCCCACAAATAAAACGCAAGCGAGCCCGGAATGGTATTTATTTCGTTTGCGTAAACCGAATTTGTTTCGGTGTCGAGCAAATAGTCTATTCTTACAACTCCGCTGGCGCCGATAGCCTTAAAAATTTTGCACGAAAGCTCACGGATTTCATTTGCCTTTTCTTCGGGTAGGTCGGCGGGAATTTTGCGACCCAACGACGCCATACCCTTAGAAGCACCCTGACCCTTGCCGCCGCCTAAATATTTATCGGCGTAAGAAAGTATTTCATCATTCATAAAAGGCTCCTCACAAACCGAAGCCTCACATTCGTCGGCGTCACCGATTACCGAACAGTTGATTTCACGCAATGAGGTAATCGCCCTTTCTACAAGCACGGTGTCCGAAAAACTTATGGCAAGGCGAATTGCCTCGTCAAGCTCGGACTCACCATTTACCTTGGTTATACCTACGCTCGAGCCCAAATTCACAGGCTTTACAATAAGCGGAAAACCGACCTTTTCTTTTATTTCGGCCATCACCGAATCTTTGTTAAGCGCATATTCGCGCGCACGGAATTTAATGCAGTCGAGCACAGGCAGCCCTGCCGCTTTAAGAACATCCTTAAAAACCGCCTTATCCATACCGACAGCGGCAGATATTATGTCACAGCTTATATAAGGAAGCCCCAAAAATTCGAAAAATCCCGCTATTGTGCCGTCTTCGCAGTTTGTTCCGTGAACTATCGGAAATGCAAGGTCGATTTTCACATCGGGCGCTTTTTTAAACCGTTTTTGTTCGAGTCGGTGCATAACAACACCGTTTTCGGAGCTTATAAGCGTTACCTTATCTGCGCTTTTTATAAGCGAGGGAATATCACGGTAATTTTCTATTTCAAAAAGTTTATCGCCTGTGTACATGGCGCCGTCTTTTGCAACATACACGGGGATTGCATTATATTTTTCACGGTCCATCGCGCGCATTGCCTGAACTGCCGAGATAATCGACACCTCGTGCTCAACGCTTCTGCAACCAAAAAATACCGCTGTGTTTATTTTCATTTTAAAAACCTCTAATCAGTTTAAATAATTGTCGGGCAAATCATTTTCCAGCAAAACTATACTGTCGCCGTTTGCCATTGGTGTATAAATTTCCATAGCCTCTTTAAAGCTTGATACAACATAAACATTTTCTTTGTTAAAATCGGTGGTGTTTATTGCGTCAAGCATAGGCTTTGAGCGGTTTTGACCCACAAGAATTATTATATCACAATATTTTGCCGCCTGCAACGCCAGCGCGTAATTGCAGTCGTACTCGCGGTCGCCGAGCTCTATAAGACCGGGGGTTATAATAACCTTTTTCCTGTTCTCAAACGAGCCTAACACCCTCACCGCTTCAAGACAGCCTTCGGGGTTGGAGTTATAGGCGTCGTCAATAATCAGAGAGCCGTTAATGTAGCTTTTAAGCTCTAAACGGTGCTCGGTGGGCTTTAAGGAGCTTATTGCAAATTTAATGTCGTTGTCGCTAACACCCAGAATATGCGCCATTGCCGCCGCCGCCAAAATGTCGGCAACCGAATGAAAGCCTAAAAGCCGTGTGCTTACGGTAAATTCACCGCCGTCAAGGCACAGGTCAAAGGTGGTGCCGCTTTCACCGCAAAATATATTTTTTGCCGAATATTTTGTGCCCTCACCGAAATATGAAACATCATTTCGCCTGTCGGCACGCTCTCTTATTCCCTCGCTGTCAAGGTTTGCAAGCGTTATACCGCCTTTTTTGCCGACAGCATCGGCAAGCTCAAACTTGGTTTTAAAAACATTATCAACCGATTTAAAGGTTTCGATGTGCTGTTCTCCGACCGAGGTTATTATGCCGTAATCGGGTGAAACAATATCGCAAATTTCTTTTATATCGCCCGGCGACTTTGCACCCATTTCACATATAAACACCTGCGTTTGAGGTTTAATCGCGGTTCGTACCGTTTTTACGACACCCATAGGTGTGTTAAAGCTTTGCGGTGTGCAAACGGTGTTGAATTTTTCGCTCAAAATACGGTTGAGTATAAATTTTGTGGTGGTTTTGCCAAAACTGCCTGTAATACCGATTACGGTAAGGCTTTTGTGCGATTTTAAAATGCGTTTGGCATCGTTAACATACCACCTTGCCGCCGCCTTTTCTATGGGATAGGTTATAAGCCAAACGACTACTGTTAATATTGGCGACACTACCGACAGCGCAACGCAAAGCACGCGCGATATTTCGCCGAACAGCGTGTAAAACGAAAAAATACTTCCGTAAAGCAGAATGCCTAAAACTATAACTGCGGTAATATAAAGGCGCTTTATTCTTGCCGTAAAAACAAGTTTTTTAATCGATTTTTTGCGTGTTTTAATGTTTAAAGCTATTCTTACCGCCAAAAGTAGCACCGCCGTAACAAGGCTCGGTACCGATTTGCCGTTTATTATTAAGAATGTAAGCACGCAGTACAAAATCGCGCTTACGGCAAGCTCTAATGTGTAGGACTTATTTATCCATTTAAAATATCTTGACAAAAAGTAGGAATTTTGTTGCAGCATTTGCAGCTGACGGTAGAGCGAAAACACAGCGCTTACCGAAACCAGCAATATAGCTGCGAAGGTTATATACGGCATAATTTTACCTCAAATCTTATTTTATAAAGCTTCTGAGAATCGCATGCGCCTCATAAGGCTTCTCGCAAAACGAAAAGTGACCCGTGCCCTTAATTATGCAAAGCCCCGCATCGGGAATAAGGCTCTCTATTGTTTTGGCGTCTTCAAGCGGAGTTGCGGTATCGTTTTCGCCCCAAATAAGAAGCGTGGGGCATTTGATGTTGGGCAATATTTCACGAATGTCGGTGTTAACCAAATTTACCAAGGTTTTTCTGAGCACCTCGGGCGCCGCGTTATAATCTGCCGAGCCGTAGTGCGCGCGAGCGCGGTCAAGAATGCTCTGTGTGTGATTTTTTAAAGGCGGCAGGGTAAGCACCCTTTTAATTATTTTAAAATTTCGGGCTCGCATTTTTTGCCTGAAAGATTTTTTCGGTATCAGCCCCGCCGCGTCAAGCAACACTATTTCAGGCGGATTAACTCTGCCGTCGGCAACCGTTTTCATTACAACTCTGCCGCCGTGCGAGTGGCCTATCATAATGGGGTTGTCGAGCTTCATCGCATTTATAAATTCAAGCACAAAATCGCAATAGTCGTCTAAATTCCACGGCTCATGCATTGTCTCGGTGCCCCCGCAACCGGGAAAATTCACGGCGTAAAGTCTGCATCGATCGCCCAGCGCCGCCGCTATACCGCGGTAGGTATCGAACGACGCGCCCCAGCCGTGCAAAAGCAAAACCGGTATGCTACCCTCGCCCCAAATTTGATATTCAGTTTTAAGTCCCTTTATTTCAGTAAACATAAAACCACTCCGATTATTACATACTTTGTTATTATATCATTTTATTTTATACATTACAATAGCATTTTTTGTACTTATCAGGTCAAAATATTGTTGGTGATTTATTTGAAAAACATTAAAAAGCTTTTAAAACCGACAATTCTGGGTTTGGGCGTAGGGTTTATAAACGGTGTGTTCGGCGCGGGCGGCGGAATGCTTGCAGTGCCTATTTTAAAGAGCGAAGGGTTAAGTCAAAAAAGCGCTCATGCAAACGCAGTAGCCGTTATACTGCCTATAACCGTTTTAAGTGCCGTGCTTTATTTGGTTAAGGGCAGCGTATCGCTTGCCGACAGCCTTGCTTTTATACCCACAGGGCTTATAGGCTCGGTTATCGCCGCCTTCGCACTTCAAAAATTTTCGAATAAATGGCTTCAAAAAATATTTGCGGCATTTATGATTTACGCGGGCGTACGCCTGCTTTTAAGATGAACATCGGTGCCCTTTTAGCAGGGCTTTTTTCGG
>ENA-OWPL01000664-OWPL01000664.1-human-gut-metagenome-genome-assembly--contig:-NODE-664-length-23226-cov-32.720728_pt1 | contig 23226 bp, 15 predicted proteins | sample MGYA00248263_ERZ651844 | MGnify/ENA primary metagenome ERZ651844 (study PRJEB26924, sample SAMEA4378256) | human gut metagenome | biome: human gut; feature: human-associated habitat; material: faeces...
CCATAAAAATATACTAATTTTCAGGCGGTTTTTTAATTCCGCCAACAGGTTTCTTGTACCTATAACATAGCACACCTTTTAACACATTGTACCCATGAGATTATCTAAATACCTTCTGATAGGTTGTCTAACACTTTGGACACTCACTTTCACTTCTTGCAACAACAAGAACACACCCATCCACGACCTTGAGGAACTAAGTGAAGACCTCAAGCAAAACAGCAAAGATTATTCTGATGATGACTGGGCTGCCATTTCGCAAAGTCTGGACAACATCAACAACGAGATAGATGAGCATCGCTCGGAATACACCGATGAGGAGATGAAAGAAATCGGCAGGCTAAAAGGCATCTGCGGAACTTACCTCATGAAATACGCAGCCAAGAACGCATCCCAGCAACTCAAAGACCTTATCCAACAGTTTGGAGGGGCTATCCAAGGAGTAAAGAGTGTGATAGACAGCGACCCTAGCTTCCTCAATACCGACTCTGAAGAATAAGCCTATATATATAATAATGTATAGGAATCCCATATTGATTATAAAAAAGTAATAGATATGAAAAGATTGAAAATTCAAACCTTATTGTTCGCTGCCTTCGTAGGATTGGCGAGCACATGTTTCGTATCATGCGGTAGCTCTGACGATACGAGCATGTCACAACAAGTAAAGCAGTATTTCGACAAGGACATCTCCTTGAAGAATGCCACCAGCAACTATTCCGCTTACTTCGACTTGTCGGATGGCGTAGTCCTAGCCTATAAGAACCAAGGTGCGGCAGACTTCCTCAATGCCACTGTACAGAGACTCACCAGCACAGACTCTTGCAACGTGTTCTCGTTGGCAGACGACAACATCAACCCATTGCAGCTCAAGCAGACACAGCTCTACAACAAGATTATGGATCCAAAGTCATACGACTTGCAGATGGCTCCTATCGAGAAGACTCTTGACAAGATAGTAAAAGAAGGCAAGAGTAGTCTCCTCGTCACCGACTTCGAGGAGTTTACACCAGACCATCAGGTGCAGCATCAAGCTTTCGCCACACGCTATTTCGTCAACTGGTTGAAACAAGGCAATGACATCACCTTCTTCGTCTTCGACTTCATTGGTGTGAGAAACATCCCATACCATCTTTATTTCATCGTATTTGACAATAAGACCCATCAGTTCTTGAACCAAATCAAGGAATCGGTGGCAGGTGTCTCCGGCTATCAGGAGTTCCATCTCTCCACAGATGCTTACACCGCCTCAACCAACTATCCTTCCGCAACCAAGGGTGGCAACTACCACGACGCAGAAACTGGTGAAGACCTGATTACCAGCGTTGTAGAAGATGGTAGCGACAATGCTTACACCAACTATGGTCAAGGAGCAAGACTGGAGTTCTATCCTTTGGGCGTAGCTTGGGAAGATGCACTAAAGAATACCCAGGAGGCTACACAAGCTGGATTCAATCCTAAATACAGCGACCTCTTCCGCAACTTATTCTTCGACTTCAGCAACCAAGACTCTTACATCATCAAGAAGTTGGATGTCAAGGTAACAGACGTAGAGGAAGATTTCCAGAAATACTCTATGTATCAGAAGGCACTCGCCGACAAAGAGAAGAGCGCAGAATATTATGATGAGAACGGCAAGATGCTCGCCGACTACGACTATAGCAAGTGTGCTCATAAGGCCAAGGAAATCAGCGACATGCTTGCACTCGACCAGAACTTGTTCAAGCAGAGCATGGCTCAGAGTGGCGGCAAGAAGGCTGAGATTGGCATTGTATTCTCACCTAACTTCAAGGGCAACATCATCGGTGGCGAGCCTACAGACTTATACCGCATTGACGTTACCATCGCTGAGAGTCAGGCAAACATCTCACCTCGCCTCGACCAACTCTTCTCTTGGGGAGCCAACAACAACTTGCGTGATGCCATCCGCAACACCCTCCAAGAGTTGAATCCAAAAGGTACAGTCATCTACACTTATTTCGTAAAAACATTATAAAACTTAATAAAATTAAAAACTATGAATGCAACTGTTGCTTCTGCCTACATGATAGGCGCTATCGTTTTTGTAGTATGTATGTTGTTAGCCATCGTAAGTGCCAATGCCATTCGCTACGAGGCAGGTTCTAACCCAAAAGACAAGCAAAAGAGAAAAACTTGCTTCTGGATTCTCACCATCCTTTGCCCTGTGGCAATCATGGCAGTATGCTATTTCGCTGTCTATAGCGACATCCGCGTACCTTCTCGCCAGAACGCTTACCTCACAGCGATGGGCATCTCTTCAGCAGTGTTCTTCATTGCTCACATTGTTTGCGGTCTCGTACTCAGCAAGATGTTCCCTCACGGTAAGCTCTCTAGTTGGTTCTAATAGAGTAAGCCAATTCTATTAAACATAAAAACTTGGCAACAACAAACAAGAATAAATACTATGGATAAATTATTCGTAATAGCCATAGGCGGTACTGGCATGAGATGTCTCGAATCTTTCGTGCATCTCTGTGCCATGGGCTTGTTTGACAATCAGACGATTGACATTCTAACCCTCGACACCGACCAAAGCAATGGCAATAAGGGACGTGTGGAAAACTTGATAGAGCTCTACAACAAGATCAAGTCGGACGATGCCAACAACATAGATGGTGGTCGCCCTAACGCCGACACGTTCTTCTCCGCAAAAATCAATCTTTACAAATTCTATACGGTTTATGGTGATGCCAACAGAAAGACTTACAAGATTCTTTCGGGTGTCAACAGCGGATTGCACAAAGACGAGAACACAGACTTGACGGACTTGTTCTTCGACGAGGATTCCGTACAGAGTTTTGAGCTTGACCATGGTTATCGTGCCCAAACTCACCTCGGTTCTCTCTTGATGTATCACGGAATTGTGGAAGCTGCCAGAAATGTTTCCCGCAATGCCGATGCCGCTTCTACCGCAGAAAAAGACTTGCGCAAGTTCTTGGAAGCATTGCAAGAAGCCCAAAACTCTGCACGTGTCTTCGTATTCGGTTCTATCTTTGGTGGTACGGGTGCTTCCTCCATACCAGTTATCCCTGTAGCATTGAGAGATGGCATCAATATTCTTTCCGATGGTACAAAGACCCTCAACACTAATGTAGTGAAGTTTGGTTCCACCTTACTGACCGACTACTTTACATTCACAGCCCCAGACAGTGAGCAAAAGAAGAACGACAAGGTCATCGCCGATGCCAACAACTTTGCACTCAACTGTCAGGCAGCCTTGCAGTTCTATCAAGCAGACCCTACAGTAAGAAGCACCTACAAGCGATTCTACCATATCGGTTGGCCATTCCCAGCCATCAATGTTACTTCCAAGAACAAGACAATTACGGGAGGACAAGAGCAGAAGAACGCCTGCCATGTCGTTGAATTGATGTGTGCTTGTGCCGCTTACGACTTCTTTACATTGGACGAAAAAGAACTAACCAATGAAACCGCCAAGTACTTCTTCCGCACCTTTGATGAGAAAGAAGGTCAAGTAAGCCTACATGGTTCCGATTTCATTACGAATGGAAAAGCATTCGAGAGCAAGTTAGGTTCTTTGTTCTCTCTCGCCCATATCATTCTTTCCCAATACGACGCTGCATGGTCTGAGGCTGATGGCTCCGGCACGAAAGGTCTTTTGAATCGTTTTGCACAGCAGAACATCCATGACTACGATAGCATTACCGATGGTCAAGCTAAAGATTTAGACAAATACTTCAGTGACTATTTCGGTTATCGTTTTGGCACTGATGGCCTCATGCAAAAGGGATGGATTTATCAGGTCAAGGCTTCCGTTCCAGGTCGTTTCATCTTCATAGATGAAGCTTTCAAGGAGCAAAAGAAGGATATGAAGAATATCAGTTGTGGACACCTGTTTGAGGACGACCAGCACAATTGGAGCAAGTTGTCGGGTCTCATCAGCAAGAGCGACAACAGTGTGGATGTGCTCATCAAGAAGTTGGGCGATGCTGATGCAAAGCCAGCAGGTAACCAGAATGTACAGACCACCAAGGAGAAATTCTTGGCTCACGTACACAACGCTATTACCAAGAACCAGAACATTAATGAGAAAAACTAAATGACATGGAGAAACCTTTAGTTATCAAGGTCAAGCCAGCCTCCATACCGAATGGTACACCAGGCAAATGGGAAGACCTTTCAGGAAATATAGAGAAATTCACCGCTGACATAGAGACACCTGCTATTGACGAAAATTCGGATATCAGTGCGCAAGTATCTGGAATCCCTACCGCATACGCCCGTGCCAACCTCTTCAAGTCGGCTCTTCTATCATATGGTAAATCAAAGGAAAGTGTTGACCTCAACCTCAATGCCTTCTACAAGATGTTGTCTTCCGAGTGGCGTGGCTTCATCGCTTGTATCGCCCTCGACTATAGCAGAATGAAGACCGAGCGTGTTGACTTGGTTTATTCTGACGGTAAGGACATCAAAGAGACATCCAACATCTATGAGCCAAAGGGAACCTTCGGCAATATGCTTTTCCATCGCAAGCCTCTTTGGTGCCTCAAGGACGAGGATACTGACGAAGCTCATCGTGGCATTCCTTTCATTGACATCATCAAGTATGACGGCAAGGTAGTAGGTGCGACCTCACCAGAGAGTCTGCTTTTCACTTCTTGTGCTTACAAAATTGAAAATACAGAAAACCGTGCGTGGGTCGATTACAAGACAGGAAAGTTCAAGGATCCATTGGAAAGCAGTGACCTTGACTTGACCCAGACCTTACAACTTTATGCTTACGTTGATTATCTGATAGAGGGTCTCAACAATGATGGCAAATCAGGCATCAATGGCTTGACAGCCTATTATTCCTACTTGGACTACAACCTAGTTCCAAAGTATGACAACATTCTCAGCAATCTCTCTGCATGGAGAAAGGAGATTGAGGCGTATGCTGCCGCAAAGAACTTCAAGCTCGAAGCTGCCAGCGTACCTCCTATCAATCTCTTCAATGCCCCATTCGACATCGCCTTCAATTTCAAGGACGAGTTGTATGGTATGAACGGTGTACTCTACACTACCGCCCAAGAGAATGGTGTGCTCTTCAATCCGAAAGAACTGCTCTTGCCAGATACAGCCAAGATTGCTCGCTTGATTTTCAAGGGACCTAAGAAGAACGACCCTAGCCAGTTCCCTGTTTATGTATTGGCAGCCGACAAGAAGAATGAACCTGGCGAGAAAGCCTACTTCGCTTTACCTTTGAGTCCATTGGGTATCAAAGCATTCGGCAAGAATATCGGTGCTTTGGTAGAGCCATTAACATCTAGGGCAAACGTACCGTCTCGCTTGACAGCCATTTACGACCCAGATTCTGAGAAGAACAATTTGGAGGTAACTTTGCACTTGGTTCTTAATGATGGAAGAACCAAGGAAATGAAGGCTACCTATACTTGTGGTGGTGAGATAGATGGCAAAAATCTCATTATGTGGCCTAACTTCATCTCCAAGAAATGGCACCGTTACTTTATGTACTCAGAGCTTCCTCACAATATCAACTTGAAGGATTATCCATTCCAGGCTTTGCCTTTCGTGGGTGATGAATTGAACGACTTTGAGATTATCAATGATCCAGAAAGCCCAGTTGAGCATCCATTATACTTGGCTAAAGATGGTCATGATGAAGACAGAGATTTCATTGATAGAGAAGGTAAGGAACGTCATGTAGAGACCTCTCTACATATTGTTTCCAACAGTGCCACTGCCGACAATCCATACAAATATGAGATTTACGAATGCAACCACCCGTTCAAGGGTATCAAGCTCAACTTGCCTGACACCACAGAGTCGGGTTTCCTCCTTATTAAATATACAACCACCACAGAGAATCCTTGCATTGCACAAGATAAGTTGGGAATCCAGGACAGCAATCTTAGAGGCACTACGTTGGGCGTTGACTTCGGTAGTACCAACACTTCCGTTGCCTACCTTGACCCACTCGACCAGCAAGCCAAGGGTATTCAGTTCACCAACAGAAGAATTTCCCTCTTACATGCTGGCGAGGAAGACAATGACAAAGTAGCTAATGAAGACCACTTATTCTTCTTCCAGTCAAACCCAATTCTCTCCAATGCCATCAAGAGTACCTTGACTATCCACGACTCTCGCCGTGTCACCAAGGACATCAATGAGACGATGGAGATTTCTAAGTTTGAGAAGGAAGTGAAGGGCGGTTTTCCGTGTTTCAGCCGCAACTTGCCATTGGCAAATGTGGCAGACAACAAGAGAGTGATTATTCTCGATACAGCTGAGTGCGGAGAGGTCAATCAGATATACAATATGAAATGGGATGATGATGAGCGCAACATTGCCTATAAGAAGGCATTTTTACGTTCTCTTCTCTTGCAAGTCTATGCCGAGTTATTCTGCAAGGACTTGTTCCCGAGGAAGTTGAAGTGGTCATACCCATCTTCCATGAGTGCTAGTTTACTTCGCAACTACAATACCATTTGGAGTTCACTCCCTGCTGTCAACCCTCTGAACGATGTCAACAATCATGCTAATGTGACTGTTGATGAGAACTATCAGCTCAAGGTTTCGACCTTCGGGTATAACTTACAGGCGGCATCAACCCCAAATGATGGATCAAAGAAGATTGGAGGCGGCAATATGTTTATGGCTGGTGGTGGCAATATGTTTATGACAAAGCCAAAAAACGATCAGCCACAAGGTTTCACTGCCAACAATTCCTTTATGGGCAAATCAAACAATGCCCCATTGGATGGAAACGAGAAGAAGAATGTGGTATTTGAGAAAGACGATGACACTAAGCAGTTCTCCTTTAATCCCGTCAAAATGGTTGACGAGAGCGACTTCCAAAGTATGACAGAGGCGAGCGCCGTTGCCAACTTCCTTAACGTGAAAGCAGACGACCGTGACGCTCTTACTATCTGTTTCGACATTGGTGGTAGCACTAGTGATATTTCCGCCTTGTGTCAATTACAAACAGGAGAAGGTGCTCGCTTGACTATGATCAAGCAAAACTCCATCCACTTCGCAGCCCAATTGGTAGGAGAAGCTACACGATACTGCAGCAACTTCCAAAAAGTATTGCTTAACACATGCGAGGAGTTTGGCTTACGAATCCAAGGTCTCAACTTGGGTGAAAACAGATACAATAAAGACACTGCAAGCTACTACTTCGAGCAGATGGTTGACAGGCTCACTCCTGAGCAACTTCCATTCTTCTACAAGAAAATTAGTTCTGATTGCAGCGAGCTGATGTGTGCCGACATCTATGTCACCGGTTTGATAACCTACTATGCAGGACTCTTGGCTCGCAAGTTGGTCAAGCAAGTAAGAAACAGCACAGAGTGTCGTTGGACTGGTGACAAGAAGCCTAAGGTATTGATTACCTTCGCTGGAAAGGGTGCCAGAATCATGGAATGGTTGAGCACTGCTACAAATGACGATTTGGCAAACCAATTCTATCAAGCAATGTTCCTAAAAGGCTTGGGCGAATCAGACTATGGAGACTTTATTTCTGGACTGAACATAGCCTTTCCAAAAACTATCACCAACAATGTAAAGTTTGAGGTTTCCAAGGGATTAGCTATGGAATCAACTACTTTGATGCGTCCACAAGACTGCAATCCTATTGAGGTCATCGGTGAGGAAGGTTTCACCATCGAGGATGCCAATGGAAACAATGTCCTTCTGGATGCAGACAATAGCATTTCTCCTGAGATGATGGCAAGTCTTGGCGACAAGTTCTATGGCAGTTCTTCAGCAGGTCCTAGATTCCAAGACTTCCTCAACTTGTTCTATCAAGTAACCCAAGAGTTCTTCGGAATGAAGATGAATCCTGCAGTCATCGGCAATGCATTGCAAAACATGGGTTTGTTGAGCTACATCCGAGACACTCCTGAGTACTTGCATGCCAAGAGAGCAGAGCAGTTTGACTTCGTATCACCAATCTTGATACTCGAAGGTTCTAAGTTCTACAAAGACTTCTTATTGAAAAATATAGGAAATGACTAAGTATTATATGATGAAAGTCTCCCGTGAAGGTGTTCAACTTTACGGGGGACGCCAAGAAGACAAAGGCTCCTACACCGTTTTCGAAGACAGAAACTTGAAAACGGTGGAGGAGTTTTGTGATATAAACGTAACGGATTCTGACAAAGAAGAGAGCGTCATTGGCACCATCTTCTCTGCTTCCTATACAGAAGCGGAAAAGAGAAGCATTATGGGCAAATTGTCACAACATGGTTATAAGCACTTGAAGGAATATGACCTCAACAGCAGCCTGTGCGTGACTTACAAGAACTTCCCTTATGCATTGATTCTTTCGGCTGATGGCAATGACCTCTATGTCGGCTACTATGACACTGATAAAAAGAAGGCTATTGCCACTACCACCATCAACGAGGCTGGCAAAGACCCCCGTGTCGAGAAGTTGGCAGAATGCATTTGGAAGAAGCTCCTTGAAGAAAGTTCTTATTTGAATAAGAAAGCTGACTTCGAGGCTGTCAAAGCCGAGGCAAAGGCTTTCTTGCAGTCCAACAAATCTGAACTCGATGGAACCATCTACTTAGAGGGAGGAACTCACGATTTCTTCATCAAACGCAAAGATGCCGAGATTGACAACCTCTTGGACTATGGCAGTTCCAGCGTTCTGTCCCACCTAAGCAACTTTGTCAACAAGAACCATGTCAAAAGGGAAGAGACCATCTTGCTGTTATCCGACGGAGTATCTGGCAACCAATACTTCCATGATGTCTTCAATGGCTTTACACCTGAGATGGCAGAAATGGACGAGAAGTGTCTATACGACATTCTCACTGTGATGGTGAATGATCTTGCAAATATTAAAGTTGACTCCAGAATAGCCCCTATTCCACTGGCAAATATTCGAGAGAAACGAGGCGAAAACTCCATCTTCTTTGATATCAAGTTTCCGAAGGGCGCTAGCGCGATTGAGGTATATCGTGATGACGAGAAGATTCGTACTATCACTGACTCGCAGTTCACGGATTCGGATTTACAGACCGACCACACTTATCGCTATGGATTTGTGGCTGTTTATAAAAATGAATATGGTGACGAGTTGAGAAGCGAGAAGACTACCAAGGACATCTCTACCTCCAAGTTGCAACTCCCTACTCCAGTAAGCCTTAACATCAAGCAAACGGAGAAGGAAGCGACCATCACATGGAAGAAGCCAGAACGTGGCATCGTAAGAATCTACCATTCCCCAAAACCATTTGAACTGCATCGAAATGACATCATCGAGGATGTCAATGCCTTCGACTATCCTGTATTGTCTTCACTCGAAACCAACTACATCGTGCAGAAGAACTTCTGTGGCGAGCGTTACTTCATTCCTGTCACCATCGTGGAGAACGTGGGTATCGTAGGTGAGCAACAAGGCATCACTTCTATGATTACTCCAAAGGGAGTGCGCATCGACTCTACCGACATAGCACACATCAAGGTCATCTGGCTTTGGGATGATGTACCGATGGTACGTATCAAGTGGGCGGCAGAAGACGGAAACGAGAAATGGGAAGACATCGCCAATGATGGTCAAAGTCCTGATTTTGAACTGCCATTGGCAGCCAAAGCTCGCAACTTCGCCGTCAGCGTATCCGCACTCTACAAGACTTCCGATGACAAGACCTTGGAAAGTGAGCCAAGTATCCAGAAGGTTGCACTCTCTCCCGTAAAGGTTGACTTCATCGAAGCTAAGAGCGAGGCTAGATTGTTCTCCCACAAGAACGAGTTCTCCGTCACTTTAAAAGCCGATGGCGAACCACCTTGCGACCTCTGCGTATTGCTAGAGGAAGGGGCTATGCCACTCAACCTGACCAACTTCAAGTCGCATTGCACTATCGCACATGCCGACCTCGCTGATGGCACCGCCAAGAAGTTCACCTTCACCTATCAGCGCATGCAGAAGAAGTTGCCACTCTACTTTAGAATCATTGCAGCCGACAGAAGCTTGCCTCTGAAGGTTGTACCTGAAACACAAAAAATCAAGTAACTATGCCAAAAATAGTATGTCCATATTGCTTCGAGGAATTCAACCGAAGCGAAGTCATGTTCCGTTGTACCAACGATGAATGTGAGAAAGATATAGACCCTGAGATGAGTAAGTTCTGGGGACAAGACCGCAAGATGCTACCCGCCATCTACAACAATCTAGGATGGTTTGCCAGAAAGATGGACTCCATGCCAGACTCGGCAAACTGTGATAAGTGTGGGCACACCTCTTACACCGTCATCTGCCCTCATTGCCACAATATGATTCCGAAAGAGATGGTAGAGCACAAAGGCTACATCATCTCCATCATTGGTGCCCGTAGCAGTGGAAAGACCAACTATATCACCGTACTCATCGACCAACTGCGCAAGTACGGCAGCAAGTTGGGCAACCTCGGCATCCTCGCCTCTACCGTAGCCGACGAGCGCCGAGACTGCACCCAGGTGAGATACCAAACCGACTTCTACGGTGTCCTCTTCAAGAGAGGCATCCTTCCTGCACAGACCAAGATTACGGACCAGAAGTCCAAGATTCCACTCATCTACACCATCACCCAAAAAGGTGTGGAGCACCCATTGTACTTGGTGTTCTATGATACTGCAGGTGAGAACTTCAACGACCCTAAGAACATCAGTAAGAACGTGAAGTTCCTCGATGAGAGTGATGCGGTCATCTTCCTCTTGGATACTTTCTCCATCCCTTACATCCATGACAAGTTGAACATCAAGGGCGAGATAGAATTAAAGTACGATGTCATCCTCAACAACATCATCGACCACTTCAAGAATGGAGACAAGAAGAAGAAAGAGGCTCACTTCGGCAAGCCTATGGCATTTGCCTTCAGTAAGATAGATGCCATTCTCGACCATAGCGAGGATTTGGCAGAGACAGCCATCCCTGGCATGACCCTCGACCAGAACAGTCCGTTCCTAGACGGAGGCGGTGTGAGAATGGACGACATCGATGCAGTGAGCGATGGATTGAGAGCCGCACTCAACTCTTGGTATGAGGATGGATTTGTCAACAATGCAGAGAACAACTACAAGGATCTGAAGTACTTTGGATTCTCTGCACTTGGCAAGGACCCAGGCAACGATAATCATATCGAGGGCATCAAGCCATACCGAGTGCTCGACCCACTCATCTGGATTCTTGACCAATTTAAATATCCTCTTTTGAAACAGAAATAATCCTATACCACTATGAAGAGAATCAAGTTTAACGAAATCATAGAATGCTCCAGCCAGCAGTCCATTCTTTCTGGACAAGCTGGCTTCGGCATCAGAACCATCACGGAAGGCTTCAACCCAGAGTTGGCTAGAAAAATCTGTGATGAAATCAGTTGTGCATACGAGGTTGACATCGCCGAGCAAGTGACAACGGAGCAAATCACCACAGACCCTTCCTGCGTCACCCAATATCCACGTACCCTCAAGTACCAAGTAGTCAAGAATGACGATGGCAAAGAATTGTATGTCATCGCTTGTGCCACCTATGTCGGCATCGACTATGGTTACTTCTGCGACATAGAGTCTGCCAGAAGAGCTGGCTCCAACTATATCGCCGACATCTTGGTCTTTGACGAGAAACCAACGGCAGGGCTATTCCAGGCGCTCATCGAGCAAAAGATATTCCGTCCGATCGACAACACATGCACCCCTACCAACCCAGAACTGCAAGAACTGCTCACTGGCGAGCCTAGCTACCTTTCACCTAGAGAGGTTGAGGTAAAGGAAACAAGCGAAGCAATTCCAGCCATCAATGAGCAGACAGCCTTGGTAGCAATGGCTTTGTTGCAGACCAAGATCAACCAAGACCTAGGCAAGGACAATGGTCTCATCAACATCGTCTTCCAAGCCCAGGAAGCCAAGGTGCCATCCATTCTACAGAGCATCGGTACCTTACCTAACGACTTGGTGAGCGACAAGTATTTCCACACCAACTTCTTGCAAGGATATGGTATGCCTAATGGCTATCGCATGATGTTCCTCAACGAGCACAACAAGGAACAGGTCTATATCGAGAACTATGTCTATCTCAATCTAGACGAGAACAAATTCATGAACCTCGACACCGACAACTTCTACTTTGGAAAGATCAAGGAGGCTGCCGCAGCCAACAACTATGCGCTATTCTATAACCTCGTCAACTATCTCTTCCGCTTGAGCGTACAGGCAGACACGGACTATAAGTTCCTCTACAATCTCTTCATAGCCACAGAGACAGACAAGAAGTTGAGTATCGATGAGTTGACAGAAGACTTCTTCACCAAGGCGAAGAAAGCCAACTTACCTTCCGACAAATGGCAACGCTTCGTCGTCAGTGTGAACAACACGCTAGATGAGACCATCCAAAAGGAGAATTTGGGTGCCAAGGCTGATGCCAACTGCCATGCAGCCATGAAGGTCATCACCTATTTATATAATAACTGGAAGGAAGTGCTTCACTTGGACGAAGGCTCCAAGCAAGCCCTGACCAACCTATGGCATCAAGACCACTCTTTAGCAAGATATACCAAGGACTATGGCATCGATGTGATTCAATCCATCAACACCAAGGATGTGAATCCGAACGATTTCATTGAAACGATGAAACAGGTCGATGACCCTAATGCTTGGAAGCGCTTTGTCGATGAGCAGTTGGAGGGATACAAGGATCATTCCGAGGAACACGACATCAATGAAGTAACCATCATAAACACCATCCTAGCCTCAGCCATAACTGACAAGAATGCCTTGATTGTTCGCTTCTTCCCTATTCCAGAAGAAGCAGATACGCTGATTGGCTACGCCCAGACGCACCCAATGCAGATGAAAGCCCTAGAGCCAACGATCAAGAAACTCTGTGATGGTGAAAAACTCACCTTGATCATCGACTTCCTCAAAGCTTGCAAGTTCGAAGCCCCAGGTCTCCAAGTAATGGAGCCTATCGTCAGGGACTACTTCACAGATATACTGAATGGCAAGAAGAACGACATAGGAGATAAGGATGCCATTATGAAATTCTTCATCACCCAAGTAGTAAGCTTCTCACGCAATATACCTGTCAACAGATATAGAGACTTGGAGATTCCTCAACTTGTCAAGACATACGCCGAGTATAGTTTCAAATATCCAAAGAAAGCCGACAAGCAAAGCATTGAGTATTTCTTGAAACTAGAACTTCCAAAGGGAACTATAGACGAGCAAGACCACAACATACTTTGCTTCATCATTGACTTATTGGACAACCATACGGACTATATGGGTGCTTATAGAGAGCTTCTCATTGCCAAACGCTTGGGGTGTCCAATGCTCGAAGTACGAATGAAAATCATCGAGAAACTCTTCACCGATAGAGCCAGGGAGCACAAAACGTTGGAGGCTATCCGCATCAAGGAGTACCTCACCGACCCATACTCCGAGAACCTTCCTGAGAAAACCAAGGAAGAATCCAAGTTGATGCTCGACAAGCTTTGGGAATCCTTCAAGAACGACACCTCGACTTGTGAGAAGATAACCCCTGCCATCATCGGGGCTGCGAAATGGACTTCCAAGGACCGCAAGGAGTATCTAGAGAAATGCAAGAACGACAAGGAGAAAGCCTTCATCACAAAGTACTATAGCTTCTTCACTTCCATTTGTCGCAAACTATTCAAAAAGTAGTAGCTTATGAAATATCTAAAAATATTCATCCTCCTGCTCGCCACGGTGCTCACTGTGGCGTGCGACTCAGGCAAATCGCCTTCTTTCAAGAAAGGCAACCCTTACTCCAAGGAATACTTTGGCATCAATGGACCAGTCAAGTATGCCTTGTACAACCATTACAAGAAGGGCTACGTTGACCAAGCTATCCGTATGGACTTCTCGCCAGAAGGTATGCTTGTCAAAAAGAGGACCTTCGAGAAGGGCGACTCGATAGTCAACAACTATACCTACGATGGCAAGAACAACATCCAGGCTATCTCTGGAACGGATGTTGGTGCCTACAAGAATGAGTTCCAGAAAGGCAACTTGACCAAGGAATGGTTCTACTCTGACGAAGACCAGACAGAAGGTTTCACCTTGCGCTACCAAGTAGAAGGCGAGAAACTCATCAAGAAGCAGAACGACATCAAGACTGGCAAAGGCGTCACCACCACATATGCCTATACCAGCAAGGGCATCTTGCAGCAAGAGCAACAGATGCAGAATGATGGTTCCTATACCAAGAACGTCTATGACGCGGATGACCACCTGACTTCCATCGAGCACTATGGCGCATCTGGCGCATACCTCTACAAGGAAGACATCAATGCCGACTACGATGAGTACAACAACCTCATCAAGTATCAAGCCAAGAAGAACGGCAAGGCGAGGGCTTACTACAAGGTGGTTTATAAGTACTATACCGAAGATGAGCTAAGTGCAGCTAACCAGCAAGCAGAGTCCACCATCACCAGTGACAGTGCGAGCTACGAAGACAAAGGTGAGGCATCTGCCCCTAGCAAGTGGCTACTCATTGCCATCTCCGTCATCAGCCTCATCTTCCTCTTTATCTACATATCTATAGCAATTGAAGAGTGGCATCTATTCAAGAACTTCGGAGGTGAGACCGAGATAGATGGTATGAGAAAAATGTGGATGTACAACAGTCGCCCATACGTGAGAATGGCGATACTCTTTACCATTCTCCTTGCAGCTTTCTTGTCCTCCATCATCCTCCTATTACTCTTCGGAGGTGTCGTATGGGTACTCTTCTGGGCTATCAAGTTGATATTCTGGGCTATCATCGTCATTGGATGGATTTGCTTGGTAGGTGGCATCATCGGTACCATTGGTGGCGCATTCATCTGCCTCATCCCTGCCGTCATCGGTGGTATCATTGTTGCCTTCCAAGACACGCTGAAAGGATGGGGAGAACTATTCGTAGCTTGGGGAAGCGAGTTCCTGGACAACGTCAACGCCATCGACTGGACAATTTCCATCTACGAAAATTATGGTACGACCATCTTGGCTATCGCCCTCACCCCATTGGTTTGCTTCTTACTGTTGGCTATCATCCTTATCATCATCAGCACCCTGCTGAGATTATATGAGTTTGCCTCTATGAAGATATACAACGTGCACCGCCCTTGCCCATTCTGTGGCAACACCCACGACTTCAAATACATGATTGATGGTGAAGAATGGTCTATCCCATTGCATCCGGGCTTGTATGGCATCCTGCATCAAACCAACCATGATACTGGAGTCAGAGTACCTACCATGTTGATGAACGGCAAGGCGAAACTGACGAGAAAGTGCCCAAACTGCGAACGATTGGTCAACGAGGGGCACGACAAGACTTACGGCACGGATATCCACATCGGTATCGTGGGTGCTCGTTCTTCCGGCAAGTCATACATGTTGTATAGCGGCTTGGAGATGCTCTCCAATCATTTCGGCGATGACTTCGAGCAGACCGACTCTGATAGCAACAACAAGCTATCGGATGTAACGAAACGTATCCACAATGGTGATGGCATCCAGACCGCCGTGAAGAATCGCTACAAGGCTATCCAATTCAAGCTGAAACGCAAGTTGCGTCCTGTGCCTTACCATCTGTTCTTCTACGATGTGGCTGGTGAGAAGTTCAACGCCAGCACCAACAAGTCGCAGGCAGCCCTTGAGTTCTACAACAAGGTGAAGACCGTAGTCTTCATCATCGACCCGACGATGACCGACATCGACAAGGTTGTACCTTCCGAGGCGTTTGCCGAATGGTTAAAGAAACACGGCAACCAGAGCGAGAAATATGACACCGAGGGAACGCTTTCTGAGTTAAAGAACATCCTGACCCAACAGGTAGGTCGCAAGACCAAGGACATTGACATCATCATCACTTGCACCAAGAAGGACTTGGGATACTTGGAGAACTCCAACTACACCTACGACTTGGACGAGAACATGATCAAGAAGTTCATCAGCGAGGAATTGGGCTTGGCAAATGTCATCAACTCCCTCTCCGACTTCAAGTCGGTAAGCTATGCCGCCGTCAGTGCCACAGCCGAAGACAAAAGCGCATTGGAGGAACTCTTCTTGAATATCCTCAAGCAGAGAGGCATCAAGGTGGATTAAGCCTCAGCCTCATATAGAGACTGGCAGGAAGAAAGCAGAAACGAAATGTTAAATTCGATACAGATTTAATATTTTTATTGCTTTTTTCTTGCCAGTCTTTTTTTATTGCCTTAATTTTGCATTCCGAACAGAGAAAAAAGATAGTAAAAGCATGGCAAAGATATTGATTGTAGAAGACGACTTGGCTTTTGGAACGATGATTCAGGCATGGCTCAAAAAGAAAGGATTCGAGGTGGAGAAAGCCACTTCGGTCAAGGCTGCGTTAGACTTACTCGAAGAGGACAACAAGCGCGACCTCATCCTATCCGACCTTCGCCTTCCCGACCACGATGGACTGACTCTCTTGAAATGGATTCAAAAACACAGTCTGTCGATTCCGTTCATTGTCATGACAAGCTATGCCGAGGTACAGAATGCCGTCTTAGCCATGAAGTCGGGAGCCACCGACTACATCGCCAAGCCATTTCCACCCGATATGCTGTTGGATAAGATACAAGAGGCTATCCATTCCAATAGCAGAGGAACGTCCATAGGCAATTCTTCCTCCATCCCAGCCTCTTCCCAAACGGCAAAGAATCAAGCAGAGACCGCAGCTAAGGTTAAAGAGAATAACGTCCCGAAGTACATCGAAGGTGAGAGCGAGGCTTCCAAGCGTCTCTACGATTTCGTATCGCTGGTAGCCCCTACCCCGATGTCGGTCTTGATTCTTGGAGCCAGCGGAACGGGCAAGGAATATGTGGCACATCGCATCCATGAACTGAGCCAACGTGCCAAGAAACCGTTTTTCGCCCTCGACTGCGGCGCCATCCCCAAGGATGTGGCAGCCTCCGAGTTCTTCGGTTATGTCAAGGGAGCCTTTACGGGAGCCGAACAAGACAAGAAAGGTGCCTTTGAGATGGCGAATGGCGGAACTCTCTTCCTCGATGAGATGGGAAACTTGAACTATGAGGTGCAAGTGCAACTGCTTCGCGCCTTGCAGGAGCGAAAGATTCGTCCATTGGGCAGCACCAAGGAGATAGACATCGACATCCGACTGGTTTGCGCCACCAATGAAAATCTAGCACAACGAGTTGCCGAGGGCAAGTTCCGTGAGGACTTGTACCATCGCATCAACGAGTTTACCATCTACATGCCGGAGTTGAAAGACCGTGGCACCGACCTTTTCCTCTTCGCCGACCTGTTCGTGAAGCAAGCCAACCAGGAGTTGGGCAGGAATGTAGAAGGTTTCGACAAGAAGGCATCCGAGATGATTGCCTCCTACAACTGGCCAGGCAACCTGCGTGAACTCAACAATGTAATGAAGCGTGCCACCTTGTTGGCAAGAGGCAACCATATCAGCGCATCAGAGCTAGAGCAAAGCATAGTTCTTACCCAACCTATCGGCCCTCTCCCCCTCCACGACGAACAAACAGAGCTTCAGCGGATAGAGAACGCCCTCAAGGCAGCAGGTGGCAACAAGAGCAAGGCCGCCCTCCTCCTCGCCATCGACCGCAAGACATTATATAATAAGATGAAGAAGTATGGCATCCAATAAAGGATACCATACTTCTTTCTTTTTTACTCACATTGGCAAACGATAGCCTTACCATCCTTGGAGACACCTTCACCAGAAACAATCAATCTTTTACAAGTTCCATTATTATAGAACTGTATTGTGGCTTCTCCTTTCTCATCCAACTGTACATTTGGATTCCAATATAACGTTCTACGGAAATCACTCTTAGGGTAAGACTTAGAATAATTAGGCAAACGATATGGAAGCAATGGCGAATAGCCCGATATCTTCAGATAACGACTTTGGGGAACTTGGTTGTACTTGATGTATTTTTCCCATTCATGACTTGTATCTGGTATCAGGCAACAAACAGCAGAGGGATAGATTATCTTAGTACTATAACAAGCAGACAAATCTATTCTTTCAGCGCCGAAAAATATATTGCCTGTCTCTGTTGGAGGGAGAAGGTATGGATAATTACCTGATCTCATATAATTATCTCTAAGTTGCGTAGGACCTGCATTATCCTTTCTTATATTATGGTCAGATCGGATAATCATACCACTGAAATTTTTGATGCTTGTAAGATTGTTGACAGTAGTAGCTTTTAGAACGTGTTTATTTTCTTCAATCTCTTCCGATAATGCCAGCGTTACGACCATTTTCATCTTCTTATGAGAATATTTCTCAGCAAGTAAACTGCATCCAACCGTCAAACTTGGCATAGCAGCCGTTTTTGCATTTTCATCTTCATTGATTAGCTTGTCGATTTCCTTGATCAAGTCTAGGTGCATAGCACTAAAATATGATTTTGGCATATTTTGATGCGTAACACTCAACTTTCGTCCACCCATCAAGACACTTGTTTGCAAACGTTGTTCGTCCTTCGTATAATCTCGCAATAACGGAGTTATTTGATTATTGACGATATATTTAGTATATAAGGAAGAGTCTGGAAGATGTTTGAACTTCAGCAGTAAGCCAGCATCTCCCATAAAATCACCTAAGCAGAGACTATACTTTCCCAAGGCATCCGTTGTTCCGTGAAAAGTCGAATCCTTACCCTGGGTGAGTAAATGGAAATCCAATAACTGTTGAGGAAGGCTTTCGAATCTAGATGTGCCATTGTCCATGTTCAATATACCAGCTTTTCCATAAATGGTGATTCCTTGCTCTGGCTCATCAGCATGTGCGTCACTTGCCACTAGCACGTCGCTAGCCATAACATCAGCAATACCTTTGCTAGGTGTCTTGATATAGTTGTCATAATCCATCACAGACAATGACATACTGCTTCCAGGTTGTCCTTTCAATTTTAGGGTTACGACAGAATAAGGTTGTAGGGCAGATGCATCATAAAAACACGTTACTTTCGAAACTCCATCCCTAGACTTTTCTCCGTTATTCTGAGCATCGTCATTTTTTGCGGCTTTCATTTTACCACTTTCTCTCTGATGCTTACGTAAACTCCTCTTGCGCATTTTGAGAGAAGAATATTGACCATCCTTTACTGAATTATAGACAGGAACCACCATGGAGAAGCAATTTCTTGCATCTCCACTCAACATATAATGAGTATATGCACGGATTTCGTAAAGTCCGGATAGCAGTAATGGCGAAAGCGCAAAGTCTCCTTCACAACGACCATCTACCAAAGGATAAGTTTTATGCTCTATGACATATCCCTCAGGAGCTACCATGTCAACATAAAGCACCTTGCTTTTATGGGTTAATTGCTTAGTATTAGCATCTAACACATAAGCAGCCATACGAATTGTATCACCAAGGAAAAAGGCAGAATTGTCTAGATGCAAATACGCTTTTTCTCCTGCTCGTAAAGCAGAAGCGCCTACAAGCAGGAGAAATAATAGTAATATGTTTTTAAATTTCATTCTTTGAACAACTAAAGTTTATTTTTGTGTAACTGATTGTCCCGTTAAAGTGGCAGAACTTGAATATTCCAAACCTCTTACCGAATACAAATACTTTGAATTATAGGCTTCAAATTCAAAAGTATAATACAAAGAGGTACCCCCTACATTATAGGAGAATTTTACTAAATCAAGTTCCCAAACGCCATAAGATTGGAGTGAATATATCTGATATGAAACATTCTTGCTATGACCAGAATTAACCCCTTCCCATGACACCAAGTACGAGAATGAGCCATAAGACTCATTATTCCCATTTAAATCTCCATGCCCAATATCACTACCAGAATAGTAAGTTTCTTCCACACCTCTACTAAAAGCACGTGTTCTTGCTCGCTGTACAGTTCTACACTTTATAGCATTTCCACTTCTCGTAACTTCTTCTTTTGCAGAATTGAGATAAGCAAAAGTTTTGCACAAGTCTTCAAAGTCGCTTACAGGAGGAAGTCCTTTTGAAGAATTCACAGGGAAATTAAAGGTTACCCCATATTCCTCTTGCAAATTCTTAATTTGTTGGATTTGTTCTGGTGTATATTCATACATAGCATGACCAGTGCCATCCCCATCAGTGTCAGAAGAACAAGCAGCAAACATAAGTGCTAACAAGCTTAGACTCAAATAAAATAATTGTCTTTTCATTTTTATAATAAATTAGTTAATATCTTCTACTACCACCAAATTTGCTCACCATTTACATAGGTGAAGATTCGCTCTTGCCTCCCTTTTGTTATATCTCGTAACAAATATAAGGCATTACTTGGTACTTTATCAAACCATAAGATTCCGTCTCTAGTTCCTTGATTTTCCGCTAAGAAATGCCATTTTTTATTGTCCCAATAATATAATTGATAAGTATCATTTTCTTCAATATAATTACCATCATTTCGTGGTAAATAACGTATCTCAGAAATGTGAGTTGGCTCTTCTAGCTCAACTCCACACCAACCCCGTTTTGTTGCTTGCAACGTAAAAGAAGTTAGTGGATCCCCATCATAAAGTTTTGGTTGTTCATGACCTTTTACAGTCCAACGATAACCAAACACTCGTTTTGGCTTGAGTTTGGCACCTGCTTTGTCATACAACTCAATCTCCGCTACATTGCCATAAGAATCAGTTGGAGCCATATACCTAAAGAAACGATATTCACCCTTATATTTTGGCTTCAAGGAATAGAATCGACTTTCCTTTACATTTTTTGCCATTCCTATTAGTAAAGAATCCTTGAAATTCTCTTGGTTTGCCACATGAAACTCTCCATTTTCCATTTGGGCACAATAGTCTTTCTGCTCAAATGTCAATGTATATTTGCGAACTGCACGCAACTTTTGAAGTTGTTGTTCATCTGCCACTAGTTCTTTTTGGCTACCGTCTGCATATAGGATAAATGGTTTTCCTTCAGGAATCATCTCACCTATTTTATTATAGGAAATGGGGAGGTAAACAATGCCTCTTCCCATTTTTCTAAACGTTGCAGTATTTCCCTCACGCTTAGCATAGCAAATAGGGAACCAACAGTCTGCATCCGAAAAAACACAAAGATAAATCCATGGTGACTTATTCCCTTTACGCCCTGAATCCAAATTGATGACAACATCGGATGTCTCGACATATTTGTCGGTAACATCCTTTAGACAAGGATCATGCAAACTAGGTATTATAAAAGAGGTAGTATCTTTGCAATATTCCTTTTGTTCGTCTTGCTTATCAAATGTACGCCTATATACTTTTGGCAATTTATCATTAGGACGGAAAAAGAAATGAATGCCTAATTCCTCATTAAGTCCAAATGGAATAAACTTTTCGTCATCAACAAAAATGACTGTCCAAGAGTGGCTCAAGTTACGATTACCCCACATGGGGACATAATCCATAGCAGTAGGTATCCCAACAGCTCTCAACTGAGCCATATTTCGCTTACCATTCGACTCGCAGTTTCCCATTCTCATTTTTATGAGTAGGTCGAGTGGCATCTCTGGTAGAAATGTCTTAGGATAATATAAGGCTCCATAAAACCATTTGTTCAACTCCTTATACAAACCGAACTTAGTTGTATAGTTCGGTTGTGCATTCAACAGATATTTAAATCGCTCATAATAGGTTTCGTAATACTTTTTCCTCCAATCACATATCGGCTCTGTTGTTATTCGATAAGGCAGCACATATTTACAAAATGCATCAAATGAAACATCCTTGTTCCATGGACGCTGCCACACACAAAAAGCTTCATCTATCTGCTGTATAAGCAGTGAAGCTTTCAGTGTTTTATGATCCCATAGAATTTCTGCGTGTTCCTTTAAATTCCCATTCTTTGTGGAAGCATGATAATAAGCATTCTTATATATGGAGTCATGCTTAACTGGAAGGCAGAACACACTATCCATCTCTTGATAATAGGCATTAATATCTTTACTGGCTAAAAAATAGTGGGCATCCATATTGCTTATCAAGAAGCAGGCTGCCTTGTATTTCAGTTCATCATTCTGATAATGCGCAAGAACTTTCTCTAGCTCCAATTTGTTGGCACCAGCTTTATTGAGAGTATTTCTTACACTTTCATCTGTGTATGAGCATAGCACTATATCAAGTACCATTGCTAGCACTACCAGTATATTAAAACTAACTATCTTCTTCACCATTTAAAACTCCTTATTATTTCTGTACCATCATTGATTTTTATGTAAATAGTATATTCACCAGATCCATAATTATTCAATAGATAATTTTTGAAATCACCATTCTGGATGTCTTGGTCTGCATCATATTCACGGACAATACCATTCTTATAAATAATAATTTCTATATTATCTATATTCTCCTTAACTATTATTTGTAATATATGAGAGGTTTTGTTATACACACCCACAAGATTATTAGTAGAAAAGATTCTACTAATATCGTCGTTTTTGATGCCCCTAGAACAAGGTGGGGGGGTATCTTGAGCTAAATTTACTTGTGGTACACAAGCAATCATTGCTATCACTAATAAGAAAACGAATCTGCTCATATTGATTTATTTTAATTTTCAAATGCAAAGTTAGTATAATTCTATTAAATTTCAAAATATCACACCCAAAAATTTTCGAGTTGTTACAAAACTTAGATATTCATATAACTAAATGTTTATCAAATAGATATAATAACTATATGCCTTAAATATGAGCATAAATTGTAACGAGAAACTAGTTTCCACCACATAATCTTCCAAACAAGATTTTGTGTTTCAAAGTATTTTTGTTACTTTTGCAAGAAAAATAACCAATATGAAGATTCTAAAGCTATTTATTCCAATAATGATTCTACTTTGTCTTGTAGGCTGTAAAAGTAGATTATCTAATAGCAAATTAACTCAAGTAGATTCCTTGTTAGACAATAATCAACTGGATTCTGCCAAACAAATATTAAACGTAATGCATAATACATATTTCAACGAAGAATGTTCTATGTACTATAAGTTACTAACAATAAGGGCTGATTATATGTCATACAAAACTATACAACCAACTGCTATAGATGAGTGTGTGTCATATTTTAAGAAGTGCAATGAAACGGAAAAACTTGCACAAGCATATTACTATAAAGCAAGAGCTGCATATGATATGGGTGAGCGTAAAAAGGCTATCATCGCCATAAAAAAAAGCGAATATTTAGCAAATAGTTTACACAACCCGTTGGCGGAATTAATTTAGCGCATACTTAACCCTGCCAATCGGTCTGTTG
>ENA-OWPL01000666-OWPL01000666.1-human-gut-metagenome-genome-assembly--contig:-NODE-666-length-23179-cov-4.318889_pt1 | contig 23179 bp, 18 predicted proteins | sample MGYA00248263_ERZ651844 | MGnify/ENA primary metagenome ERZ651844 (study PRJEB26924, sample SAMEA4378256) | human gut metagenome | biome: human gut; feature: human-associated habitat; material: faeces...
GGCTCTGTTCCTTTTAGCGTGTCGCGGTTTTCTCATTTTTAGGAGTTCGCGCTGATTGTCGGGACACAACAGGGTGTCGCGCGTGAGCGCAAAAGCCATTGGATATCTATATTTTTTCGATATGTACTACTTTATATGGAAGGTCTTGGATTTTAATAAATTGACCGCATTATTATGTCATTGAGGATATGTCTTGGAACGACTTTGCCGGGCAATGACCGAAACAGCGGAAAGGGCCGCAATATGGCGGCTCTCCCCTCTTTATACTGGTTTCCGGTCGGACGCTTCCGTCACATAGGGGCAATAAGGGCAGGTAGCGAGAAATTGCAAAAAATGGTCAAAAGGATTCCTTCGTTTTTTACACAGTACAGATGCCGAGACAGTACCTTTTCATGAAAAGCGCAGTTACTTAGGACGCAACTTTTGACGGAAGGTACACATGGGGAGTTTGCGGAAAATGACGGAGTGTGCCGTTGCGCCGGAATCAGAAAAGGAGGGAAAGTACGGATGACGAAAATCCAACTTTTCATGAGAAGTGTAGTTACTTAGAATGCAACTTTTGGCGGAATGTACACATTGTGAAATTGTAGAAAATGAGCGATTTCGGATCGCGGGAAATCCATTCGCATCAAGAGTTTTCCGGAAACGGGGCGAAGCGAACCTTGCTCCGTACCGACGCGGAATGTTTGTTCCATACTCGTTCCGCTTTTGTTCCGCATTTTGCGCGCGGGATGCTGTGAAGCAGAACGCATGAAGTCCCGTGACCCTTGCGGACACAGGACTTCTTCGGGAGGTGTGCTGAGGTTCGAAAATAGTGCCTCTTGAATCCTATTCTTGAATTCCATCCCAAGGGAGATGAGGGAAAGATATTCGTTGAAATGCTGATAGGTTAATTGCGAAACATTTCAGTGAGCGGCGCACGACGTCTCCCCCACGTTGCGAATCATCCGCGTGATCGTGTGCCAATAGAGGGTGAAATCCTCCCCTTTTGTAGGGCTTCACTCGGATAGCTAAGCCTTATCTGAAATCATTTGTCGAATTTTGCATTTTATCAGTTATAACTAATAGCTTTGCAATTTCGGCATTGATTTTCATTTGTAAGTGTGATATTCTATGACCAAATACGGAAGGAGGGCGAGGTTTTATGATCAAACGCGAACTGTATATGAGCCGTATCCGTCCGTTCATCGGAACGGAGCTGGTCAAGGTCATGACCGGTATTCGCCGCTGCGGAAAGTCGGTCATGTTGGAGCTGATCCAGCAGGAACTCACAGAGTCCGGCGTCAGCCGGGCGCAGTTTATCTCCATCAACTTTGAGGATATGAGCTATTCTCACCTGCAAACCGCGCAGGCACTGCACGACGAGATCACCAAACGCGCCAAGGAGATCGGCGGCAAGGTCTACCTCTTTTTCGATGAGATTCAGGAGGTCAAGGACTGGGAGAAGTGCATCAACTCTCTCCGTGTTTCGCTGGATTGCGACATCTACATCACGGGCTCCAATGCAAAGCTGCTGTCCGGTGAGCTTGCGACCTATTTGGGCGGACGGTATGTGGAGTTTGTGATCTATCCGTTCTCATTTGGAGAGTTCATGGAGCTGTACCGTTCGATTGCCCCCGATGCGTCCACCCAGCAGTGTTTCCAAAAGTACCTACTTGCCGGAGGGATGCCCTACCTCGCAAACCTCCGCTATGCGGATGCGCCGTCCAAGCAATATCTTCACGATCTGTTCAACTCTGTCCAGCTCAAGGACATCGTGAAACGGAATAAAATCCGGGATATTGACCTGCTGGAACGGATCATTGCCTATGTGATCGCCAATGTGGGAACGACCTTCTCGGCGACCTCTCTTGCAAAGTTCCTGAAAAACGAGCAGCGCACCGTCGCCCCGGAAACGATTCTGAACTATATCAAATACTGCTGCGAGGCGTACCTTTTCTATCAGGTGAAGCGGGAGGACTTGCAGGGCAAACAGATCCTTGCCTCCAATGAGAAGTACTATATTGCCGATCACGGCATCCGCGAGGCGGTCTTTGGCGGCAATATGCGGGACATCAACCTCATTTTGGAAAACATCGTCTATCTGGAGTTGCTGCGCCGGGGCTATGAAGTAACTGTTGGCAGGACAGGCGACAAGGAAATTGATTTTGTATGCGACAAGCGCGGCGAAAAGCTGTACGTTCAGGTGTGCTATCTGCTCGCCTCCGATGAAACGGTCAACCGCGAGTTTGGCGCGTATGACAACATCCACGACAACTTCCCGAAGTACGTTGTTTCTCTCGATGAGTTCGACATGAGCCGAAACGGGATCAAGCACCGAAATATCCGCGATTTCCTCTTGGCCGAGGAATGGAACTGAAGAAGAAATCTGAAAATTGCGATCATGTCACCTGTCAGGTAAGGATGGCAGCGGATAACGGGTATCCGGTGTAAGCCGGATGCCCGTTACTTTTTGCGCGCATGAAAAGCTAACAGATTTATTTGCGGCTTCCCGATATAATTGTGAATTCGTGTCTACTTCTTGAATATGGCCGAAAACTACACCCTGACCGTTAGCCGTCCGACACCCTGACCGCTGAAAACGGACACCCTTTCCGCTGGTCCTACACCGAGGCCGTGGTGCATGCACCACCACGTCGGTCCACGGACACCGCCCAAATGGTGCACAGCGGCCGGGCACATGGTGCACCCGGCCGCCGGGGAAATCGCTCTGTCATACCCATGCGCTTGCGCATTGACTCGCCCTCGATCTGAACCGTGTACGCGTTGTAGATGATCCGGTCGCAGATCGCGTCCGCCAGAGTTGGATCATACAGATTTTCATGCCACTCACTGGTGTCATACTGGGAGCAGAAGATGGTGGACGCCACCTTGTTCCGAGCTTCCACCAGCTCCAGTACATCCCGGGCTTCTGCCTCCTTCAGCGGGTACAGCAGCCACTCGTCCAGAATGAGCAGCTTCACCTTTTTCAGCTGCTTCATATATTCCCGATAGGTCCCATCCCTCCGGGCTACAGCGATCTCTACCAGAAGATCCGGCAGCCGGAGATACCGAGCGACGTAGAAGTTCCGGTTGGCCGCCACACCCAGGGAACAGGCCAGGAATGTCTTTCCAGCACCGGTAGCGCCCAGGATGATCACATTTCGTGCCTCCTGAATGTACGAACAGGATGCCAAGCGGAGGATCTGCTCCCGGTCCAGATGCCGTTCGGCAATATACTCGATATTCTTCACGCTGGCCTGTGTATCCGCATAGCCGGCCTTCTTGATCAGGCCAGTGAGCCGGTTGCTTTTCCGCGCACTCCATTCGGCATCCACCAGCATGGCGAGCCGATCCTCGAAGGGCACATTCCGGAACTGCGGGTCTTCCAGCTGGGCAGAAAGCTGCTCTGCCATGACGCCCATGTGGATCTCTCTGAGCTTACGAATCGTTTCGTTACTGAACATTATTTCTTCCCCCTTCTGTAGTACTCAGCACCACGGGTAAACCTGTGGGCCTTCTGAGGCACAGGTTCTGGATCCACATCTTCCGTCTGAAGCAGATCCTGCTCAGACTTCAGAATAGCCTGTACACTTTTCAAGCTAGGAGAAGGGGTGAAGGTCAGAGCTTTTCGACAGGCGTCCTCCAAGCGGACCACAGAATAGTGGTCAGACAGCTTCAGGAGGGCCATGCAGGATTTGTAACCCTGCTGCTCTACCTTGTGAGCAGTAAGGAATACTCGCACAACAGCGGCAGTATTTTCGCCAATAGAGGACGCCCAGCGAAGGAACCGTTCACTGTTCCATTGGAGGTAAGCGGTGTGCTCCGGAGGCATATGCTCCTCAAGCGTACTGTACTGATTGGGGCGGCCATACAGCCGAAGGTGGGAGGCCACTCTGGTACCGCAGAAATAAATTTCTACAGCGGAGCCGGTGAGTCGTACATCCACTTTCTGCTTGATGTATTCGTATGGGACCGAATAGTTCATGCGATCCACTGAAATGTGGTAGTTATATTGCACCGTGGCCGTTTTCCATTCTGCCAGCTCAAACGGATTTGGCGGTAGCGGTAGAAGGAACAGCTTTTCTTCCTCAAAGTCAGAGGCCCTGCTGCCATCTTTCTTCTGAAACGGCTTGTGGTTGAAGTCAGCCAGCTTTTTCCAGATTACGCGATTCAGTTCATCCAAGGAGAGAAACTGACGGTTCCGCAGCGCAGCAAGGATCCAAGTGGAGGCAACGCCGACGGAGCCCTCCACGAACGCTTTGTCCTTCGGTGTCCGTGGACGGGTGGGGATAATTGCGGTGCCGTAATGCTCCGCCATTTCCTGGTAGGCTTTGTTCAGGACGGTCTCCGTGCGGGTATTCTTGATGACGCCGGTCTTGAGATTGTCCGGGGTCAAGATTCGGGTGACTCCACCGAAATAGTTGTAGGCATGAACATGAGCTGTGATCCATGCTTCCTGCTTCATGTCGAGGAACGCTTCCGTATAGGCGTAGCCGCTGTACGGAAGCACTGCTACAAAGAGATAGGCGGGCAGGCGCTCGCCGGTGTCCGTGTCCGTAATCCCAGCGGTCTGACCGGCCCAGTCCACCTGGAGGTTCTCACCGGGCTTGTGCTCCAGGTGCATGGTCGCTTTCGTTTTGTGAACATAGTCGGCGTAGTACTTGTTGAACTGCGTGGACTTGTAGGGGAGCTCACCGTTTTGGCGGCACCGTTCGCAATACTCCACCCACAGCAGGCTGAGCGTGACGCCGCTCTTCTGCATTTCCTTGTGGACCCACTCGTAGTCCGGCATACTGTACTGCTGCCCCATAGATGCGGCAGGGTACAGCTTACGGGCCACTTCCTCAGAGCTAAGGTTCTTCACCGCATTCCACGAGAGGCCGTTTTCTTCAGCCTTGTGCAATGCCGTGATGACGGTGCTCCGGGCGCAGCCACAGCTCTCGGCGATGCGCGTTTTGTTGAGACCCAGACTATGAAGTCTGATGATCTCTTTGTAGTTGGTCATCGTGTTTTCCTCCTGTTGTTAGATTACATCTTTCGATGCAATTCCATTATACAGGGGGTGTCTGACCGGCGGCGAGAGTGTATGATTTCAGCGGTCAAGCTGTCTGACCTGTGCGGTCAAAGTGTCCGTCAGAGGGCGGCGCATTCAACTTCTTACGACAAAACCCTGCAAAAGTTAAGAAAAAATACAGAAATACGCTAAAATGTTGCAAAAAAATCCGAGCTGGCTATAATGAAATAAGCTTTATTGACCGCGCGGATGTGCGCGGCAGAAAAAACCGCGCACGTTTCAGGCGCGGACGATCAAGGGGATGATGGGCGCGAACCGTTGGAACAGGCAACGAACGCTCCCCGCGGCGGGGAAGGAGAGAAAGAAAACAGGAATAGGAGGAACAGTCATGGACAAAAACAGGCAGAGCGGCTTTACGCTGGTCGAGCTTGTCGTGGTCATTGCGATCATGGGCATCCTCGCGGGCGTCGGCTCGGCGGCGTACTCGGGCTATGTGAAAAAGGCGAACGAGGCGGCGGACTTGCAGCTTCTCGGCGCGGTGAACACGGCGTTTGCATCCGCGTCCTACGACGCGGGACAGTATGACGGGAGACCATCCGGCGGCGCGGCGTCTCTGGCCGAGGACGGCAGGGTGGCTCAGGTCATCTCCTCGGTCGACCGAGACGGTGAATTCTTTCAGAAGTATTTTTCCGGCCATCAGGACAGCCGGTTCAAGGTATATACCAACCTCGCGTACGACAGGGTGACGGGCACCTTCCACGGCGCGGTACTCTCCGCGGCGACCGGCAAGGACGGGAATATGGTGCGCTATACCATCAACGGGAAGGACTATGAATTTACAGCTACGCAGGAGCAGTTAGCGGCATTTCGCGCCTCGACCTTCGGCGGCAAAAGCATGACCATGAACGGCCTCACCGGCAATGTGGGCGGAATGATCAATGCGCTGAATTCTGCCCTTGGTGGGGGCAATTTCCTTGCGAGTGTTCTTATAAATGCCGGTATGGCTCCCGAAACCTTGGGGATAAAACCGGATGAAAACGAAAACTACAGCGAGCTTGATAAGCAGAGGCTGGCAAATGCAGCGCTGCTGCTGGCGGCACGGGAAACAGACGAAAATACCGCGGAAACCCTGCTTGCGCTGCTTGCCCCGGATGAGGAGGAAACGCTGGACGAAAAGCTGCCTGGTCTGTTTAGCTCCTCTGATGTAGGCGAGACGATGAGCAATGTGGGGGCGATGTACGGTATCATGACCGCCTTTGCCTATTCCGAGCAAGCGAAGGACTGGACAACGACTGTAGATGGCAAAAAATACGATGCAATCGGGTATTATGACTATGTCAATCAGCAGATCGCCGCTGCCGCTGTCGGTGAAAAAGAAGGTGCGGAAAAAATTCCTGATATCCTTGCCGCGCTTGGGCAGTTTGGGTCGTTTGTTCAGGACGAGGTCGGCATGACGCCACAATTCATGGAATATATTACCGGCACGGAACCGCTGGATGAAAACGCGCAGATCAACAAGGATCTGGACGGCTATATCAACGCGATGCAGGCGCTCAGTCAGAATCAGGAGGGCTTAATCGCCGCCGGCATCCTCGAAGACGGCGCGGACGGCGGAAACATTTCCCCGATCTTAGACCAGCTGTTCGCCCAATAGAAATAAACCGTCCCCCCACACCGGACAGGCGCATGGTAAAAATGACCCCCGTAAGCGATCAAATGAACCGCTTACGGGGGATTTTTTGCTCGGATGCGGGGAAGATCGCCGCGCGGAACGCTTAGCCCTCCTCTGTGTAGCCGTTTGGATTTTGCACCTGCCAGTTCCAGGAGTCTCTGGCGCAATCCTTATAGTCGTATTCCGCCGTCCAACCGAGGATGTTCTTTGCCTTTTCAACGGCGGCAAAGCTCAAGGGCACGTCGCCCGGCCGCGGGCCGACGATGCGGTAGGGCACTTCCCTTCCCGACGCCTCTTCAAACGCGGACACCAGCTGCAGCACGGTCGTTCCCTTGCCCGTCCCCAGATTGAAAACGTCATATTTGCTGTCCGTTTTTTCAAGATAGTTCAGCGCCGCAATGTGCCCCTTCGCCAGATCGACCACATGGATGTAATCACGAACGCCCGTGCCGTCCACGGTATCGTACTGGTCGCCGTAAACGCTCAGATACGGGAACTGCCCAAGCAGGGTGCGGGTGATGTAGGGGGCAAGGTTGTTGGGGGCCTTCTGACCGCAGTCCTCGCCGATGAGCCCGGAGGGATGCGCGCCGACGGGGTTGAAGTAGCGCAGAGAGGCAAAGCGGAAGTTGTCGCGCTGCCGCGCGAAATCATGCAGGAGCAGCTCGTTGAGATACTTGCTGAACCCATACGGGCAGCAGACCTTGCCGACAACATCGCTCTCGCAGTTCGGCATGGTCTCGGGCGTGCCGTACACCGTTGCCGAGGAGGAGAACACCAGCTTGTACACCTGATGCTTTTCCATTGCGTTGAGCAGGTGGAAGGTGGACGTCAGGTTCGTGTCGAGATATCTTCCGGGGTCTTCAACGGACTCCGCGACGGATTTTAAGCCGGCAAAGTGGATCACGGCGTCCAGACGGTTTTCCGCGAAGACCTTTTCGAGCGCGGCGCTGTCCAGCAGGTCTAACTTGTAGAAGGCGGGGCGCTTGTTCGTGATCTTCTGGATGCGGTCGATCACTTCAATCTTAGAATTGCACAGATTGTCGGCAATGACAACGTCATAGCCGGCATTCAGAAGCTCCACCACCGTGTGACTCCCAATAAAGCCCGTGCCGCCGGTCACCAATATCGTCATGACTTTAATTCCTCTCTCTTCCGTTTGTTTTCTGGCTGCTTGCCGCTCAGAGCAGTCCCTTTTGCTCCAGCTTTGCCATATACCAGGACTTTTTCAGACTCTTTTCGTTGGCGTAGGTATAGACCACGGTATCCACAAGCGTGAGATCGCCGTTGTTGTCCCGGATGAGCGTTTCCATGGCGCGGATGACCTCGTCCATCTTCCCGTCGCACTCCTTTTCCAAGGCGTTCGCCCGGGAAAGATAGCCCTTTGCCATCTTCGCAAGCTGAGTCGTTGTCCGCTTTTCCGCGGGCAGCGCCAGATACTCCGCCTTGGCGTCGGCATACATCGTATCGAGCGCCAGCGTGTACTCCTCGCGCAGGACGTAGACCTTGGCGATGAGCGCCGACAACTCCTTCTGATAGCTGCTTTCCGCGCTCTTTTCGCTCTTCTCGCCCGCGGCCGCCGCGTCCGGCGTCTCAGGTGCAGCGTCCGTTTTGCCGCCGCTTTCCGGGCGGCTTGCCGGGACAGCGCTCTCCGCATCGGGTTGGGAGGGTTCCCCTCCCCCGCTGCCCGTCAGGCGCTCCATAAGCTGCTCCTGCGTCATCGAGCCGTCGCGCAGCGCCTGACGCTCCTCCTCCGTGACCTCGCGCACCGTGACCTCGCTCGCCGAGCGCACCGCCTCTTCGATCATCTGACGGTTTTCCTCCAGCTTTTCCTCCAGCTCGGCCGATGTATGCTGCGTCGCGGCATGGATCGCTTTTAAGTTATCGCGCTGCCACCAGAAAAGCCCCGCCAGCGATACCGCCAGCAGTACAAGAATGGTGCAGAGAATGGTTTTACGCCGTTTCAAGCCGTTTCCTCCACTTTTTTGAGGTCCATTTTCCTCATCCACCAGTTCCAACGCCTGTTATGAGACTTCTGCCGTTGCTCGACCGTTGATCTCCTCCGGGGAAGTATATGTCGGGACCATCTCGCGCAGCATGGCGATCAGCTCCTGCGGCGGGATGTCGCGGGTGACGGCTTCATCCAGCCGCAGCAGGTCATCCATGATGACGTCCTTTGAAATGTCCTGCTGCTGTTCGATGAAGATCTTCTCATTGCTTGTTTTGGAGAGTGTTCCACTGCGCATCAGCAGCTCCTCATAGAGCTTTTCGCCGGGGCGCAGGCCGATCTCCTGAATGGTGATATCCTTATCCAGCTCCAGCCCGGACAGGCGGATGAGGTTTTCCGCCAGCTCCAGGATCTTCACCGGCTCGCCCATGTCCAGAACGAAGATCTCGCTCCGCTTTGCCATGGCGCCCGCCTCGAGCACCAGCTGGGCAGCCTCAGGAATGGTCATAAAGTAGCGGATGATGCGCCTATCCGTGATGGTGACGGGGCCGCCCTCCTGGATCTGCTTTTTGAAAAGGGGTACAACAGAGCCATTGGAGCCAAGCACATTGCCAAACCGCACTGCGCAGAATTCTGTGGGGCTGTCCGTCCTGCTTTGCAGGATCATCTCGCAGAAGCGCTTGGTCGCGCCCATGAAGTTGGTGGGATTCACAGCCTTATCCGTGGAGATCATGACAAACTTTTTGACGCCGAACTTCTCCGCCGCCCGCACCACATGATATGTGCCGAAAATGTTGTTCTTGATGGCCTCCTCTGGGCATTCCTCCATCAGCGGGACATGCTTGTGGGCCGCCGCATGGAGCACGATGTCAGGGCGATACATCTGAAACAGGCTGTAAACTTTTTCCTTATCTCGCACGGAGGCGATCTCCACCCGCAGGTTCAGCCGATCGCCCCATACACGCCGCAGCTCCTGCTGGATATCATAAGCATTGTTCTCGTAAATATCCAGAATGATGAGCTGCTTGGGCTGATATTTGGCGATCTGACGGCAAAGCTCGCTGCCGATGGAGCCGCCGCCTCCGGTCACAAGAACGGTCTGACCCTGCAAGAATTTCAGCAGGACCGCCGTATCCAGCTTGACCGGCTCTCTGCCGAGCAGATCTTCTACCTGCACATCCTTCACCGCCGCCATGCTCACCTCGCCGTTCACCAGCTGGTAAATTCCCGGCAGGCTCCGTACACGGCAGCTCGTTTTCTGGCAGATGTTCAGGATCTCTTTCTTATCCTTGGCAGACGCTGCGGGAATGGCAAGGACGATCTGCGTGATCCGCTCCTTTTTGACCATCTCGGGGATCTTCTCCCGCCCGCCGACGATGGGCACGTTCCCGATGTACTTGCCCTGCTTGCTCTTGTCGTCGTCGATGATGCAGCAGACATGGCTTTTTAGCTGCGGCGTGACGGAGATCTCCCGCAGGAGCATTCGCCCCGCCTCGCCCGCGCCGATGAGCATGACGCGCTCGCCCTCCTCCTGCCTTGCCTGACGGGCGGAGCTTGCGAACATCCGCAGAAAGCGGAAGGTGCAGCGCCCGCCCACCAGCAGGAACAGCTGGAACAAAAGCTCCATGAAGAGCACGCTCCTCGGCTGGTGATAGCCGAAAAGCGCCGCCGGCACATGGAACGCGCAATAGGCGAGAAATACGGATACCATCATCTCGGCGACGTCGTGGGCGCTGACGTACCGCCAGAGATAGCGGTACATCCGGCGCAGCCAGAAGACCGCCGCCGTGATCAGGATCTCAAAGGGCAGAGCGCGAAACCACGGCTCAAGGTAATTGGCAGGCACCTGATCAAAATCGAAGTCGAAGCGCACCAGCAGCGCAAGACCGCCCGCCACAATGATGAAAATGGCGTCCATCAGGAGGAAGAGCACCGTCTGAACGGGCACGCTTTTTTGAATCGTTTTCATACTATGCCCCCATGGATCTGCGGTAAAAGGCAGTCCCTCCACTGCCTTTTACCGTACTCTTTTGAATTCTCCGCTCAGCGGAGGGCGACGCCGTCAGACGCCTCGCAGATGTTCTTCCACGCCCAATGGGTCTGGGGGACATCCGGGTACTGGCGGGCATTCTCGTAAGACTGACCTGCCATGCAGCGGCCCAGCAGACGGTTCAGCAGAACGGCTGCCTGCGCGCGGGTGATGTGCTGATTGGGGGCAAACTGCCCGTTGCCGACGCCGTTGACCCAGCCGAAGGACGCCGCCGTAGAAATGGCGTCAAACGCCCAGTGGCTGGCGGGCACGTCGGTAAAGGTCTCTCCGCTCGCGGAGACCTGGGTGAAGCGGGCGCAGATGGTGACAAACTCGGCGCGGGTGATGGGCTGATTCGGGGCAAACTTGCCGTTGCCGACGCCCTCCACGATGCCGAGAGAGGCAAGGGCATTCACCGCCTCGGCGCACCAAAGCGTGTCGGGGACGTCCGTAAAGGTGGATTTGGAGGAAACCTTCTGCTCCTTCAGCAGGCGGTAGAAGATCTGCGCCACCTGTCCGCGGGTAACGGAGCTTGCGGGATAGAACCTGCCGTCCGCCATGCCCTGCATATAGGCAATGTCCTGATCGGTGTTCAGCTGCTTGGCGATGCCGGTCACATTGGGGTCGGCGACCATCACGGCGCGAACGGACACGCTGCTTTCGGGCATGGTGAAGGTGTAGACGCCGTCAGACTGCTTGCTCACGGGAATGTCGTTGCCGCTCACATCCTTGACCGCCAGATCGGAGAGGACATAGCCGTTCGACGCGGCGCTGTCCCGGATGACGGCGGTCCCACCCTTGGGCAGGGTATTCTTGTCCGCGCGCAGCGAGCTGTTCGGCACGGGCTCCACAACGATCTTGTGGCCGTCGGGCGTGGGCACGACGGGCGGATTCATGCCGCTGTCCGAGCCGGTGGTGTAGGCCTTGAGCGTCACGGTCACGGTGTAGAGACGACCGTTGTCCCGGTAGGTCACGCGGTTGACGCGGTCGACCGTGAGGTTTGCGAAGGTGGAGGAAAGGCTCTTGAGCGTATCCTTGAAGGAGCTGTCCACGCTGTCATAATACTTCTCAACGTACACATTCCACGCGCTCTCGCCCTGCCGGAACGCCTCGGCGCCCGTGTCCACGATGGTTCTGAGGCCGGTTCCGGCGAAAATGCTCTCCAATTCGCCGTATTTGCTGTCGACGACGGAGGCAAGCTCCGATGCAAGGGGCGTGCTCATCGTGCCATACCGGCTGGAGGAAGCGCTGAGCGTCCGCTCCACGCCGTCGGCATCGGGACCGGTGATGGTCACATCGACATAATAGGTCGTGGCTGCCAGCGCGGTCTGCGACAGCAGCGTGCACAGCACCAGCATCAGTGCCAGCGTTCTCGCAATGTTCCGTTTCATGTTCATCTTCATCCTCCATTGTATAATAAGTTGTAAGAATCACGTTTCTACTTTTTCAGACAATGCCCTCAAGATGCAGCGTCTCGCTGTGCAGCCTGCCCGGCAGGGCGCTGTGATGGGTGGCGAATACCGCCGCCGGATACGCGCCCGTCAGCTCTGTCAGCAGCTGCGCCTCCGTATCCTCGTCCAGCGCCGAGGTGATCTCGTCAAGCAGCAAAAAGCGCGGGGCGGAAAGCATCGCGCGGGCGATGGCAAGGCGCTGGCGCTGTCCCGCTGACAGACCGCCCCCCTCTTCGCTCAGGACGGTTTCAAGGCGGTCGGGCAGGTCGCGGACAAAGCCGCATTGCGCCCGATCCAACACCTCCCAAAGGGCGGCGTCATCCGCCTCGGGCTTTGCCAGCAGCAGATTTTCGCGAATACTGCCGGAAAAGAGCCAGGGCGTCTGTGGGACATAGCCGAACAGTCCCCGCACGGCAGCGGAGCAAGGGAGCTCCCCCCGCTCGGTTTCAAGGTATACCCGGCCCTGCTGGGGGTGATAAAGCCCCAGAATGAGGCGGAAAAGTGTGCTTTTTCCGCTCCCGGATATTCCCGTGAGGCAGGTCCAGCAATCGAGCGGCAGCCGCGCGGAAAAATTCCGCAGAACAGGCTGTTCCTCGCCCTCATAGGAAAAGGTGACATTTTCAAACACGATGGCGCGAAAGACGTCGTCCTCCGCCGCCGCTTGTCCCGGTGCCTCCCCAGGCAGGGAATACAGCTCATCCAGCCGCGCCTCCGCCGCGCGGACGGCTGCCAGCCGGGACTGAACGCCCGACAAGCCCGTGAGCGGGCTTTGGAACATCGCGAGGAGCTGTAAGAGCGCCGCAAGGTCGCCGAAGGAGAGCCTTCCTTCCCGAATGGCGATGCCGCCCCAGACAAGAAGAACGGCGTATCCAAGCTGCAATACGGCGGAAAACCCGGTTCCGACCCCCGTTGAGAAGACGCGCAGGCGCTTGCGCTCGCGCAGCCACTCCTTCTGCCGTCCTTCAAAGCGGCGGACAGCCTCCTCCCCCGCCGTCATGCTGCGCAGAAGCTCCGTATGCTCCAGGATCTCCTGCGTGCAGCCCGTCAGACCTTCCTCCGCCTGACGCACGCGCAGATGCCGCCGCGTCAGATACTTTCGCAGCAGCCGCCCGCCGGCGATCGCCAGCGCGCCCGCGCCTACGACCGCAAGGGCAAGGGGGATATTGACGAAAAACAGCGCGGATGCGGCGCAAAGCAGTCGGATGAGCTGCCCCGCCACCTGGGGGCGGCCGACGATCCGCCATTCGCAGACGGTGTAAGCGTCCTGCGTCAGGCGGCTGAAGACCTGCCCGCTGTGGTAGCGGCTGTATGCCTCCGCATCCTTGCTCAAAAGCGTATCAAGCGTGTCGCGCCGCAGCGATACCGCCGCGCGGTCGACCGTCCTGCCGGAAAGCAGGTCAAGCCCGCCGTCGAGCAGCGGGAGAGCCAGCGCCAGAAACAACAGCACCCAGCCCCACGGACTGCCGCCCTCATCCAGCACCCGGCGGCTCACCAGGGCAAGCGCCGCGATGCCGAACGCCTGCGCGGCGATGCCTGCATACAGCAGCGTGAGCGGCGCTTTGTACGCGCCCGCCGCCTTTTTCTTCGACTGACTCATCTCATCTTCTCCCGCGTATCAGTCCCCTCCGTGCCCGCTGAAGGAATCGCAGCAGCCTCAGCAAGGGGCGACGGGCGGGAAAGGTATAGACCCAGAAGTGTTCATAAAGCCGGTAGGGTCGGGACAGGGCGGTTTCCCGCCAGCGTCCCTTGCGGCGAAAGGCGGTGACATAGGCAAGGACTTGTGCTTTATAGACCTGCTCCCGCTCCCACTGCGCGTCGCCGCAGCAGATGCAATCGCCAGACGCGCTCAGGCGGATGACGCGGTGCAGGATATAACTGCCGTCCGCCCTCTGATAGAGGGCGATATCGCCTGGTTGCACGCGGCGATCGAGCCGCGCAAGGCGTACCATGTCCCGCCCGCCGGCAAACAGGGGCCACATACTGTTTCCTGTTACCGGAAGGAGCGCTTCTCCGTGCGCGAGCTGCTCATCGAGCAGTTCGCGCAGCTGCGCCATGGGGATCTGCCGGACCTGCATCTTACAGACCGTCCACCGCGCCGACGGGTCTCAGCTTGTCAAGAAAGGTGGCTGCGTCTGCCTCCGCCTGCTCCCGTTCGACCGAATACACGGCGCATAAGGCGTCTCCAAGGCTTTGGAGCGTCTGTTCCTGTTCCAAAAGGTCCCATAAAAATGCGCCGGTCTCGTTTACGGAGATCATTCCCGGAAACGCTTCGGCAGCCGCCCCCAAAGGGACGATGACCGACATATCTGCGACCCGGCGCAGGATGAAATTCTCATTTCTTCGCATATTCCCTCTCCTGTTCTGCGCGCGCTGCGGTGAAGATCGCGTCGCTGCGGTGAAGGAGCGTTTCCAGCGCATCCTCCGTCAGACGCTTTTTGGCAACGGCAGCGGCAGGGCCCAGATCGGGTGTGCGCCGCTGTGTGCCGTGACAGTCGGATGCAAGGAAAAAGGATTGCCCCTCCCTCAGCAGCCGAAGGAGTTTCCACCGCTCCATGGGATGCAGCAGGCATCCGGCGCTGAGCTGGATGGGGACGTTCAGGCGATACAATTCCTGTATGTGCTCTTTCTTCTGCCGCCCCAGATACCGCTCCAGATGCGCCAGCACCGGCGTAACGCCGCTCTGTGCCGCCAGAGAGTAAATCTGGTCGATCATGCTGCCGCTCCAAGGGGTGAAGGGCAGTTCCAGCAGCAAATAACGGCTCGAACCGAGGCACAGTGCCTCAAGATCGTCCCAATGGTTCATATTTGGCATCCATGCCACCTCTGCACCCAACACAAGGTCGGGAAAAGGTTCGGCGGTTTTCTCCATCGCTGCGGAAAGATGCTCCCAAGCGGCTTGACGACGCGCGAGAAACTGCTCTATGCTCTCCCTGTCCCGATGAAAATGGGGGGTGAGCGCTACACCCGTAACGCCCTGCGCTGCCTCCATGCGGAGCATTGCAAGACTGGCTGCCGTGTCCGGCGCGCCGTCGTCCATGCGGGGCAGAATATGGGTGTGAAGATCGGTCATGGGATGCTCCGTTCCCCGCTATCCGGCTTCTCCTGTCCGTATCCGTAACCGTAGCCGTGCCCATAGCCGTAGCCGCGTCCGTAGCCGTAGCGGTGGCGTCGATAGCCGTATTTCCGATATCCGTAGTATCCGTTCTCCCTCGTCACCTCATTGAGAACAAAGCCGAGGATCTTCGCATGGGAGCGTTCCAGCTGTTCCACCGCGCGCAGGACGCTTCCGCGCTCGGAAAGACCTGCACGTACCACGAACAGCACGCCGCTGCTCTCAGGCACCAGAACGCAGGCATCCGTCACCAGATTGACGGGAGACGTATCGAGAATGATGTAATCATAGTTCTTCTGCAGGCTGTCAAGCAGCGCTTTCATGCGGGAGGAACCGAGCAGTTCCGACGGGTTGGGCGGCACGTCGCCGGCAAAAATGACGTCAAGATCCTCAATGCCGGAATCATGGATGGCCTTTCCCAGCAGCTCCGGCTGGATAAGCAGGTTGCTCAGTCCTACCTTTTCCTTCGCGGACAGGAGCCGCGCCAGCTTGGGACGGCGCAGGTCACAGTCGATCAGAAGGACGCGCTGCTTCATCTCCGCATAGGAGATGGCAAGGTTGAGTGCGGTGATGCTCTTTCCTTCGGATTGCATGGCGGAGGTCACGATCAGGACCTTGCACGCCGTCTCGTCGGCAAGGGAGAAGGTCACATTGGTCCGCAGGGTCTTATAGGACTCGCGGATGAAAAAATCGCTCTTTTCCGAGAGGATGTTTTTCCGCTCTACTTCCATGATCGCGGCAGTATCCGGCGCGTCGTGCCGCCGGGATCTCCGCAGAAGAGAAAAATGCTTTCTTTTCATGTCGTCTTACCTCTCTCCGCCGTGCTCATCGGCTTTTTGTGCGCTGAGCCCCGCCTTTTTCCGCTCATTCTCCGCGAAAGAGGGGATCTGCCCCAGCATGGGAAGATCGAAAAGCTGCGTCAGGTCTTCCTCGTTCTTGATGCGAACGTCCATCAGATACAGCAGCGTGACATAGACGACCGCGAGAAGCAGACCCACCGCGCAGCCCAAAAGGGTATTTTTCCGATAGCTTGGGGTATAGCGGCTCGTGGGCACCTTGGCATGGTCAATGATCTTGGTGGAGCTGCCTTCGACGAATTCCTCGATCTCGCCGGGGGCGACGGTCGCCACCGCGTTGGCGATCTTCGCCGCCATTTCCGGATCCGGATGGGAGATGTATACTGAGAACAGCTCGGTCTCATCCACCTGCGCCGTCGTCATCATGCCGCGGATCTCAGCCGCAGAGTAATCGAGCTTCGCGTTCTTTACCACCTTTTCCAGCACGGTATCGCTGCGGATGATGTTGACATAGGTGTTGACGAGCTGCTGGGAGGTCGCGAGGTTCGCCGCGCTGATATAATCCACCTGCTGATTCGCCTTTACATTGTTGACGTAAATGGTGACGTTGGCGCGATACAGCGGCGTAATGAAATTGGCGGTGTAGATCAGGGAGATCGCCGCGGCGGCAAGTGCGCACAGCAGGATCAGCCGCCACCGCCTGAGGTAAAGCAGCAGCAGCTTCCAAAGGTCGATCTCCAGAATGTCGCTGGATCGGTTGATGTTGGATTCGTTCATGGTTGTATTTCCCTTTCTGTCTGCGTTTGGACAGATCTTGAGCGGGGCTTTCCGCCCCTTTTGGCGAGAGACCGCCTGAATAGTCTAAAGGCGGCACAAAAAGCCGCATATCAGTCGGTACTCTTTGTGCCGCTTCCGTCCACTGGCAGCGGGCAGCACGGCGTTTGCGTACTGCCTCCTGTCAATCGATGGGTTTGGCTTGATCCGGAAACAGTTTCTCCCGGACAAAATAGGCGGCGCTGTCGTCATTCCGGCAAATCAGCCGGAACACGTTCGTCTCCCGCAGGAGACGGTCTGCCGCGGCAAGCAGCCGGTCCATGTCCTCCCGATGCAGACGGAAGGGGGTCTGACTCAGCAGCAGAGGTAAAGCCTCCGCCGGAGTGAGCGGCTGTAAAGCGTTTTCCTCCCCCTGAAAGAGGAAGCAGATCGCGTGCAGGGGCGCATTTCGATTCTGATGCAGCGCCTCCTTGCCGCACCATGGCGTGCCGTAGACCTGCCACACACCGCTTTCGCGGCGCAGGGCAGGCTTGTCATCATTCAGAATGGACGCGCCGAACAGGCGCACCCATTTTTCCGTGTGGGTGGATTTCCCCGTGCCCGGCGGCGCGGAAAAGCACACGGCCTGTCCGCCATATTCCACCGCCGAGGCGTGGAGCATCATCCCCTCGTGGGAGAGAAGCCCCACGGCAAAGCAGTCGCCTGTGGCGATGTACTCCGCAAGGTCCTCCGTTTCCAGCTCGGGACAGAGCGACAGCGCCTCCGCGCCGCCCACGCGGATGGTGATATCCGCCGCGCCGCCCCGGGCGGAGGTCCGATAGACCTCCGCCTGGGCAGCCGTGCGTCCCTTGGGGGACATTTCAACGATCAGATCAGCGATTCGGTAACGCATCACTTTTTGCGGATCTTTCCATCCTCGCCCCAGTAGGTGCGATTGCTTCCTGTGACGCTGGCGTTCTTAACGACGCCCTTGTAGCCCCACTTATTCAGGGCGATGTTGTCATCCTGCGTCGAACCTGGAGCAGCCAGTGCTTCCAGCGGCGCAAGCAGGATCGGCTCGGCTGTCGGAGCGGTATAAGGTTTTTTTACGTTATTCATCATGCTTAGTTTACTCCGCTTGTTTGGTGATGCCCAGCTCTTTCAGGAATTTGTCGAGGATCGCCTTCTGCTCGGGAGTGAGGTCCTTGAGGCCTTCGGATTCCGTCCAGGCGTCCTCGAAGCTCCACTGCTTCGTTTCGCTATTCTGCGTTCCGCCGTTTTTGAAGGTTGCCTGTGCGGTTGCGCCGATCTTCTCGGTATAGCCATTGGGCTCATCCTTCTTGAAGGAACGATTCAGGTACACCTCGAAGAGATAGGCGTCACCACTGAGAACGACCGGGCTATCGCCGGGTTCTGATTCAGGGGGAATGACTGTATCGGCAGTAAACACATAATCGGCTTCGCCGAGCGACATGTCATTGTTACCCTTCAGGGTGAAGCCCAGCTTCGACAGGTACGCCTTTGCCGCATCGTCGCCCCGGAACGTACCGATGAAGAACAGCGCGCACTGCGGGGCCGCCAGCTCGAAGCGGTAGCCGGTGACGGAGATGTTGAAATGGTGGAAGGATAGATTTGCGGTTTTACCATCTGCTTCCAGTCCCGAAATGGCAACATAGCGATCGTAGGTATCGACATTTTCCACCTTCACCGTCGGCGTCTGGTAGGTCGGGGCTACTATGCCCGTCACCGTGCCGACGATCTTGCCGCCCGGGGCGGTAATATAGTCCGCGCCCGCAGAACTGTCCATGCCGGAAAGGGTCTTGCCTTCCGCCACCGTTAAGGTACCATCAAACGTCACGGTCTTTCCGTTCAGGTCGAGGGTCACATCCTTAGACACCGTGAAGCCGGGCTCCGTGCTGTTTTTGAGCATCTGGATATAGCCCGTGCCGGTATAGTCTTGCACGGCATCAGCAAGGCTTCTGTAGATCGTTTCGTTGCCGCCGCCGACGATCTTCGCGATCTCCGGCTTTTCTGTCGTCCAGACATAGAAATTGCCGGGACGGTGGACACCGTAGTAAGTAGCTTTTTGGTCAAACGGCTTGTAATTCTTAGGAGCATCTGCGCTCGCGTCCACATTGAGTCCTGCGATGGGGGTAATTTTGATCGGCGCCCAGGCGGGGTCATTGGTGTTTTGCGATGTCATCGCCTCATACACCTGTGTTTCACTTGTCTGGGCGGCGGTCATATTGATGGCACCCGTGCCGGTCAGGACATTGTAGCCGTTGGGGTATACCTTAAAGTAGGCCGCGTTGATATCTTTGCGGCTCATCTCAACGCCATCCACAGGCTCCGTTCCGGTGAAGCCCTGGTTGGACTGGCTGACCAGATCATCCGACACATACAGACCGCCGTTCACGATCATCTCGCCGTCCACGTTCAGCCGTGCGCTTCCGACCGTATCAAGCTTGGGGTGCGTATATCCGCCGCCCGGAAGGTTCGTGGCGTTGACGGGATAAACCTTCGTCGAATAGCCCTTCTGATATGTCCCATTGCCGATCCCACGGGTATCATAGTCGTTCAGGCGGTAGAAAAGCAGCTTCGCACCGCTTGTGACGGTGCACGTTCCGCCCTTCTCCACGCTCAGGGATGCGCCGGGCAGGAATTTGAAATCGCTGTTCACGGTCATGTCACCTGCCGTGCGGAGGTCGAATCCCGCGTTCAGCGGCATCCAGTATTCCTGGCTCTTGATGGTTATGGTCGTGCTTCCGAAGCCGCTGACGCCGAACTTGACGTCCAGCTGGAAGCTGCCGGTACCCATTTTGCTGCCCTCGTTCAAGCGGTAGATGGTCTTGTCCGCGGCAAGGTCGAAGGACTTGGTCATGCTGCCCTGCGTCAGATTAAAGAGCGCGCCGGAGGGGCCGAAGATGAGAACGGCTCCCGTGGACTGGTTGTTGCCCTCCAGCATGACGCTGTACTGGGCGTACAGCTTTGCGCCGTACGCATAGGTAACGGGGCTTTCAATGGTCTTGATGGAGAAGTTACTGAACGGGAAAACCCGCATGCTCGACTTTTTATCGTCAATTTCCTTCATGACCAGCGCCGCGCGTCTATCGGAGATCTCCATCAGTTCGCGCACGGTGGAACTGTTTTCCGCAGTGATGGAGCCGCCGCGGATCTGGCCGTAGCCGCAGAGCTCGCCGCCGTTGCTGACTGTGATGGCTGCGCTGTCGGACAAGCTCAGATAGCCGATACCGCCTGCCGCGCGGCCGTTGGCGGTGCTGGACTGCATGCCATTGACCACGAGCTTTCCGTCCACCGTCAGGTTTCCGTTGAGGGTCACCTTGCAGTAGCTGGAAATACCTGCCGAGGTCGTGACCTGCTCCGGCTGGCTGGCGCCGGGGCCCGGGTCGGCAAGCCGGTCCGGGATCACGAGCGTCTTCCCTTTAGGGATGGTCAGATCACCGTTGATGATGTCCCCCGCCAGAAGGAACACGGTATCCGTACTGGAGAAAGCAGCGTTCAGGTCCGTGTAGAACTTGGAGCAATCCGCATTTCGCGCCACATACTGACCGTTGGACGTTACCATCTGGCCGCTCAGACTTTTGTATTGGTAGGTGGCGCTTTCGTAGCCATTAACGCCGTCGGTCGTGATGGTCATTGCCGGGACATAGATGGGGGTGACCTCATAGTCCTTCGTCATCTTCACCGTATAGGTGCTGTTGGTGTAGTCGTATACATTGTCAGTGACGTTGTGCCAGCCGATGAAGGTATAGCCCGTGGGGGCGGTGCCCGGCGTCAACGTCAGTGTGGCGTTGTCCGCCGCCTTGTAGCTGTACGTTCCGGAGGAGACGCCTTGGGCCGTGCCGTTGATCTTCACGGAGCCGGACTTGAGGACAGTCCCGGTGTTGTCCCGGTTCCCGGTGGTAAAGGTGTGTTCTGTGGTGTTGGGCGTGACGGTAAAGTTGGAGATCGTGGCGGTATATGAGTAGTTGTCCGTTTCGTAGCCCGAATTGGTCATCTTATCTTTTCGCGTCTTGGCGTAGGCGTAAAGATAGAGGTATTCGTCCTTGTTTACGACCACCCGCGTGCTGGCGCTGCCGCTCGTTTTCTTTGAGCCTTCGATCGCCGCCGTACCGTTGGTCTTGATGGTGTTGGCGTTGGCGCTTGCGCTGGCGGTGGTGTAATAGTAGAGGAAAACGCCATACTGATTGTCACTTGAGTTGGAGTTCGAGATGGATACCGATTGTGCGTTCATGCTGCTGTCGAAGGTGATGATGCAGTTTTCTTTGCATTTCACGCGGATGATATCGCTGTACAGGGTGGCGCTTGCCTGGCTGTAGCCCCACGTGGTCTGGTTGTCGCCGGTGGCGGTGCCGCTTTCAGAGGACTGGATGGCGCCGTTCGAGGCGGACCATGTTGAGTACGGGAAGTAGGTATGCGGTCCGTAAGAGTTATTTTGGCTCGTGTCGCCGACGTTTGTATGATAGCTCCCCTTTTCGTTGTGGTAGTAGGAAGAACTGGCTTCCACATAAGCGGATTTATCCGCCGCCGGGTCGCTCATTTGAATGACGGAAAACAGGGGATCCCCCGCAAAGCGGGCTTCCACGGTGCAGTCGTCGGAGAACACAGTGGTATAGGTCGCCGCCACGGACACCTTCGTATCATTGACATACCAGCCGTCAAAGACATAGTTCGCGTCAGCGCGGGCGCTGAGCGTATATTGCGTTGTCACCGGTTTGGTGTAGGTTTCGCCGACCTTCAGCGCGGTGCTGCCGGCTTTTACCGTGTAGCTGCCGTGGGCCGGCTGCGCAAACGTTACCGAGATATCACGGTTCAGCGAGGTCAGACTGAGGTTGCTTAAAGTCGCAGAGGCGGCATAGGTGCTCGGATTCGAACTGGTACTTGAAGCCGGGGTCGCCGACGTGGTCAATTTGATGAGGACCGTGCCGTTTGGATCAAGGGCCTTGCTGAAAGAGGAGTCCTTTGTTTGCACCGTTTCGTCGATGGTCAACGTTCCGGCAGATGGAACCGTATAGGAAAACGTCAAAAGTCTTTTTTCCGTGCTCTGATTGGTAATGGTCAGAGTAGAGGTTGCCTCGCTTGAGTAATAATAGGTAGTCGTGCTGCCGCCGCCGCAGCCGCCGCCTGAGGTTTCGGAGGATTCCGCCGGTGTCACCGTTCCGGTGATCTGCGTACCGCTGGCGGCCCAGCTGCTGCTTGCGGTGTTGCCTGTGGCAGTGCCTTTACCGGGGGTGCCCGCACTGGATCCAGACTCGCTCCAACCAATGTTAGAGTCGCTGAGAGAACCCTTAGTAGCCGCCTCGGCGGGCAGCGTGAACGCCGAGAGGGACAGTGCGAGCGCGCAGAGAAGCGCCGTGCCGCGCCGCAGCGCGCCGCTGTGGCTGCGCATGTACGCGCAAAGCGTCCCGAGGCGGGAAATCGCAAAGACCGCCGCCGGAATCACGATCAGGAGGAGCGCCGCCGCAGGTATTCTTATGCTGCCGCTCCCTGCGCGTCCCCCCGCAAATTTTGAGAAGCCGATCAACACCGTCCACACCGCCAGGATCCCGCAGAGATACCGAAGCGGCGAGGGCGTCTTTTTTCCTTCTGACTTCATAAAACGTTTCATCCCTTTCACTATTTACACATATCAGTCACAGTTCAGGGGCGCTGCGGACAGTGCCTCTGATACAGATTATTTTCCTTCTAAATACTGCTTTTTTCAGCCTTTCGTTCTCGCAGCAGGAACGCGCCGCCGATCAGACAGCTGATGACGGCGAACCACTGTCCGTGTCCAAGACTAAGCCATTCCTTTGGCGTGTCGCGGAGAAATTCCACGAAGAAACGCAGGTTGCCGTAGGCTGTCATGAAAACGGCGTAGCGGTTTCCCGGGTGGGCGTTTTGCTCCTCCATCCGCAGCAGCAGGGCGAGGATGCAGAAATCCCCAATGCTCTCCATCGCCTGCGTGGGCCAGAAAAAGCGGAAATCCCCCAGTACCATTTCCCAGCCGCCGCAGCAGCCGTTCAGAAAACAGCCGAAGCGCATGAACGCGATCATGACCGCCACACAGGGGGCGCAGGCGTCAAGGCTCTGCCCCGGGCGCAGCCCGAACAGCAGGCCCAGCAGCCCCATCAGCGGCGGGATCAGGAATACCGAGCCGAAGAAGGATACGCCGCCCCATACGAAGCCGTTTTCCAGAAAACAAAGCAGCTTTGCGCCCGTAAGACCGCACAGCGCCAAAAGCAGCGTGAAGAGCAGCGCCTTCGGAACGCTCAGGGAATAACGATCCCTGTGCCGTACCAGCAGATAGCCCATGGAGAACCCGCCCAAAACGTACATCGTCCAGTACGTGGAAATATGGAGCGTACCGATGATGACCGTCGGTAACATATCGGAATCTCTCTTTCTACGTTATTTTGGCAGG
>ENA-OWPL01000667-OWPL01000667.1-human-gut-metagenome-genome-assembly--contig:-NODE-667-length-23177-cov-3.974440_pt1 | contig 23177 bp, 18 predicted proteins | sample MGYA00248263_ERZ651844 | MGnify/ENA primary metagenome ERZ651844 (study PRJEB26924, sample SAMEA4378256) | human gut metagenome | biome: human gut; feature: human-associated habitat; material: faeces...
TCCACCATCTAGTAGAACCAAAAAAGATATCTACGCGAAAAACCCAGAAGTTTCAACGACTTCCGGGTTTTTTTGCGCTCAATTTTTGAAGTCGGAAAAAAAGATATCAAAAAGCGTTTTGGCAAAATCAGTGGACCTGTACCTTTACCCACGCGATTTTTGGCCGCTTTTTCGGAAATTTTTCGAGAAAGCGGCCCTTTTTCGCTCTCGGCAAAACGTAGAATTTAAGCAGGTTGTTTTGTTGGTATTGCTGAATAGACATTCCGAGTGTATGCGCCATGATGTTGGCACGGGCAAGGCCCGAAACATACAGGAGGATTCAATATGACCATTGAAAACGCAAAAGTGCTGCAGGAACGATTGGCAGAGGAAGCTGCTGCACAAGTTCAGGTGCAAGGCGGCAAAGAACTTGCCGATGCCTGCATTCACAGCATCGGCATCGCCAGAAAAGCGTGGGGCATCCCGGCCGACGAAACAGCAAACAGGCAGACACACGCGCAGGAAGAACAAACACGGCGTGTTTCTTATAAATTATTCCGACTGATTGATAAGCATTTCCCCTCGTAATACCCCTCTAAGAGTAGTTACGCCTACACCAACAGCAATGTTGATGTGGGCGTTTTCTTTGGAAAAAGAAGCAAATATTCAAAAAATTTTTCAAAAAATTCTGCGACCAACGGCGATAAAACCGTACTTATGGAGTGAAAGGGAATGTACGCCCCTCTGCGGCTATGCTGACGGGTCACACGAACTTCAAAATACCAATTCAGGAGGTGGAATTGACTATGATGGTGTTTAATACTATGTATGGAGTTGCGCACTGGTCTGCCTATTTTACCTTTCCTTTCTGGAGGTTGCGATTAAAAATTAGCAGGCATGGCGCATAGCCTATTTCATATTGGTGGGCTATGCGCGTTGCTTCCATCTAACAACTGTACGAGAGAAATCAATCGCTTTATGACCAACACGGGAAAGGAGTTTTCTATGAAAAAAGTAGTTTGTTTCATGCTGGCAATTATAATGATGCTTTCTATGACTGTTACAGCTTTTGCAGCCGGAAACAATAATAGCGAAAATGCGCCTCACATTGATCCAATCTTTGACCTTGTTGATGAGATCAGTATGGTGCCTCAAAACGGTACGCTCACAACAACAACGGAGAGCATAGTTGTAACAGGAACCATTTCTGATGCGGATAAGATTCAAGCACTCATCAACGAGGGAATCGTTGAGTGCGGTCTGAATGGAGAACTACCTACAAAGGTTGTAGTAACTCAAATCATCGACAACACAGCTCTCAATGAGAAAACCGTAGTTCCACAGGCTACGGCTCCTACTACACCCATTTCGATTACAAAGTCAAATTTCTTCGATGGAAGATATTTTGAGGAATATGATCGTTATATGATTGACGGGCCAAGTGAGTTTACAGAAACATATAGCCGGACATCTACTGCAAACTGGAATTCTGACATGACTTCTAGTGTAGAAGTTAGCGGAAAGATTTATAGCGTTGCCGAGGTAAAGGGCGCTGTTTCCAAATCTATGGAATACACTATTGGAGAGTCTTATACAAAGACATCTAATTACAAAGTAAACATTCCAGAAAACAAATACTGGGTAATTAAAGTCTGGACGAGTTATCGTGTATTTACATATACCGCAAAGGTTGGCACTGTTCAGATTGCTACGGGAAAGTCCTGGTATCCCAACGGTCTTGTAATCCTGCACACTGAACACAATTCTTAAAAACAGGAGGTTGCCATGTTAAAAGATAAATTTGCAGTTTTATCTGTAATCTCTCTCCTCCTTTATGCGATTACAGATTTTTGCCGAAACGCTCTTGAAACCGCATTTCGCGTTCAACTCATAATTGGGAGCGTTAATCATTCAAGTAGTGATTGGGCAATTAGCTCAAAAACCTGTCAACAAGTATTATTAACATTGGCAACGGTCTGTTTAATTATCTCTATCATGAATACTATTATTGACGCAATGCAAAAGCGGCAAAAAAAGTAATATAGTATCGGGGCAAAGAGATTATCAATAGCAACTGTGTCCCGTTTTGCTTTTTAACTATTTTCAAAAAGATTTAGGTAACACATACATTCTCGGCTGCTGTACTGGATCAGCGCATAGCCAAACCAATAGTCCAGAGGTTATGCGCAAATAAGTTCGATTAGATACTTCACATAAAAGGTAGGTATTACAAATGAAAAGATTCTTTTCGCTTTTCTTGGCGATTATTTTAATTTGCAGTATGTCCGTAACTGCATTTGCAGATTCCGTTGATTCCGCAGACAGCGTTTCTCCTGCCAAGCTTCATGTTGCAAGAGAAGCAGGCTCTGATACTGTGGATATGCTTGCAGCTGAACATTTAAGCACTATGAAACTTCAGTTCGCTGCAAATCCTTCCGCACTTGGATTCGGCGCTGATGAATTGTCCTGTGCTTTGTTGGGTAATGCGTTCACTTTGTATGTATTCGATACGAGTGGGCGAATTGTTTCAGATGATACTCTGGCTTATCCTGTGATTTACAACGATGAAATCATTGCCGTCCTTGAGGTTTATTACGACAACACAACTGATGCTTATTACTACACTTTTGGCAAAGCATATGCAGAAAACCTTAATGAGCTACGCTACGAAAGCGATGTGAATACCAACGCCAATTTAATTATAGGCAGGGTCGCAGATAAGCTCTTTATTACAGATGGAAGCAATGTAGATGTTATTTATGAAATGCCCGTAGATCAGATAGCCTCGGTATCTTCTGTTGACATTGAAAGTGTCTGTGATGTTTTGGCACAGAATGTACGTGCCAGTTTTTCTGCAATAAATGAAGTTAACACTCAATCCGACCAAGTAATGCCTGAATCCTCTCAGGCCAGCGTAACGCCAAGATCAATGCCGAATCCTCTGCCTGTTCCTCATGTAGCTCAGACTGGAGTTTGCGGCGTTGCCGCATGGGCAGCTGTATTAAATTACCGCTTTGGCACAAGCTACACTAATGCAACTTTAGCCACGGCAATGGCTGACGATTACTCAAACGGCACCGGCGGCATTCCTAATATGGACGATTACAGAGATTATGCTAATGACGTCCACGATGCAGGATGTGTCCGCGCCAACTCACTTTTTTCAGCACAATGAAAAGCAGTATCAACAATGGCAAACCTATTATGGGATCGTGGTACTCTGGCTCTGGTACTGATAAGACATGGCACGCGATCATCATTACTGGATATGTCCAGAACAGCACTTCCAATTATACTTATGTTCTCAAAAATCCGTGGTACGATTACACACAGACAATTACGGTAACCAGCGCTAGTTCCGTGGTTTATGCTGATGCAGGATACACCTGGAATCTTTCTCAGTCTGTTTATTAATTATAGAGAACATAGCCGAATATTAGTAGTCACTTTCGCACCACCGTTACTGGTGGTGCGAACTTATTATTGAACACAAAAATCATTTGATATAAAGTGAAAGTGCAGAAAGAATTCAGAATTATGTGTTATAATCGAATGACCCATCTAAGTGGGAAACCTCAAACAGGGAGAAAAGAGTATGGAAAACGAAGCAACTGAATCACAACCATTTATGGAGGAAACCTCTTGTGCCTTTACCGAACATAGGCCAACGAGGTTTTCTTTTAAGTATGACGAAACACACCCTGGTTGTATTACACTGAAAAAGACACTGGCAGAGCAATTTAAAGGAGTAGCACCGTCTATACCGTTCATTGCGCCCAATCAAAAAGAAAAAATGTTTTTGTTATTGGCTCTTACAATTTAATTCAAAAAATTTGCGACCTTTAGCGCCAGAACCGTACTTAATAAATAAAGGTTTATTAAATTCAAATAGTGAGGTGAACACATGGGTGACTGACTTAATGATTATTGAGTTGTACTTTGCGCGTGACGAGAAGGCAATTAAAGAGACTGATACCAAATACGGCAAGCTTTGCTTTAGCGTTGCCAATAACATATTGTGTAACGATGAAGATTCAGAAGAATGTGTTAATGATACATATTTGAGTGTCTGGAATACGATCCCACCGACCAGACCAAACAATTTTATGGCTTTCATTTGCAGAATTACAAGAAATCTATCATTAAAACGATTGGATTTTAATAAAGCAAGAAAACGCACACCTAATGCGATTGTGTCGTTTTCGGAACTGGAGGAAATTTTGTCAGACGAAAGTATCCCTCGCCCAGAAGTGGGAACCGATGAAGTCAGCAAGCTCATAAGCGATTTTCTGAGAAAAGAAAAGGAAGATGCTCGCAATGTATTTATCCGCAAGTATTGGTTTTTCGATTCTGTCAGCGATATTGCAACACGATACTCATTTACTGAAAGTAAAGTCAAGAATATGCTGTATCACACTCGGAACAAGCTGAGAGAATATTTGAAGAAAGAAGGTGTCGTGCTATGAAGGTAATGACCTTGGCAGAAGCGATTGGCGGAATTGATGACGATCTTGTATCTGGAGCTATTGTATATCAACCAAAGCGAGCAAAAAAATGGAAGCATAGTAAATGGGCAATGTGGGGGGCGTTTGCAGCCTGTTTATGCCTTGTAGTAGGTGTATTTATCATGACTCATATTCAGACCGGACAGGAACAGCCTGGTGTGGAATCCCCAGCTGGACAAGGCTGTTTCAACGCAACTGTATTAGAAATTACCGACGACAGTATTTTGGTGGAATGTTATGATAGTATCGTCGGAGGCATCTCTGTTGGGAAAAAGATACAAGTAAGTACAAACAATATATCAAGTGAACGAGTTCCTAATTTAAAGCTTGGTGATAATATCAGAATCTTGTATATTGGAAACGTATCAGAGAACGAAAAAGAACTATTGATCCTAGAAAATACAATTTCCATTTTCCTGCTCGACGAAAATGGAGAAGTGATCATCGAAGATGTTAATTGATGTGTACCAGGAGTTGTTCTTAGCAAAACAGCTCCTGGCCTTTTTATCGTTTATAATGAGCATCTTGTCAATCTTGATTCAGAAATCTTGAAATGGGGGGGACAGAAGATAAATTTTCTTATTCCACAAGCAAAAATGTCTGTGCGGATTACTGCCGCACAGACGACATTTTTCGTTTTGATTATTCTTTGCTTAGACACATAGTAATCGAGATTAAGCTAAACATGGCAAACCTCCCGCTGCGATGCAGCGGGAGGTCATTTATCTGCTGGCTCTCAGCAGAGCGTCTGTTTTTAATGTTGCACCCATCATATCCTTGTGTGCTTCTCGTCCTTCCAAACAGAGAGGTGAAAGGAATGTCAGCGCGTTCTGGATTCGACTCAAATCAGACGCGGAGAGCGTATTCTCATGCAGATGGCGCAGCACCCGGCGATAGGATTCGCGGAGCGTTTCATCCACAGACGGCTGAAAGAAATAGTTCGAGATCAGGCCGCCGATCAGGGCGGCTTCGGTATCGGTGTACTGCATGGTGATTGCCCTCCTCTGCGATGTTCACGCAATAAACGTGGCAATCATACCACAAGATGCAGTACCGGTCTATGCGCATTGTGCCGAAATATTGAATCACAAATCAATACACAAAATGAAGCGGCGTTTCGCTCTCTTATGAAAAGAGGGTTGAAACGCCGCTTTTTTCTTTTCTTAAATTTGAAACCTGAGACGAAGGAGGTCACAAAAATGTCTGTATTCCGTGTCGAGAAAAACAAAGGTTACACGGTCATGTCCAACCACCATCTCCGCAACCATACGTTGTCTCTCAAGGCCAAAGGACTCCTCTCGCAGATGCTGTCGCTGCCGGACGATTGGGATTACACGCTGCAGGGGCTTGCACAGATCAACAAAGAGAGCATCGACGCCATCCGCGAAGCTGTGCGCGAGCTGGAACGTGCCGGTTACATCAAGCGCAGCCGCGAACGCGATGAGCGCGGCTGCCTGCGCGGAACCGTCTACACGATCTACGAGCAGCCGCACGCGGAGCCAACGCCGGAAGAACCTACGCAGGAAAAGCCTGCGTTGGATAACCCAACATTGGAAAAGCCTATGTTGGATAAACCTACGTTGGAAAATCCAACGCAATTAAATACTGAGAGTACTAAGAAAAGAAAAAGACAAAGTAAAGACTCATCAATTACCGATTCGATTCCTTTCCCTTCCGGTTTCCCGGACGCTCCCACGCAGAAGCGAACGGAAACGAAGGAATCGTTTGAAAGCTACCGGGACTTGATCTTGGAGAATATTGACTACGACGTTCTGGCAAGTGATCCTCGCGTTGACCGAGAGCAGCTTGACGAGATTGTCGATCTGGTGCAGGAGACAGTTTGCAGCACCCGCAGCCGAATCCGCGTTGCAGGCAATGACTACCCGACCGAGGTCGTGCGGTCGAAGCTGCTGAAGCTGAACAGCGAGCATATTCGCTTCGTCATGGACTGCCTGAAGCAAAACACAACACGGATTCGGAACATCCGGCAATATCTGCTGACCGCGCTGTTCAACGCGCCAAGTACGATGAACAGCTATTACACGGCACTGGTGGCGCATGATATGGCAGCTTAAAGCCAAACAGCAAGGGGCTTAAAAAAACTATTCGACCGATTCAAGCGCACTGCGGACCATTGCGACGATCATGTTCATCTGTTTTGGTGTGGCCGAGCGGCAAAGAGCAAGCAGGGAATCCAAATCCTGCGATTCTGTCAGGTTCAGGTTGTCCGCAAGCAAATATGTTGGGGAAACATTCAACGTGCTACAAAGCGTTACGAAAACCTGCAGGCTGGGTGTTTTTGCGCCAGACTCTATTTGCCTGAGATATGTCGCATTGATGTTGCAGGCTTCGGACAGCCGTTCACTTGTCCAGCCCCTATCCTTTCACGCGGTGTTGATTCGTTTTCCCAGCAACTTTTTATCCATCTGATTCTCCCCACCTGTATGCTGATTGAGGCAAATTCGTTCCCTATAAGCTTACATTTTTCTTGACGCAGAAAATAGCGACTGATAGAATACGAAATATAAGCCATTAGACTACATGTGAGGTGATACAAGATGTGCGGAACGAAAAGCTGCGCGATCCTCGGACAAAACCCCATGCGGTTTGCATGGGGTTTTGATGAAGAAGCTGCGGAGTGTCACGATATGAAGATGGAGCTGGCCCAGCAGATCATGGTGCTGCGGCAGCAGGGAGTGACGCATTTTTCCGTGGCCTGCGACTACGGCGTGGGGCTTTACGCCGCCGAACTCATTAACGTTCTGCGCGACAATGATCCGGAACTGATGCTGTTTTGTGTTACGCCATACGAGGAACAGGCGACAAAGTGGACACCGGAACTGCGCGAACGCTATTTCGATATGCTGATAAAATGCACACACATGACGGCTGCTAGTCTTCATAAACAGCCGGATGCACAGCTTGAAGCCTACCGAACAATCATCCGGCAGTCTGACATGGTGCTGGCGGTCTACGATCCGGCATCTGCGCGCGGAGATGATACAGATAAGGCGATTTCTTATGCAAGAGAATTGCGCCGCCCCATGCTGATGATCCACCCGGACACATTGAAAACGACATACTCCTGCGTGGAAGTCTAATATGTCAGCAAGCTGTCCTTTGCTATAATGGGTATAGAAAAGACTTCGTAAATTTCTGCAAATTTACGATGGAACGTCAAATCTCCCTTGAGATCATCGGCCTTTCCGCGTTTTGGGTGACGGGATTTTTGACGGCGAATAGGCTTTTAAGCAACACCGCCGAGGAAACTGATTTTCTGAATGGCTTGCCGTTTGCTATCTAGTGACGGATGGACGTACAACCGCAGCGTTGTCGTAACATCTGCGTGACCCAGCATTTCGCTGACGCTTTTAACGTCAATCCCATTTTCGATACAGCGGGTCGCATAAGTGTGACGAAGTGTGTGATAGCTATGCTTCCGGATACCACACCGACGCAGAACAGATTCAAAATAATATTGATAGGTGCGGGGCTCCATTGGCTTATCCGTTCGGCCTGTCAGGATATACGCATTTTGTGACAGACCAGAAACAGCTTTTTTCAAATACGCCATCATATCGTTTGGAAGTGGAATAACGCGCACAGATTTTTCGCTCTTTGGTGTCTGGATGATGAGCTTCGTTTTCCCATTCTGACGGACACGCTGAACGGCGCGCTCAATGCTGACGGTGCCGTTTTGAAAGTCAATATCTGAAACCCGCAGGGCGCAAACCTCACCAAGCCGCAATCCTCCGTTTGCGGAAAGCAGGATTCCAGCGTCCTTGTGATTGGGTGACGGCGATAGACCTTTTTTGAGCTGTTCAAGCTCCCATGCTGAAAACGGCTCGATTTCCCGATGTTTTGCTTTCGGCAGCTTTGCGTTTAGCGCATCACAATAAAAATGGTATTCTGCGCTGGCAAACCGGAGCGCAGCTTTTATTAGAACGCCGATGTCACGGACGCTTTTGGCAGATAACTCACCGCCATGCAGCCGACCACTTTTACGCTTTTGGTTCAGGAAGTCAGAAAGCTGTTTCGCCGTCAAAGAAACGACGAAGATCGAACCAAGCTCCGGAAGGATATGATGCTCGATCAGAAAAACATATCTGGCGCGTGTAGATGGCTTGATCTCTGCCTGTGACAGATACCATACAAAAAGCTCTTTTACCGTCAAGCGGCAGCTTCCGGCAGGTCGTGACACGACCATCCGTTTCCGCTCCTCCAGCTTGGCCTTTGCTGCGGCATAGGTGCGCGCATAGACAGAAGTGTATTTTGCGCATCCATCCGGTTTCCTGCCACTGATAAAGCGCGCTTCCCAACGTCCGTCTTTTCGCTTATAAATGTTCTCACCTGTTTTTGGCAAACGGCACCCTCCTTTTGACGGCTGTTCTGACTGCGAATACAGATACGATGTTCGCACAATAGTATTCTGCATCACCTGATACCGATTGATCTTTACGAAAACGACGCAAATAATCAATATTTTGATACCGAACCGCATTGACTTTTTGCTGTGCTATTGTATAATGGTGTCAGAAACAAGATATTTATTGCGTTTTTAGGACTTCGTAAATTTGCAGAACTTTATGAAGCCGAAACCGCCATGTTTTGTATGTGCAGATAGTATGTCACATCTATGCTGGCACATACGGAGAATGGAAGAAACTTGACAATTTAATATGTTTGCCAACGAAGAATTGTAATTGCAGGTTATCTCTCGCCTTATAGTCTGCAATGAAAGAGCAATGAATCTACTCGCCCGGAACTGTGAGGATGAGCAAGTTTCTAAAGTGGCTTGAAGGAAACGAAAGACAGCGTTACACCAACAAGCCATGTGGCCGAAAGGTCGCCATTGCGGGAGAAAATCCCGTGAGAAGGTAGGAAACAGAGCGCGGACGCGACCTGCGTCCATAGTCCAAGTCAGGAGAATCGCTTTTCTTTGCCTGCATGAGATGCTGCCTGTTTTATGATCTCGTTACGTGCAGAAGTTGGCAAACAAAGGGTAGATAGCACGATGATCCTATCGGTAATTCGGAACAGGGCTCCGATTTGCTTCTAAAGTTGAAGCAAATCGGTGTTTTTTGTTTTTGAAGCAATCGGATCATCTCGCGTCAGCGGGATGATTTGTTTTTTGCGTAAAAATCGATAGGAGGATTATCTGCGATGAATGAGCAGCAACGGCAAGCATATCTGGACCAGATCAACTATGGCCGCATTGAGCGCGTGATCGCCTACAAAAACGTGCAGTTCATCCTTGAGCATCAAAATGACACTTTGGAGCAGCTCTCGGCATACTTGCAGAGCTGCATGGAGGACATCGGGCATCCTCCTGCGCCGGTCGAGGTGATCGGTGCGGACTACATCATATATCGTTTCGGCTCATGGCAAGCCGCGATCCGATCTTTTTATGCCGGAAAAATCACAAACATCAAAAACCCACCACATTTTCGTGACCGCAAGATCGTTCAGGATTTATGCGAGATCGAATTGAGGCGGCTTGCAGCGAAGAACGCGGCATCTTCTGAACAGGAGGTGCAGCGATGAATCCGAACAGAACGTATGAGGAAAATATGGCGGCGCTTAAAAAAGTTTTGACCCAACGCACCTATACGGCGCTGTCTCACAGGAACATCGAGTTTGTTCTGAAATATCAAAATGCGTCATTGCAGGAATTGGCTGCATATTTGCGGCGGCAGCAGGCGGAGCTGCGGCATATCCCCGGCAGGACAGAAATAATTGGCGGCGATTTTATTGAACTGCGGTTCCGCGGATGGGTAAATGCGCTTGAAGCGATCGGCGTTAGCAGAGAGCTTGCGGCAAAGCGCAGTACGCCCGCGCTGGAAAAAACGGCGCTGTTTCAGGCGGAGTTCAATACACAGCGGGAGCTAGACAAAGCAGCCAAGGCTGAAGCCAAAAAGCAAAATAAAGCCAAAGAGAAGCCACAGATTCAAGGCAAAGGCCGCCGATTCCGCGCGGATCTTCTTCTGGATGAGAAAATCACTGGAAGAACGATGTACGCGCTTGAATTGCAAGGGTTCAAATGCCCGCAGAATAAGAACGTGCGGAAAACGCAGGAGTTCAAAGCCGAGTACCAGCGGCAGCTCACAAAGTTCCGGCAGGAGCAGGCGGCAGAAAAGGAAGCCAAGCGCGCAGCACGGCAAGCCGAACGGCAGGAACCGGCTGCGGAGGAAAGCGCACAATAATTTATTTGCACAATCCGTATTGGGAACGGATTTGCACATAGACTGGCTTCATCCCCCTGAAGCCGACTGCCGAAATCCCCGGTTCCGAATTGGGAACGCGGAACCGGGGGATCTCAAAACAAATCTACCGGGCCTTCGCCCGTCTCGAAATGATGAATCGCATCGACAACTGAATAGCCACAGCATGAGAGCATATTGTCCCGGCGAAGCGACGCGAAGAAACGAGCGCACCAACGGGCAGAAAACGCGGTCTACGTCGCGGCGGGCGGGAGCGCAGGAAGCGGTAGTGTATCTGTGGTGTGAAGCAGGAATTTGTTGTTTGCAGCAGCTTTTGCTGTGACATAAAAGACCCAATGCTGATGCAGAGCTGTTCCTCGGCTGCGTCGGCTTAACCGCGAGGAACGAATTTATGCGGACAGAAAGGAAGTCAAGCATGAAAAAGATTTTCAATTCCCGCACGCTGGCGCTGATTCTGGTGCTGGCAATGGCCGTATCGCTGTTTACGTTCAGCGCATCGGCTGCAACGACCGAGTCTCTGAGCGGACACGGCAGCAACATTTCCTCTATCGTCGTAACTGGCGCAGATTTTGAGAGCGTCGAGTATGCGACAAGCACAGACATTCATGGTACAGTTTACGACTATTATCTGGCTGTACCTAGCAGCACAGCAAACGGCACAGTGCTGACCGCGACGTTCACCGCAGCGGCCGATCAAGGCAGCAACTTTGTCATCTCGGCACTCGGCAAGAATGTTCCGAACCCGCCTCGTGGTATTGTACTCATTCGTCAGAATGCGTCCAACACCTACACAGCAACTATGACTGATGGTACTGCGTTGGCGACGGCGTATGCGCACAAAGATGTTGTCAGCGAGTTTGGCAAATGCGATACCTACAATTTCCACTATTATATGTCGATGCCTGTTAGCATTTCCACCGGTGACCCTGTGTTCATTGCTTGGAACGGCACGACCGGCACTGTCACTGGCCGCAACGGTTCCAGCAAGATTCCCGGCGAGTTCACGCTGTGGGTTGAGAACCCGACCTCCGTTACCGTGAACGGCACTGCGCAGAGTGCGTCCTTGCAGAACGGCACGAACTACGGCTACACGATCACGACCTCGGAGGACAACACCCTCTCCATCGTCGTTGTCGCTGGCGGCACGACCTACACCATTTCCTGCGGCACCAAGTCCCACACTCCGGCTGGCAGCGCACCGACCTCGGTCGTGAGCTACCTGCCCATCGGCCAGTTCGCCAACAACTCCGCATGGGGCGTTCTCGGTTCCAAGTTTGCAGGCAAAACATCGCTTGACAGCACCGGCGTTTCGCTGGGCGCATTCGGCGGCTTCATTGAGTTCTACTTTGAAAACGGCATTACGAACGACGAAAAGAGTCCCTACGGCGTAGACTTCGTTGTTTACGGCAATGCGTTCAACGGCAACCCGGAGGCTGGCGCTGTGCAGGTTTCCGAGGATGGCACAACGTGGTATGAGCTGGCCGGTTCTAACTACTACAACGGCAACTTTACTTACACTCCGCCTACCAGCGGTTACTCCAACGTCTACTCTGGTACGCAGCGCAACACCAGCGTAGTCTATACCAAAAACACCGATGTGAGCAAAGTATATGCTTCTTTGGCAGGCAACACATCGGTGGCCTTTGGCCCGGCAGCATGGTTCCCGCTGACCACAAACTTTACTGCATTTGCAAACGACCCGACCGGCGGCGCACATTGCGGCAACATCTCCGTCAATCTCAGCGGCAATACGCTGACCTTTACCGGTATCACTGCGGTTGCGGATTCCAACACGAACGCGGACTACGCATTTGGTTATGCAGATGTTACACCGATCGGCAGCCCCAGCCAGTATGGTGAGGCTATGAACCCCTATGCCAGCAGCAAGACCGGCGGCGACGGCTTCGATCTGGAATGGGCAGTTGATATTTCAACTGGCCTGCCTGTTGATGTGACCGGCAAGACGTTCCACTATGTGCGCGTTTACAGCGCGGTTTTGAACCTCGACAGATTTGGCGAGACTTCGACTGAAATCACCGGCATTTTCACCACTGCAAATAAAGCTGACAGTTCCGTTCTGAGAACAGGTAAGCCGACTAAGTTGACGTTCCAAGCAGAAGGAAAAACGGCTTCTACGATTCTTTCTTCTAAAGTTCCTGCAACTGGGAGCACAATTACAAAAATTTCCGATATTCGAAGCAAAGCTGGGGATGCGGGAGCTGTAAATGTTACCATCAATGCTCCTAGCGGCTCCACGGTCTATGTTAACAATACTTGTTTGACCGAAAGCAGTTCCGGAGTATTCACTGGAGCTATTTCCACGCCTGCCGCTAATCAGTATCTTCGTGTAATCGTTCAGAACGGTGAAATGAGTCCCTACATGTTTGTTATTGTCTAAATCCTTGTGGTGTTATAAATCATTTATAGAAAATGCAGGAGACGGGAGGAAACTCCCGTCTCCTGCATTTTAGGAGGAACATGAATGTCAAAAGTCACTCGATATTATTTCGAGTAGTATCCTTTATAGTTTGTTTCAGTATCTTTATCGGGTGTTGTCCTACCATTTTTGCTGAAAACAGCGGAAGCATTCCTGTTGTAAAATATAAAATAAATGGTGAAATACTCCAAGCTACGCTCATCAATATAGGCACGTTTTCCGATTCGGAAGATACTTCTATTGAAATGGGCAATGGCACAACAGGAAACGTTTTCTTAGCTTCACTTCCAGAGGGAGCGCAGGTATATCAAATCATTGCCTGCATCACACCAAACGAAGATAAAACTGGGCTTAAAATTCCATATTACTATACAAAAAATGCAAGTACATCATTGCCGTTTAGCACAATCATAGAAACTGATGATACTATCTCTAGTGATATGCTGGTTAATGATGACTTTTTAACTGTGTATGATAACGCATTTTATGGTGCAATCACATTTGCTGACGATTTTACATTGCCGGTACAAAATGTCACTGGATTTGTTGTATATGATTTTGATGAAAATGAAGAATCGCTAGACGGAAATATTATATATATCCAAATCGCAAATCCGCCCCAAGAAGTACCTGATGCCAATATAACTACGCTACAAGAAACTGTCAAAAAAGTCACAGATGAAAATGCCGATAGTTTTTATCACTCCGACGATCGTTGGAATGGTCGGCATTGGAGCAAAGACGGCTTCTGGGCGGATATGCAGCCAGCATTGACAACGGCGCAGAACCTTATTGCAAATCCCAAGGTGGAGCAGTCCGTGGTGGACAACGCGAATACTGCATTGTCTGAAAAAATTGATGAACTAATTCCCATAACGGAGGCCAATTCAACGGCTCTCTATGAGGCCGTCCATACCACATGGCGGTGGCGGCAGGGCGAGCTGAGCGATACGACAGGCACACCGGTCAGCGCAGACAACTGTACCGCTATCACATGGGACGCCTATGAAGCGGCATGGACGGCGGCAAAGACGCTTTTGGATTCGCTCTATGTGGATGGAACGGCTCCTGCTGCCAAACGTCAGCCGGAACTCGATGCAGCGGTATCGGCGGCTGATCCGCACAAGCTGGTCAATGCTGATCTTTACAATACCGCCTACGAAAATTATCAAAGCCGTAAAGCAGAGGCCGAAGCACTGCTCGAGCAGTATGATCCGGCCAAGCTGGACGAAAGCGATTACAGCGCAGAGTCGTGGGCAGCGTATGTCAGCGCCTACAATGTGCTCAAGGCCGATATGGAGTACCGCATTGTTGGCGGCACGACAGAAGATTACGCCATGCTGAAAGCGTTCAAAGGCTACGATGCCTACAATGAAAGCGGTCAGTGGACGCATTATCCGGCACATATTGACGCGCTGAAAACTGCGCGCAAGCAGCTTGTCAGCAATAAGGACGTTACCGTTTCCTTTACTTATATCAACAACTTCTCCGCGCTGTATGAGGGGTTCCGTGGAAATGGTACTGACCTGTATGCCAACGCCAGTCTCGGCCTGACAAGCGGAAACGCTACACTCGGTGCGGCATTTGATGCTGCCGGGATCACTGTCGATATGCACAATGATTCGACGCTCCCCGGTCTGGATACAACCAACAACGGCGACACGAACCCAGTGTTTGCGCTCTATATCAACGGCAGCTACTACGGTGACTACCGTTGGTCTGGAAAAGCAAGCTGGAACAATGTTCAGCTCCATAACGGCGACATTGTGCGCATGGTGCGTATCCCGCTTCAGATGTTTGAAAGCGAGGATTCGTCCGGCTACGATTCTTCCGCTGTCTCGGTGCTTCCTGCGACCGCAGTTCCCGAATACTACGAAAGCAGCTACGCTATGATCCACGCATCGGCTCCGGCCAGCACGACCGTGGGCGATCAGGCTGCGTTCTCGGCTACTGTGACCGGCGCATACGCAGGTGCATCCGGCAGCAAGAGCGCAGAGAACATCACGCTCTTTATCAGCGACCCGTCGGAGACGGAAACGCTGTCGCAGCCGACGCACAAGACAACAGCGACAACGGATGCCAGCGGCAATCTGGAATACATTTTCAGAGAACCCGGCTATTACACCATTGCCATGTTCAATGTGATACCGGACGATATGACGTTCCAGTCGATTTATCGGGAAGTCACCCTTGGCGAATACTATTCGCTCTATGCCGGTGATTATGCGATTGTCCACGTCACCGAAGCGGCAGACATGAACGCGCTGCTTACCCAGTATCGCAGCAAGAACCTTGCGACAGCCAAAGCGTATTATGACGGCTTCCATGACTATGATTTTACGTCTGAAAATTATCAGGTGCTCACAGCCGCGTATAACACGCTGAAATCCAACCAGACTTCTGCGGCAACGTTCAAGGCGCTGATGGATTCGTTTGATGCGGACTTTGAAGCATTGCAGGCAGCAGGTGCAAAGGCGCTTGACCATGCGGCGATCATTGCTGCGCTTCGCAAGAACCTGTCCTATCTGCCGGATGATCTGACAACGCTGACGGCCAGCGATAAAGATTTCGTTGCGGAACTTCAGACGGCATACGCCGCGCTGAACGCCTATCAGAAATCGCTCCTGACCGCAAACGAAAGAGCGACGCTGGAAGCGTTGGCCAAGATCAATGCGAATGAGCTTCCCACCGTTGCGACGGTCAACCTGAAGCTCTCCGAGAGCGGAACGTTCCCGCATAACATGGATGGCGGCAACCCATATTATGGATGGCCAGAAATCAAGTGGGTTATTTCAGCGCGCCCAGATGGAACTGTTCCTGATCCGAAATGGGCAGAAAAAAATACTTCGATGCCCACAAGCGCAAATGCTGGGCAGTATGTGTTTATCCGTTATTATCTGACAACCACGGACGCACAATACTGGCCGGTATGGTCGATTGATGGCGGCACAACGTGGAACAGAGCCACGGCGCAGACGCTTATTGCACCGGACGACACGGCAAAAGCATATCCCGGCTACTATCTGATCTCCTACCAGATTCCGAAGAACGCCGAAGATGGCAGCACCGTCACGTTCAGCACGAAAATGGTTTCCAAGACGGATTACCAGCGGATGTTTGAAACGCTCGACGATGAGGCGATCACCAAGCTGAAAAATGCGGCCATTGCCGTTGTCGAATCCACGTTCAACGCCTGCGATCAGAGCAAGTACAATGCAGACGGCATTGCTGCCCTGAAAGCTGCGCTGCAATCCGGCCGTGAGGCCATCAACGCTGCAACAACCGAGGCTGCAATCAAGGCCGCGCGTGACAGCGCTGTTTCCGCGATTCAGACCGTCCCGACAGCGGACAAGAAGATCACAACCGGCGACATCAAGTACAATTCCGGTGCCAAAGTCGGCACCGTGACCGTTACTGTTGAGAACACCACTTACAGTGCGGCACAGTTTACCGGCACCATCGTCTCCGGCGAATATGAGCTTGGCCAGAATGACAGCATGATGACCGTCGTACTCAAGGCGCTGGAGCTTGGCGGTTACACATGGAATGGCATCGAAGAGCTGACTGCAGATTCTTACACACAGACCACTTACATTGCATCCATCCATAAGGGCGGCAAGTCGCTGGCCGAAAAGGATGGCAGCAAGGGCGCTGGCTGGATGGGAACCAAGAACGATTGGTTCGTCAATCAGGGTTTCGCGGCATTCACCTATAAGAACGGCGGCCTGAAATCCGGTGATGTGATCCACGTCGTGTTTACCACCAACCTCGGTGAAGATGTCGGCAGCTCATGGTCGAACAACGAAACCACACTCTCCAACCTGCAATTCAGCAGCGGTACGCTGACTCCAGCGTATAGCAGTGCGACCACCGATTATCTCTTGGTCATTCGCAGTGAGCAGATCGGCACACGCATCAACTATTCCGCCGCAAATAAGAACTTCCAGACCAGAGCTTATCTGAACACCTACGGCAGCGATAACGCCTACTATGCAAACGGCGACATTATGGCTGTTTCGTCCGGCGACGTGATCTATGTCGGCGTTGGTGATAAGAGCTGGCCCACCATGAACAAGGCTTCCAACTACACGACGACCCGCTACACCATCACCGTCGTGCAGAATGGCAATGCGGCAGATGTGCAGAAGCTCATTTCCAATCTTCCGTCTCCGGGCAAGATCACGCTGGCAAGCGCATCGGATGTGCGCACGGCAAAAGCGCAGTTCGATTTACTGACCGATGAACAGAAAAAGGAAATCTCCGAAGCGCTGAAGAAGAAGCTGAACGATTGCTATACGGCCATTACGGACATGGAAGCAGCGAAGATCGTCTCCGACGCGATTGCTGCCCTGCCCGCAGCGCCGACCGTCGATGATATTGGCGCGATCCGATCTGCGGAAGAAGCGTACAATAATCTGACAGACGATCAGAAAGGCTATCTGACGCAGAGTGAGGTCAATAAGTTGACCAGCGCAGTTTCCACCGTCTCTACGCTTGAAGTCGGTTATGTGTATGGCCTGATCGCGGCGCTCCCCGCAAAGGACGCTGTGACAGCACAGCACAGCGCAGCAATCAAAGCTGCGCGCACTGCATACAACAACCTGAACGAAGCGCAGAAAAAGCTGATCAGCAATTATTCCAGACTGACCGATGCGGAAGAAGCGCTTGAAAATCTCGGCAAGACCGCGGTCTATGAGCAGACGCTGCAGGATGTTCTCGCTTACGTCAAGGCTCAGACCCCGAACCCGAGCATTGGCTCGACTTATGGAGAGTGGGCGGTTCTGGCCGAAGCCAGAGGTAACGTTAGTGCATCCGTCTGGTACGACAAATACCTGTTCAATATGGCAAAGACCGTTGTTTCGATGAACGGCAGGCTCGATAACACCAAGACGCAGACCAAGCATACCGAGTATTCCCGCGTCATTCTGGCGCTGACCGCGCTCGGTGAGGATGCGACGAAGTTCACCGGCTCCAACAGCACGGTCTACAACCTTGTTGAACCGCTGTTTGAGAAGAACGGCAGCACCTACCGCGTTTCCGAGCAGGGCAACAACGGCACGGCATTTGCACTGATTGCACTGGATTCCGGCAACTATTACGACAATGCGACCGGCACAACTGCACGCAATGCGTGGATCAATAGCTTGCTTGACGCGCAGATCAGCGATGGCTCTTGGGGCATCGATGCAGATTTCCCTGGCTCCAACGTTGATATGACGGCAATGGTCGTACAGGCATTGGCTCCGTATTGCAGCACAAATGCCAACGTCAAAGATGCGGTAGATAAGGCGGTGAAATGGCTGTCTGCTGAATACCAGAAAACCGGCGATTATGACAGCTCCGAATCCGCCGCACAGGTCATTGTCGCGCTGTCCGCACTGAACATCGACGCAAAGATAGACAGCAGATTCCAGCATAACGGCATCAGCGTTTTGTCCAACTTCCTGAGCTATGCGGACCCCAACTCCAAGGGCTTCCTGCACGACAAGCAGCCGAACAGCACGGTCAATCAGATGGCATCCGAGCAGGCAGCCTACACGCTCGTTGCGTATGACCGCTATGTAAACGGAAGCAAGCGTCTGTACGATATGTCCGACGTGACAAAGCGTGAGAACGCGGACGCACAGGCCGTTATCAATTTGATCGCAGCCATCGGTCCGGTCGGTGAAGGCAGCTACAACGCCATTGCCGAAGCGCGCAATGCCTACAACAAGCTCTCTGCTGCTGACAAGGCAAAGGTAGAAAACTACAATACCCTGACCGCTGCCGAAACTTCGTACAAGGCAATTCTGAAGCAGAAGCAGATAGATCAGTACAAGGCATTAAAAGCGCACTATGATGATCTTCTGAACGACAAAACCAAGAAGTACGGTACCGCCGCAAAGAAGAAACTCGCAAGCATTCTCCAGCAGGCACAGACGGATATGAACGCTGCGGAATCCTGCGAGCGTGTCACGGCCATCTATGAAAAAGCTATTACTGATCTCGATGCTGTAAAACCGGGTGATATTGAAGTCACATTCCGTCTCATCGGCGCGCTCGAAGCAACGCAGGATGTTGACCTGACGACCGACAGCTATCTGCCCGAATACGTCACGTGGGTTCCCACCAAAACGTATGCGCTGCAAGAGAACGCTACGGTTTATGACCTCTTTACCGAAGCCATGAGCGATGCAGGCTTGCGCTACATCGGTGCGGAAAGCAACTATGTCAGCACCATCTATGCCCCGTCCTGCCTTGGCGGATACGCCTTGAGCGAGTTCACCAACGGCAAGAAATCTGGCTGGATGTATACCGTCAACGGTAAGCACCCGAATCAGGGCTTGAAGAATTGGACACTGAACGACAATGACGTTGTTGTCTGGCACTATGTCAACGACTATTCGCATGAGGTCGCAGACTGGTTTAACGATCCGAAGTACCCGTCGCTTGGCAATGGAACCTACTACAACGGCTGGCTCCGCGCTGCGGACATCAGCCCCGAACAGTATGTCAATGAGCTGCTGGGCAAGATTTTGAAGGTTGGCAAGAACGGCACGGTCGAACCGAAGCTGACATTCCAGCACATCGGCAAGTCTGTTACCTTCACCTTCAAACCGGACACCGGCTATAAGGTCAAGGACGTCAAGGTCAACGGCAAGTCTGTCGGCGCAGTCAAGACCTATACCATTGACAAGCTCACGGTATCGACCAGAATCGAAGTTGAGTTCACCAATGGTAAACTTCCGTTCACGGACGTGCGTGAAAGCGACTGGTTCTACGAGGATGTTGCATTCGCGTATGAAAACGGTCTGTTCGCAGGCACGAGCGACACAACGTTCTCTCCGAACGCATCCATGACCCGCGCGATGCTTGTCACGGTTCTGTATCGCTTGGAGGGTGAACCTACGGTTTATGGCCGCAGCGGATTCTCGGATGTCCAGTACAACGGCTACTATGAGGACGCTGTGACGTGGGCAGCCGGCAACGGCATCGTCAACGGTACCAGCACCACAATGTTCAGCCCGAACGCAAACGTCACCCGTGAGCAGATGGCAGCAATCCTGTACCGCTATGCGCAGCACAAGAAGTACAATACCGCCGCAAGCTCCGGCTTGAACGGATTTACAGACCACGCAAGCGTGTCCGGCTATGCCGCGGCTTCGCTGGAATGGGCTGTTGCCGAAAAGCTGGTCACCGGCAGCACCGGTAAGCTCATGCCGACCGGCAACGCCACCCGCGCACAGGTCGCAGCCATTCTCCACAGATTTGTTGAGAACGTAGCTAAGACCACAAAATAATCACTTTGCAGCACAGGACTACTCCCTCCCCTACATGGGGAGGGGTGGCCCTGCTTGCCGCATTTATAGGGGGAAATACAAATGAGAAGAATCAAACGAATTTCCGCATGGATTCTGACCCTCGCGATCCTTTTGACGCTGACGGTTCCTGCGTTGGCGGCGTCCAGCGTCCAGAGCGAGGTACAAGGCAGCGCCGCTTATATGGTGTCCGCTGTCAAAGCGCCGGAGGTCGGCTCCATCGGCGGCGAATGGGCAATTATCGGTCTTGCCCGTTCCGGTTACGCTGTTCCCGCAAATTACTACGAAGATTACTATGCGCGCGTCGAGAAGTACGTCAAGAACTGCTCCGGCGTGCTGCATGAAAGAAAATACACTGAGTATTCCCGCGTCATTCTCGCGCTGACTGCCATCGGGCGCGATCCGTCCAAGGTCGCGGGCTACAACCTTTTAATGCCGCTGGGCGACTTCGACAAGACCATCTGGCAGGGCTTGAACGGCCCCATTTGGGCATTGATCGCGCTGGATTCCGGCAATTACGAGATTCCCAAAAATCCCGCCGCAAAAACGCAGGCAACCCGGCAACTCTACATCGATGAAATTCTGAATAGCCAGATGAAAGACGGCGGCTGGAGTCTGACCGGCACCGGAGATTCCGACGTGGACATTTCCGCAATGGCATTGCAGGCACTTGCAAAATATCAGGATCAGAAAGCGGTCAAAACCGCGACAGACAAGGCTCTGACCTACCTTTCCAAAGCGCAGGACAGCAAGGGCGGCTACGCATCGTGGGGCACGACCAACGTCGAATCCGTCGCGCAGGTCGTGGTCGCGCTCTGTGAGCTGGGGGTTTCTCTGGACGACAGCCGCTTTGTGAAAAACGGTCATACCTTGACGGATAATCTTCTCTCTTTCCGGCAGTCTAACGGCGGCTTCTACCACGTTCTCGACGGTTCGGACGGCAACAATCAAATGTCCTCGGAACAGGGGTTCTATGCTCTCGTTGCTATTGACCGCGCAGCAAACGGTCAAAACAGTCTGTACCGCATGAGCGACGTGGCGAAGAACACCTCAAAACCCGCCACGAGCGTCAGCAAGGGCAATGTAGACGCTTCTGTGAGTGTCCCCGGTGTGACCGCCCCCGGTACAACGTTCTCGGACATCAAGAATCACGCAAACAAAGCTGCTATCGAAGAACTTGCCTCGCGCGGCATCATCAATGGCATGGGCAAGGGCACGTTTGCCCCGAATAAGACCATGACCCGCGCGGAATTTGCCGCTATCGTCACACGCGCCCTCGGTCTGGCGGCAAAGGACACGAAAGCCTTTACGGACGTTCCCAGCTCCAAATGGTACGCCGGTTACATCGGCACAGCCAACAGCAGCGGCATTGTCAACGGCGTTGGCAGCGGCAAGTTTAATCCGGACGGCACCATCACCCGGCAGGAAGCTGCCGCAATGGTGGCAAGAGCGGCAAAGCTCTGCGGGCTGGACACTGCGATGGACGCGGCAGCGACAAAGGATATGCTGGCGCAGTTCGGAGATTACCGCAGCGTGGCATCCTGGGCGAAGGAACCGATGGCGTTCTGCTACTCCGTCAATATCCTCGACCAGAGTGATCTCAATATCGAACCCACAAAAGCGATTCTGCGCTGCGAGATCGCGCAGATGCTTTACAATATGCTGAGCGCTGCGGAGTTGATCTGATATGACATTTTGGCAGAAACACAAATGGAAAATCATTGTTCCGGTATTGATCGTTCTGGTGCTGGCGGCGGCGTTCATCTTTGGCGACCGGAATATGCCGAAGCAGAAAGACCCATCGGCACAGCCGACCGTTGCTGCCCCGGTGGAGACACCGGCGCAGAACGCGGCGGAATCAAATACGCCGGACAAGGTTAAGACAGAACCGACGCAGACGCCCACAGAAAACGTCTCAGAGCCGTCTGACGACCCGCAGGCAGACAAACCCGCACGGACTGACACCGAGCCGCCAGAGTATCTTTCGCCGGAGGAAATCCAGGCAAGTGCAACCGGCGAATATGAAGAAGTGGGCGGCATGCTGATCGACACCGGCACGGGCAAGGACAAGTACCAGACCGACCCCGTGCCGGAGGGCAAGCCAATTCCAGTCGAGCCGGAGGACGTGGAAATTGGCGATGCGGAATACACCTGCACCCTCTCCATCTCCTGCGCGACAATCCTTGACAATATGGACCTTTGTAATAAGGAAAAGCGCGAACTGGTGCCGGAGGACGGTTGGATTCTGAAACCGATGACGGTTACCTTCTACGAGGGCGAAAGTGTATTCAATGTTTTGCAGCGGACGTGCAAGCAGCAGAAGATCCACATGGAATTTGAGAACACGCCGGTCTACAATTCCGCCTATATCGAAGGGATCAATAATCTCTATGAGTTCGACGTCGGCAACCTCTCCGGCTGGATGTACCGCGTCAACGGCTGGTTTCCCAATTACGGATGCAGCCGCTACCAGCTCAAGGATGGCGACGTGATCGAGTGGGTCTATACCTGTGACCTCGGAGATGATGTGGGCGGCGGCTACGCGACTGGAAGCGAATGAGAAACAAAGACGCCTTTTCGGGCTATCATCCGACAATCAATTTTTTATACTACGCGCTCGTTCTCCTGTTCTCCATGTGCCTGATGCACCCGGTCTATCTGGCAATTTCCCTGACCGGCGCACTGGCGTATGACATCTATCTCAAGGGCAGAAAAGCGGTGCGCTTTGCCGTCATGG
>ENA-OWPL01000673-OWPL01000673.1-human-gut-metagenome-genome-assembly--contig:-NODE-673-length-23085-cov-233.650282_pt1 | contig 23085 bp, 20 predicted proteins | sample MGYA00248263_ERZ651844 | MGnify/ENA primary metagenome ERZ651844 (study PRJEB26924, sample SAMEA4378256) | human gut metagenome | biome: human gut; feature: human-associated habitat; material: faeces...
TGCGTAACCAGAACCAGCATTCTCAGGACTATGAGAATATGCGCTGTCTGTTCCGCCCTTCTCACGCAGATTTCACCTATCACGAGAAGTATGGCGTACGCGATCATCGTGGCGGCGGCCGTTCTTCAGCCCGCATCACCATTGCCCGATGCGTAGGCGGAGCCTTGGCTAAACTTGCCTTGCGACAGTTGGGCATCAGCATCACGGCTTATACATCACAGGTGGGCAGTATTGCGCTGGAGAAAGATTATCATCTGTATGACCTTAACACCATAGAGGATAATCCGGTGCGCTGTCCTGACCAGCAGAAGGCGAAGGAGATGGAAGATCTCATCGCCCAGGTTAAGGCCGACGGCGATACGATTGGTGGAATCATCACTTGCGTCATCAAGGGATGCCCGGTAGGATTGGGCGAGCCTGAGTTTGACAAGCTTCATGCCCAACTGGGTGCTGCCATGCTTGGCATTAACGCCGTGAAGGGTTTTGAATATGGCGAGGGATTTGCCGGAGTTACTGCCCGCGGAAGTGAGCAGAATGATGTCTTTATCCCGAAGGCTGATGCTGCAGAGACGTCAGAAGATGCTGCAGTGAATCAGGATGTTGCTGCCCGTATTACAACAAAGAGCAATCATAGCGGAGGTATACAGGGCGGTTTGAGCAACGGCCAGGATATCTATTTCCGTGTTGCCTTTAAGCCGGTTGCTACTCTGCTGATGGAACAGAATACGGTAGATTTGGAAGGAAATGCCACCACGCTGACAGCCCGCGGCCGTCATGATCCTTGCGTTTTGCCAAGAGCCGTGCCGGTGGTTGAAGCCATGACTGCCATGGTGATTTTGGATAATTATCTCTTGAATAAAACAATAAAACTTTAATTAGTTATTAATTGGTAGTGATTAGTAATTAACAAACTAATCACTACCAATTTATCACTAATCACTACCTAAAGTTTGCTGTCCTTTAATAGTTTTGGGCAATATTCATTAAAAAAGCATTTATCGCAGAGCGGTTTCGTACTCTTGCAAATATATCTGCCATGCAGCAGAATCCAATGATGCGCATTCGGAATATCTTCTGCCGGAATGTGTTTCATCAGATAATCTTCTACTTTTCGGGGCGTATCTGCTGTTTTCGGCACCAAACCCATACGATGACTTACACGGTAAACATGCGTATCCACCGCCATCGTAGCATGACCGAACCATACGGCACGAATCACATTCGCCGTCTTGCGCCCCACTCCTGCCAACTTCTCCAAATCATCCGCAGCCTCAGGCACCTCACCTCCGAACATCTCAACCAGCTGGCGAGACATTTCAGCAAGATGCTTCGCCTTGGCATTCGGATAACTCACCGAACTGATCAACTCATAAATATCTTCCTCGCTCGCCTGTGCCATGTGCTGCGCATCAGGATAACGGGCAAAGAGAGCAGGCGTAACCATGTTGATGCGTTTATCGGTGCATTGCGCAGAAAGCAAGGTAGCCACCAGAAGCTGAAATGCGCTACCGAACTGCAACTCGGTAGTTACATTCGGCAGCGCACTTCTGAAATGATTCAATATAAAATCGTATCTTTCCTTACGAAGCATTTCTCTTACTTTTTAGCAGGAGCAGCCTCCTCTTTCTTCAGCTTTCCCTTGTAAGCCTTGTTCAAGCCGGAAATCACCTCTTTTGTAATATCGTAAGCCTTGTCAGCATAGAGCAGGTTATCGCCGCTCTTAGAGAAGATGATGCTATACTTCTTGTCCTTGTTGTAGCGGGCAAGATAGTTGGCAATGCTGTCGTGGAGCGCCTTGTTGTACTTCTCCTGCTCAGCAGCAAACTCGTTGCTCAAGCGCTGCTGCAAGCCCTGCAGGTCGTTGTTCTGCTTCTGCAGTCCAGCCTGGATAGCCTCAGCCTGCTCGCGGGTGTAAGCATTCTGCTGAATCTTCTGCTGGAAGTTGGCTGCTGCAGCCTGGAGCTGCTGGCCCTTCTGCGCAATAGTAGCCTGAATGTTCTGACCCTTCTTCTCCAAGATAGAAGAATACTCCTTAGCAAAGGTATACTGAGTCATGATAGAGTCTACCTCTACATAAGCAATCTTCAATTCAGCAGGAGCCTTGCTCTCTGACTTAGCCTCTACCTGAGGCTGAGATTTGTTGCATGATGCCAATGACAGGGCAGCAACAGCTGCAATTGCCACTGAACCCAAAATGTTCTTTCTCATTTTTTCTATCATATTATATTATTACTATTTTCTAATAAGCCTTGTTAGCTTCCCTTGCCTCGCGGTCCTGATCCACCACACAATGAATGCCCTGCTTGCGCAAGCCCGGATTGTCGTGCACATGCTGGGAAGAGAACTTGCCGTTCTTCTTAAAAATCAACTTTACGCAAAATAATGCCATGCAAATAGCAATTATTAACACGCTTAATAACATTAATTTTATCATTTTTATTACCTTTGCAGTGCCTTAGTGCACTTTTGGGTGCAAAGGTACTATTTTTTTGGGAATAACCAAAACAAAATAGCAGAAATAAATGTTTTATCAAAACAAAATAATAGAAAATAAATGAATAAAAGTGAATTGAAGCCTGCTCTCGTGTTCGAGCAGTTCGCAAAAATCAACGAAATACCTCGTCCTTCCAAGCACGAGGAGAACATGATTGAGTTTTTGAAATCTTTCGGAGAGGCTCATCAGCTCGAAACGCTGGTAGATGAAACCGGTAATGTGCTCATCCGTAAAGCTGCCACTCCAGGCTACGAGCATGCTGAAACCATCATCCTGCAGAGCCACATGGACATGGTTTGCGATAAACTGGTAGATGTTGATTTCGATTTCCACAAAGACGCCATCCAGACTTACGTAGACGGAGAATGGCTTAAGGCAAAAGGCACTACCCTCGGTGCTGACGACGGTATAGGCTGCGCCATCGAGCTGGCTATCCTGGCAAGCAACGATATTGAGCATGGTCCTATCGAGTGCGTCTTTACACGTGATGAAGAAACCGGACTGACCGGTGCTCACGGCATGAAGGCGGGCTTTATGACCGGAAAGATGCTCATCAATCTTGACTCAGAGGATGAGGGCGAAATCTTCGTATCCTGTGCCGGTGGTCAGACAACCCATGCCACTTTCCACTTCTCACGCGAAGAGGCTCCTGCGGGTTATTTCTTCATGGAAGCTTCGCTGAAGGGTCTCAACGGTGGTCACTCAGGCGATGACATCAACAAGAAGCGCGCCAATGCCATCAAGATTCTTGCCCGCTTCCTCTTCCTCGAAAATGAGAAACTGGATGGAAGTCTGCGCCTCGTAAGCTTCAACAGCGGCAAAATGCACAATGCGATTCCTCGCGACGGAAAGATTGTTTTCGCCGTAAAGAATGCTGATAAGGAACAGGTTCGTGCCGACTGGAACATCTTTGCATCAGAAGTAGAAGATGAATTCCACGTAACCGAACAGGCTATGCAGTTCAATATGAGCAGCACCGATGTTGCACCTGTCATCGAGAAAGCTGTAGCTGACAAGTTCGTAATGGCTCTCCAGGCTGTAGACAATGGTCCGCTTACTACCTGTCAGGATGAGGCGATTGCCTGGATGGTAGAAACCTCAAGCAATGTGGCAAGCGTGATGACCGATGAAAGCAGCATCAACATCGTAGCTTCTCAGCGAAGTAACGTGATGAGCAATCTGGCGAACATGACCAACACCGTAAAGGCAGCCTTCCTTCTGGCTGGCGCCGAGGTAACTGTAGGCGACAAGTATCCTGCCTGGAAGATGCGCGCCAACAGCGAGCTTACCGACCTGGCTGTGAAGGCTTACGAAAAGCTCTTCGGCAAAAAGCCATTGGTAAAGGGTATTCATGCCGGTTTGGAGTGTGGTCTTTTCTCAGAGCGTTATCCTGAGCTCGATATGGTAAGTTTCGGTCCTACCCTTCGCAATGTTCACACCCCAGACGAGGCTCTTCTCATTCCTACAGTAGAGATGGTTTGGGATCACTTGCTGGAGATTCTCCGCAGCGTGGCTAAATAAGCAAGCGTGCTAAATAAAACAACGAGTTTCATAAAAGCAGCGCAGCTTAATAAAAAAGAAGATGTCTATGATAAAGAAAATGATGTTTGTCATGGTTTCAGGACTTGTGCTGATGTTCACCTCGTGTGGCGATCAGCACAAGGCTCAATCTCTGGTCAAGGATTTTCTTAATGAGAACCTCGTTGATCAGGACTGCAGCTATGAGCGGTTCTCCCGCCTCACTCCTACCGCCATGATCAGTTTCGGCCAGATGAAGACGATGCGACAAAATGTCAGCAAGCTGCCTTACGTCAAGAAGAATATTGATTATAATGATGCAGCTTATCCCGACACCTTATTATATTTAAGGGCTACATACAAGCTGACCAACCATCAGGGCGAGAAGCAGGAAGTAACCCAAACCTTTTATCTTGATAAAGGTTTGACAAGAGTAATCGGGTTTAAGGAAAACTAAAAAAAATAGTTAAGAATTGCCTTTCAGCAAGGCAGTAAGAATAAACAGAAAGAGTTGACTAGCATTTTAACTAGCCAACTCTTTTTTCATATAATCTCTTATTTCTTTTCTAGCCAGAGTCAGACGATTCTCAGCCGCTTTATATCCGAGGTTCAGACTTTGGGCAATCTCGCTCACCTGCATTCCTTCGAAGAGATTCAGGCGGTAAACCTTGCTTCTCTTCTCCGTGAGCCGGGCAATGCCACGCTCCAGAATCTCGTTGGTCTGCTGGGCAGAGAAAACAGATTCGCCATCAACATCATATCTTCCCATCCAGTCGCTAGCTCCCAGGAAGTGTTCATACTCCTCTATCTTATGTTTGCGACGGTAATAATCGATAATCAGATTCTTGGCAATGGTGTATACAAAACATGGTAAGGTTACAGGCGTAATCATCTTATCGCCTCGAAGTAATCGCACAAAAGTATTCTGCACGATGTCTTCAGCCTCGTCTGCCGGAAGCGAACGCGACATGACATACAACTTCAGCTCGTTGTAGTGTTCAGAGTAATATTCAGCAATGATGCTGTAGTTTGAATTTGTTTGTTCCATGATGGCGATTGTTTTAATCATGTTTTTCGTTTTTCTATATTGCAAAGGTAATAAAAAAACAGAAAGCCACCAAAGGAAAGCGAAAAAAAATGTGCTAAATGTTCGTTTTGAAACATTTAGCACATATGATAGAAACAATTTGTAACATGAAATGTTACGCATCGCAAAGTTTTATTTCTTAATTCAAACCTTTTACAGGTTGGATTACTTAATCATGTCAACGCTTCTCTTGAGGAATGCGTCGAGCGAAGCACCCTTCAACATACCATTCTGAAGCAGGGCGAGGTCGATGAGCTGGTGAACAATGTTGTTGTTCTTAGCATAGCCCGAGATGATTTCGTTGCGCTTAGCCTTCTCATCGCTGATGGCCTTCTCTGTGTTGTGAACATCATCCTTCTCCTGCTGGGTAATCTCTTCAGGCTTCTTCTTGTTCTGCTCCTGATGGAGTATGGCAAGGCGAGCTTCCTGACCCTTGATATCTGCAAGGATTGGCTTCAATGTTTCAGCAGTGTTGGCCTCAGCATCTTCCAATACCTTCTTTACCAGGGCATGGTCTGAGTTCAGTACGATGTTGTAGCTGTCTGGCATCTGACCGTAGAAGTTCATGCCTGCCTGGAACTGGCTCATCGCCTTCATACGGCGCATGTACTCGTTCTGGGTGATGAGCACTGGCTGGTTCTGTTCGCCCAAAGCCTGAATCTCTACAAAGAATTCTGTCTTCTCGAGTTGAGGCATCTGAGAGCGGAATACTTCTGTCAAGTTGTCAGACTGCTCTTTGCTCAAATCGGTCTTCTTAGCATCTTCCTTCACGATGAGGCGGTCGATGATGTCGGCGTCAACACGTGTAAAGCGACTCTTCTCCAACTTCTGCTCCAGCATGTTTACCATCGGCGTATCGAGCTGACCTTCCATCAGGAGTACAGAATAACCCTTCTGCTTGGCAGCTTCGATGTAAGAATACTGCTCTTCCTTATTGTTGGCATAGAGATAAACCAGGTTGCCGTCCTTATCGGTCTGGTTGTCCTTAATCAGCGTCTTGTACTCCTCAAAAGTAAAGTACTTTCCCTCAACATCTTTCAGAAGTGCGAAGTCCTTTGCGCGCTCGTAGAAATCTTCCTGAGAGAGCATTCCGTAGTTGATGAAGATCTTGAGATCATCCCATTTCTCTTCAAACTCCTTGCGGTTCTCCTTGAAGATAGAGTTCAAACGATCGGCTACCTTCTTGGTGATGTAGGTAGAAATCTTCTTCACGTTGCTGTCGCTCTGCAGGTAACTGCGGCTTACGTTCAACGGAATGTCCGGTGAATCGATTACACCATGAAGCAATGTGAGGAATTCTGGTACAATGCCTTCTACCTGGTCGGTTACGAACACCTGGTTGCAATAGAGCTGAATCTTGTTGCGCTGCATGTCGATGCTGCTCTTGATGCGTGGGAAGTAGAGAATACCCGTGAGATTGAATGGGAAGTCTACATTCAGATGAATCCAGAACAACGGGTCGTCCTGCATCGGATAAAGGGTGTGATAGAACTTCTTGTAGTTCTCATCCTTCAAGGTGCTAGGAGTCTTGGTCCAGAGAGGCTCCACATTATTAATAATGTTATCCTCATCAGTCTCCACATTCTTGCCGTCCTTCCACTCGGTCTTCTTGCCGAAAGCTACAGGCACTGCCATAAACTTGCAGTACTTGTTCAGAAGTTCCTCAATCTTGCTCTTCTGCAGGAATTCCTTGCAATCATCAGCAATATGGAGGATGATGTCTGAACCACGCTCAGCCTTGTCTGCATCTTCGATTTCGAAAGCAGGTGAACCATCGCAGCTCCACTTTACAGCCTTGCTTCCCTCTTTGTAGCTCTTGGTAATGATTTCTACCTTGCTGGCTACCATGAAAGAAGAATAGAAGCCGAGACCGAAGTGGCCGATGATGGCGTTGGCATTCTCCTTATACTTGTCGAGGAAGTCAGTTACGCCTGAGAATGCAATCTGGTTGATATATTTATCGATTTCCTCCTCAGTCATACCTATACCATGGTCGCTGATAGTCAAGGTTCCAGCCTTCTCATCGAGAGAGACACGAACGGTTGTGTCGCCTATCTCGCCCTTGAAATCGCCCTGAGCTGCAAGAGTCTTCAACTTCTGTGTTGCATCTACGGCGTTTGAAACCATCTCACGGAGGAAGATGTCGTGATCTGAATATAAGAATTTCTTGATGACAGGGAAAATGTTCTCTGTCGTTACACCAATATTACCTTTCTGTGCCATAATATAAAATGTTTTTATTCGTATTTACTATTTAATATTTGGCAAGGGGGCTTACAAATAGCGTGCCAAAATAAAAGAAAGGTCTGAAAGCCCCAAATACATCACGCCCTGCAAGGGCAAAAGCTTCGTTGCATCAAGGTATAATCAAAGCTTTTTGCTCTTACAGGGCGTGTAGAGTTCACTTTCGGAAACTGAATCTCATGGTTAAATGTCTCTTGGGAATCCCTTTGCCAAACCGCCTTCGCTTGTTTCCTTGTAAAGCGAAGGTAGGTCATGACCCGTCTGTCGCATTACTTCAACAACACGGTCGAAAGATACGGTATGATGGCCATCTGAGAAGGAAGCGTAGAGGTCTGCATCCAAAGCTCGGGCGGCAGCAAAGGCATTTCGCTCGATACAAGGAATCTGAACCAATCCGCAAACCGGGTCGCAGGTCATTCCGAGATGATGCTCCAATCCCATTTCGGCAGCATATTCTACCTGAGCCGGACTGCCTCCGAAAAGCTGACAGGCTGCAGCCGAAGCCATGGCGCAGGCAACACCTACCTCTCCCTGGCAACCTACATCAGCACCACTGATAGAAGCATTCTGCTTTACGATGTTGCCTACCAATCCGGCTGTAGCCAAGGCTCTCAAGATGCGCTGTTCACTCATATCATGAGAAGTAAACATGTGGTAAAGTACAGCTGGCAATACACCACAGGCGCCACAGGTAGGAGCTGTAACGATGGTGCCACCCGAAGCATTCTCCTCGCTCACAGCCAGCGCATAAGCATAAACCAAGCCGCGGCTCTGCAGGGAAGCACGGTAACCCTTCGCCTTTATATAATAGGTGGCAGCCTTACGCTGTAGCTTCAGCGGACCAGGCAAAACACCTTCATGGTCCAAACCATTCCTGATGCTCTGCTTCATCGTTTGCCAAACCATGTCGAGATAATCCCAGATATCATCCGATTCGCATTTCTCAACATACTCCCAGAATGAGCGTCCGTTATCATAGCACCATTGCTTGATGTCGGCGAGCTTGTTCAGATCATAAACATCCTTGGCGCCCAGCTCTTCGTTGCCTGCAGTACCATCTGATATGGCTCCACCACCAATGCTGTAAACGGTCCATTCATCAATAATATCGCCGTTCAGATCCTTGCCCACAAATTTCATTCCGTTGGGATGATAAGGCAGGAAAGTCTGTGGCTGCCAGATAATATTCACAGTTTTATGAGGTCTGAGCACTTCTTCTATTGCCACATCAGTCATGTGTCCCTTACCTGTAGCAGCCAGACTTCCATAGAGGGTTACTTCATAATAAGAAGCGTTAGGGCAACGCTCCAGAAAAAGTTTGGCAGCACGCTGAGGCCCCATCGTATGACTGCTCGATGGTCCCTTACCTATTCTATATAATTCCTTTAATGACTTCATTTTTCTCGTATTTAATATTTTTACTTATTGATTTTTCCCTTTTAATGGGCTCAGTTACTTATTTCTTCAGTTTACCATCCGGAAGTTACTTCATCTGCTTGGCTTTCAGGATGATGACATCCGTGAGAGGTCTGTCGTTGTTCGCCTTATCGGTAGCCACATTCTGAATCTTATCAACCACATCCATGCCTTCAAGCACCTCTCCGAATACAGTGTATCCGTTGTCAAGGTGAGGAACACCACCATGCTTGATGTAGCCCTTCTGCAACTGTTCTGAAGGAATGGCGTAATACTTGCCGTCCCGTTTCAGTTTTTCTACATAATATTCCATCTGCCGTGGAGAAAAATTTCTGCCCCAGGTGATGTAGAAATCAGTAGGCGCCGAAGCTTTGGTCGGATTTTCATCATCTCCTTCGCGAGCAGCACAGAGCTGTCCGCGCTTATGATAATATTTAGGATAGATGATTTCTGCCGGAACCGTATAGTTAACATCAAACTTCTGCGGCTTTTCCATGTTCACCTTTCTGCATGAATAATCGCCACCCTGAATCATGAAATTCTTGATGACACGCTGAAAGATGCAACCGTCATAATAGCCCGAATTGACAAGTTTCAGGAAATTATCCCGATGCTTGGGAGTATCGTTGTAGAGAGCCACGAGAATGTTGCCCATCGATGTTTCCAGCAACACCTGATGGCAGGTTGGATCGTGCGGTGTTTCCCAGTCTAGCAGAGAATCGGGCTTAGACGCCACAACTTTTCCGGCTGGTTCTGATGTGTTCTGATTGCCTTCACTCTGAGCGAATGTCGTAGTAGGCACCGTAAGAAGAGCGAGTGTCAATAATCTGATGATCTTCTTCATATTTTTGTATAATTTTACATCTATTTATGTTATCGGATGCAAAGATAATGATTTTATTCTAAAAAATTGATTTTTTATGCGGGAAAAGTTACTTTGTTTCATACATTCTTCATATCTTTGCAGCAGAAGACAGAAAATGCAATCAATTATGAAGAAAAAAATATATATTATCATCGCTTTTTGCACTTTCCTCACTACAGAAGCAAGTGCTCAGCAACAGGTAAGCTTCGGACCATTGCACAGTCCGGACAGTCCGCGCGAAGAATGGTTGCTGCCTGGCGATACGGTTTACCAGGCAGGTAAACCTATGATTTATCAGGGAAAACCGGTGAAGAATGCATATATGACTCCTGCCCGACTATCAGATAAGAAAGAAACTCTCGGCAAAAACGGATTGCTGGGTGATGCTTCGCTAGACAGCACCTATTATAATAATCCCATCTCCAACCTTACCAACGGCTTGAGTTATCCGTTGGGCTATGGCTGGGGGCTGCACAAGGGATTGAATCTCTCGGTAGATCTTTCTGCCTTTGCCACATTCGGCAAGAATGTGCCTCACAGAGGCGGTTTTACCCAGACCATCGATGCAACCTACCTAACGCCACTTACCAAAGACAACAAACTTTGGTTGGCTCTGGGCACTTATATCAACAACGTAAACTATGGTGGAGACAGTTATCATGATGGTGGAGTCTACGGCATTCTGGGCTACCAGTTTAATGAGCATTGGGAGGCTTACGTTTACGGTCAGCTTAGTGTAGCTAACAATTACAATTCTCTCTACGGCCGTTATGGAGGTTATGGCTATGGTCCCTACGGCTATTCGCCTTGGGGCTACGGAATGTATCCTTGGGGTATGGGCAGAGGAATCATGCCGGGTGGCTACGGAATGGGAGTACCTGGCGCCAACGTTTTAGGAGCCGGCGTAAGATACACTAATTCCAAAAAGACTTTCTCTATCGGCTTAAACGTAGAAGGAGTATGGTATGATAATAAGACGCCGTCCTATTTCAAGCAATACGACTATCCTGTGCCAAAGGCGCCTGAAAAGGATTAAGGAAAAGGATGGTTTTAAGTTAAGAAAAAGATAAAAGGTAGCTTTAGATTAAGAAAAAGATAAAGCATAAAAAGAAAGAGGTTCACTTTTCAATATAATCATATTGAAGTGAACCTCTAAGTTTATTCAGAAAAGAATCAGTTTACATAGAATTATCTCTATCCATGAGATTATACCTATGAGTTTAGATTCTATTCAGCGAGAATCTGGACTATTCTTTCTGCTGAGCGACCATCCCATCTGTCAGGAATGCCCGCTTTCTTCCATTCACCCTTCAGAAGTTTCTGCATAGTTTGCTTCAGTAACTCCGGATCTTCAGCAACCAGTTCGTTTGTACCCACCTTTACGGTTTCAATATGCTCAGTATAGCTGTTGAGCGTAATGCAAGGAACCCCATTGAAAGTAGCTTCTTCAGCCACATTACCCGAATCGGTAATCACACCTTTGGCGTGAGCTGTAAGATAAGCAAACGACAGATAATCGAGCGGCTGAACCACCTGGATTCCACTCTGATGATTACTCTCTTCCTGATAAGCCTTGAATGCGAGCACGAAGCCCAAGGCTTTACCTCGAAGCGGAGCAATCACCTTCACTCCAGCCTGGCGCGCCTCTTCATCTATGACAGAAATGAGCGATTTCATCTCATCAATGTTATTGACGATGGCCTTGCGGTTCAAGGTCAAAACCATATATTCGCCTTCTTTCAGATGAAACTCGTCCATGACTTCAGGACGCTGCATTTTAGACTGAAGGAAGCGGATGTTGTCGATAAGCACATTTCCTACCATGTAAACCTTAGACAATTCTGCACCTTCCTTGTTGGCGATGCTGTTGTTTGAAATGCCTGCGGTAAAGAGAATATCTGACAAGCCATCAATCACCAGACGGTTGATTTCCTTTGGCATAGTAATGTCAAAACTACGGGTTCCGGCTGCAATATGAGCAAGCTGCACACCCTGCTTCTTGGTAACAATAGCCACGGCCATGGTTGAAGCCAGATCATCAACCACAATGACAACATCTGTAGCATTCTGCTGCAGATAGCGCTCAAACTGCCCCATCACCTGTCCGGTAAGTTCGTTCATGTTTGGACAGTCTACGCCGAGATAAGCATCCGGGTTCTGAATGCCTAAGTCATCGAAAAGAGAAGATTCCAAAGTCGGGTCATCCTCTTTTCCTGTGTAAACCAACTGATAGCTGATTTCGTTACCAGCTTCCTGAGCATTACGAATTGCTCTAATTACGGGCGCAACCTTGATAAAGTTAGGTCTTGCACCTGCAACGATACAGATTTTCTTCATTTTTATCCTGTTTAATATTTTTTACTTACTGAACTTGCAGTTTAATGATATTCAGAGTGCTTTATTTCTTGAGCCAAAGGGCGTTATCCATTGACTCATAAGTCTTTATCCCTTGAAAAGGTCTTTGATTCCTCCTATAGAGCCCAAGAGATTGGTTGCCTCGTATGGCAGATAAACCACCTTATTATCCTTACCCTGTGCTACTTCCTGCATCATGCTGATATATTTCTGGGCCAGGAGATAGTTGGCTGGATTCGTACTCTGTCCTACAGCTTCCGTAATCTTCTGAATGGCAATAGCCTCGGCCTCAGCCTTACGGATGCGGGCAGTAGCCTCACCTTCTGCATTCAGGATAGCCTGCTGTTTGGCAGCCTCAGCCTTATTCACGATGGCAGCCTTCTCACCTTCTGAGAGCAGGCGCTGCTTTTCCTTCTCACCTTCAGAAGTCAGGATGGTAGCACGCTTGTTGCGTTCAGCCTGCATCTGCTTTTCCATCGCCTGGAGCACACTCTCAGGAGGTGTAATATCCTGCAACTCTACTCGGTTTACCTTGATTCCCCACTTATTGGTTGCATCATCCAAAACTGCACGGAGTTTGGTGTTAATCGTATCGCGGGAGGTAAGAGTCTGGTCAAGTTCCATCTCACCTATTATATTACGCAAGGTAGTTTGGGTCAGTTTCTCTATGGCATTTGGCAGATTGTTGATTTCATACACACTCTTGAATGGGTCCACAATCTGGAAATAGAGCAACGCATTTATCTGCATCTGGATATTATCCTTAGTGATTACGTTCTGACGGTCGAAGTCATAAACCTGTTCACGAAGGTCGATGCTGTTTGTATAAACGTATCTTCCGTTTCTCATCGCCACAATATCCTTAGCATGGTCAATGAAAGGAATGATGACATTAATACCCGGCTTGAGCGTGGCAAAATATCGTCCGAGACGCTCTATGATTTTCGTCTCACTTTGAGGGATGATGACGATGGTTTTCTTAACCACTACGAGTGCAAGTGCTACTAGAGCCACCAGCACATAAATTCCTATGTTCATGATGTTTATACGATTAAGTGAATAATGTTGATTTTAAACTTTTCCTACCTAAACTTTTTCTACCTTGAGGATGATAGATTCGTGACCTAAGATTCGAACCTTATCGCCTACAGCAAGCGGTTCGGCAAGATGCGGAGCTTCCGCTTTCCAATCATCTCCATCCAGCTTCACTCTACCATATCCTCCGGCAGGAATCATCTCGGTCACTTCCCCTATCTGTCCTGCCAGCGCATCGGCATTACTGCGGCGGTCTTCCCCACCCTTGTGTAGCGATTTCAGCAGATGCGGACGAACCAACCAGATGCTAAGCATAGAGCAGATAGCCCAAACCACTACCTGCACCCAAAAAGGTGCTCCTACCAATGCCACAGGAATGCTGATGAGCGCACCAATGGCAAAACAAGTAACATAGAAATCGCCCGAAGACAACTCTAAGATGAGGCAGATGAACATCACCGACGTCCATACCAGCCAAAGGTTATGAGATAAATACTCCATACTTAACTATTTTAGTTTGATTCTTCTAATCCTTATCTTCTGCGGGTTGTAGTCTTCTTTCTGGTTGTAGAAGTCTTGCCCGTAGAACCTACCTTATAAATAGTCTGAGGTTTATAATACTTCAGCGCAGTAGGCATTTCCTTCTGCAAGGCAGCAATACGCTTGGCGTCTGAAGGGTGATCACTGAAAATATCACTCTGATTGCTGCTAGAGCCCTGCGACATTCTCTTCCAGAAAGGAATGGCCTGCTGAGGATCGTAACCAGCCATGGCAGCGAAGATAAGCCCCATGTAATCTGCCTCGGTTTCATTATCACGGGAATACTTCAGATTGCGGAATGAGAAATATTGTCCGGCAACTGCACTTGCCACATTACCTACACCATTACCTACTGTCTGGTTCAACACAGTTCCCAGGATGCTTGTACCGGTTTGCTGATTCTGCTGTTTGGTGAGCTGCTCAGCACTATGTTTAGCCACAGCATGAGCTATTTCATGACCCAAAACGATTGCCAAACCGGTTTCATTCTGAGTGTAAGGCAAAAGTCCTTCATAAACCACGATTTTACCGCCAGGCATACAGAATGCATTGGCAGACTTATCTTGTACCAGGTTGAATTCCCATGAATAATTCTTCACGTCGGCTTCAAATCCATTCTGCTTCAAATAGAGTTCAACAGCATTGGCAAGTCTTTTTCCTACCCGCTGAACCATCGCTGTATTGGCTGCATTGGTCGACTTCTTGGCAGAAGCCATGTACTTTGTGTATTCCTGATTAGACAGACTGAGAACCTGCTCATCGGATACAGAGATGCGATGAGTGCGACCGGTCAGAGGGACCGTCTGAGTAGTGCCGCAAGATGACAGCGCAAGGACTGCCACAACCGTCAGAACTAAAACCTTAAACTTTTTCATCTTAACTTACTTATGTATATTAAATATGTTTATTCATTAAGTTTATGTGCTGTTTGAAACACATTTTCTCTGCAAATATACTATTTCTAGTTGAAACCACCAAAGAAAAATGAGAAAAACATGAAATATAACCTAAAAATAACACAAGATAACTGACAAAAAAGGGTGTACGAAAAAAAGATGGCAAAAAAATAAGGTGTGGCACAATCTTTGCAGTTTCGCAAAACCGTCAGACTGCCAGATGACAGCTGCCCGAGAAAGCAGCATTATCAGCAGACTGGGTTTAAGAAGTATAACATTAAAAAATTTTAATATGAACGAAAAGAAGGAAGTGCCTGTATTGCTCTTGACAGGCTACCTGGGTAGTGGAAAGACAACCCTTCTCAACAAGATTTTATCTAACGAAAAAGGTATTAAGTTTGCCGTCATCGTCAACGATATTGGTGAAGTCAATATTGATGCAGCCCTTATAGAAAAAGGTGGCGTAGTAGGTCAGAAAGATGATTCGCTCGTTTCTCTCCAGAATGGTTGCATCTGCTGCACATTGAAGATGGACCTTGTAGAACAGCTCAAGGAAATCGTAGACATGAAGCGTTTCGATTACATTGTCATCGAGGCTTCCGGAATCTGCGAGCCTGCTCCTATTGCACAGACCATCTGCTCTATCCCATCCCTCGGTCCTCAGTACATCGAGAATGGCATTCTGCGCCTTGACAGCATCGTTACCGTAGTAGATGCTTTGCGCATGAAGGATGAATTCTCCAACGGCAGCGACCTGATGAAGAAGAATATTGATGAGGAAGATCTAGCTTCGCTCGTCATCCAGCAGATTGAGTTCTGCAACATCATTCTTCTGAACAAGGCTGCAGAGGTTGAGCCTAAGGAGCTGGAGCACCTGAAGCAGATTATCCGTGCCATCCAGCCTAAGGCAGAAATCTTTGAATGCAACTATGGTGACGTTGACTTGAATCTGATCGTCAACACCAAGAAGTTTGATTGGGAAACCGTAGCCACTTCAGCCGGTTGGATTCAGGAGATTGAATCAGAAAGAAACGAAGAGCATGAAGAAGAAGATGATGATGATGACGAACATGAACATCATCACCATCATCACAATCATGACGAGGAAGACGAACATGAGCATCATCACCATGACCACGATGAACATGACCACGACCACGATGAGCATGAGCATCATCACCATCATCATCACCACGACCATGACCATGATCATGAAGGCGGAGAAGTTGAGGAATACGGAATCGGTACATTTGTCTACTATCGCCGCAAACCTTTCGACCTGGGTCTCTTCGATGATTTCGTAGCAAGAAAATGGCCTAGAGACGTGGTTCGCGCCAAGGGAATCTGCTATTTCGATGATGAGCGCGACATGTGCTACGTGTTCGAACAGGCTGGCAAGCAGAAGACAGTAAAGCAGGCTGGTCAATGGTTGGCTACCATGCCGAAAGACGAACTCGCCCAGGTCTTGATGAATAACCCACAGCTGCAGAAGGAATGGGATCAGGAATTGGGCGACCGCATGATAAAAATCGTATTCATCGGTCAGCATATCAAGGAACAGAAAGATGCTATCATTGCTGAGCTCGACAAGTGCTTGGCGTAGAATCTTATTCACCCGGCTTCCTAGCAAAAAGCAAAGGAAAAATAGCTCAAAATGAGCAGAAAACAAGAAAAACGGAGGAAAACGAACAAAAAAGTGAAGTTTTTCCTCCGTTTTTTAGTTTAATTCGTTTTTTTTTGTTAATTTTGCACCCGAATAATAAAAGCGTAATTAATATGAAGACAAACTTCAGACAGGCGTATATTAAGGACTTTGCTGCTTGCTGGAAAGTCATCGACCAGGCTCGCCAAAGTATGATAGAATCGGGACGTCACCAATGGACTGAGGAATATCCATCAGAAAAAGACATCAGAAAAGACATAGAAAATGGCAACGCCTTCGTTCTAACTGTAAACGAAGAGGTGGTTGTCTATGGAGCAGTCATATTGAATGGTGAACCCAAATATAAGAAATTAGTAGGCAACTGGATTACCGATGGCGATTATTATGTAATACATCGCTTTGCCACGTTGCCTAGTTTCCAGCGTGAAGGTTTAGCACGTGTTTTCATCAGTAAGGTGAACAGCATGTGCGAGGTAGAAAAAATACCTAGCATCAAGGTTGACACCAACTTTGACAATACGCCGATGATTAACCTTCTGTCTTCGATGGGTTTCTGCATCTGCGGACGAGTAAACTATGGAGGAAACAGAGGTCAGCGTTTCGCCTTTGAAAAACTCTCCATAGCCATGGAACCTGCAGAATAATTTTTTGCCATCGAAAAACACAACATTTAATTAACATCCTCAAGCATTCATTATGGAAGAGAAACTATTGCAGATGAAGAGCTTGGTTGAAAGACTCAACCAAGCTTCGGATAGTTATTATAACGGAAAAGGCGAACTCATGACCGACTATGAGTGGGACGCCCTTTTCGACCAGCTCAAGAGATTGGAAGAGGAAACAGGCGAAATTCTGCCTGACTCCCCTACTAATCGCGTGTCAGAAGATTCTATCGTAGGAAAGAAAGAGGAGCATGAATTTGCCGCCCTCTCTCTGGCAAAGACCAAACAGGTAAGTGATCTTGTAAAATGGGCAGAAGACCGCCCTATCTGGATTTCATGGAAACTCGACGGACTGACCCTCGTAGTAACCTATGACGGCGGAAAACTCACCAAGATTGTTACCCGCGGTAACGGACACATCGGCACCAACATTACCCACTTGGCTCCAGCCATTTCAGGCATTCCTGCTACCATTTCAGAGAAAGGACATCTTGTAGTAAGAGGAGAAGCCGTCATTTCGTATGCTGATTTCGAACAGTTCATCATCGAAAGCGAAGGCGATTACGCCAATCCACGAAACCTCGCTTCAGGCTCACTCACGCTGAAGGATATTGAAGAGGTGAAGCAGCGCCACATCCAATGGATTCCGTTCACCCTGGTTTATACTGAGCGGGAACTTACCTCATGGGGCGAACGCATGCAGATGCTGAATGACCTGGGAATGTATCCTGTAGAACGAGAGCGTATTGACCACCCTACCACAGAAAATATCCAGCTGGAAATAGACAAGTTTACGGAGAAGGTGACAAGCAAGAAGAATCCTTTCCCGGTAGACGGACTGGTGATTTGCTACGATGATACGGTTTATGCAGCTACGGGGTCGGTTACAGGCCACCACGCTACGAGGGCAGGATTTGCCTTTAAATGGCAAGATGAACATGCTGACACCGTACTCGACCACATCGAATGGTCGTGCGCAGCCAGCACCATTACGCCTGTAGCTGTTTTCAAACCGGTAGAACTTGAAGGAACCACCGTGCAGCGTGCCTCGCTCTGCAATGTAAGCGAATGTGAGCGTCTGGGCATTGGCGACAAGGGAACCAGACTGCAGGTAATCAAGGCCAATAAGATTATCCCGAAGGTAATCAATATTACAGAGGTTGTGGGTAGTTTTGTCATTCCCAACGAATGTCCGGTTTGCCATGCGCCAGCTGTAGTGCGCGAGAGTGAGAGCGGCACCAAGACTCTCCATTGCACCAATGCAGCCTGCCCAGCCAAACAACTCAAGAAATTTGCCCGCTTCGTCAGCAAGGAAGGAATCAATATTGATGGAATCTCAGAACAGACTGTCTGGAAATTCATCAATCATGGTTTTATCAGGGAATATGCAGATTTCTACAAACTGAAGAATTATGCGTTCGAGATTTCCTGTTTCGAAGGATTTGGCAAGAAGAGCGTAAGCAATCTTCTGGAGAGTGTTGAGAAGAGCCGCCATACTGATGGCCGTCATCTGCTCTACGCCTTGAATATTCCGCTCTGCGGCGGCGATGTGGCTAAAAAACTGCTCAGCCGTTACAAGGTGAAGGAACTGATAGAAACAGCGCGCCTGAGCATGTTTGACGATGAGTTTGCAAGCATTGATGGCATTGGACCGGAAAAGAGTGCCAAGTTTATCGCATGGTTCAAGGACGATATTCATTTCCAGCATGTGCAGCATCTGCTGTCCGAGCTGATTATCGAGGAGCAGGAGCCTGTAGAAACGGGAAATAAATGCCATGGGCTGACTTTCGTCGTAACCGGAGATGTGCATCATTACAAGAACCGCAACGAGCTGAAAGCTTATATTGAAAGCCAGGGCGGCAAAGTTACGGGAAGCGTGAGCAAGAGTACTAACTTCCTGATTAACAACGATGCAGCTTCGCAGAGTTCGAAGAACAAGAAAGCCCATGAACTCAATATTCCGATTATCACAGAGGATGAGTTCATAGAAAAGTTTCAGGAGCAAGCAAGCGAATAAAACAAGATAGAAAAAGCGAAAGCCAGATTCCGGATTACGGACTTGGCTTTCGCTTTTCTAGTTTTAAGAACCTGCAAATTCTCTGTTATTATTCTCCCAGGAACTGACCCATGAAGAGAATGGCGCCACTGTTACGTTCGGTAATGAAATAAACGAATGGACGGTTGGCATGAAATTCTACACGCTTCATCTCGTTAGGACCCAGTGAGGTCAGCATCACAGCAGCTGTTACGGCAGCAGCCTTTGTTCCACGCTCGCTTACCTCAATCTTTGCCTTTTGCAACATCTTCGATACGTAGAAGCTGCCATTGGCAAAACGGCTGAAATCTGCCGTGCCTGGCTGGAAGATGCTTGGAGCTCCCAATTTACTGATAATCTGGTTGAGCGACAAATCCATCTCTGTGGTAAACTTAGGGAATTTTAAATCTACCTGGCAACGGTCCATGTCATTACTCAACTTCTGAAGTTTATCAGCATCCATCTCCTTCATCACCTCGCTGATGCTCTTGCCAGCCTTAGGAAGAAGAACGGTCATCTGATAACTTCCATTTCCGTATGGCAGCTCTACAGCCTGCAACTTATCATTTTCAGTATAGGCAAACTTCTTGTTCAGGTGCATCATGTTCACCTTCTTAATATCGCGGGTGTAACCGCTGAAGTTCTCGAGGCGGGTATTCTTCGCATCAAACTTCTCCTGCCAGATTCCATTAAAATAAATAGCATTCAGAAGGTAAGAAACGGCTGCAGGCTCTACCTGGTCGATGATGCTAGGAATCATTCCTTTAGTCTGCTTTTTGCACCAGTCATTAATGCGAGTGGCAGATTTAGGAGAGGTAAAGTCCATGCTCTCCACGCCAGCCTGATAAGAATCGGCCACGGTGTGAGCGAAATCGCTGTTCAATGTGAAATTCTTGTTGATAGCGATAAAGTTGGCAATGTTTACGGTTGTCTGCTTGTCGAGCTTGCCAGCCGAAAGCATCAGCGCCTTATAACAGTCGTTGAGTTCCTTCACGCTCACGCCCTCGCAACCGATTGCCTTCAGAATCTCCTGCTGAGTCATGCCGTCGGCACCATTTGCAAGCATTCCCATCAGATAGGCGATACTCATTGGCGAAACCACCTCAGAATCCATGCCGCTAATCTGCTGATAGAGTCTGAAAGCGAAATCATTATTCTTCTTCACGATGTTCTGCTGAGCCTCTGAGAGGACAAGATAACTCTCGTCCATTTCCTCATCTGCCGACGGACGGGCAGCCTCTGCCTCTGTTATCTTCTCAGCCTTTGTTACGTTCTCATTCTGTGCATTCTTGCTAGTGCTGCAAGAAGTCATTGCCATTGCAGCTGAAGCTAAAATAGCTGCACTAAATACTTTTTTATTCATATTTCTCTAATTTATTAGTTCATTTTAATGACTCAACGCTCCTGAACCCATAGGGACTGTTCCTCTTTAAAAGGCTGTTCCCGAATCGGAATCTGAATCGTGAGTTCTGAAGATAAAATGAAAAATCGGCTAATCCTTGCACGGGGAAAGCCGATTTTACTATTTCTTAACAAAAAACATCTATGTTCTTTACAAAAATAATCAATGCAGCGGTGCCTCTTCCGAAGGTCTGCCAGGCTTTATTCTGAGATGATATCTGTTTCCATCATATTCCACGCGCATGATGTTCGTCCTGTTGGTCTTCATCTCATCGCTCGAATTAGCTACAAGATGTTCGTATAGATCTATTGCCACATGACCCATCGTTCTGCGCAGATTGATTTCGATGCAAGGAACTACGCCTAGTCCGGTTCTGTTTACGTCCTCACCTTCCTGATTCAGCACAGCCTCACAGAATTCATCCTTCTCCCCTTTCGTGCAGATCATCATGTCTACGCCGAACGGACCACTGTAAATATCCTTCAGCGCCGGCTCCATTACCTCGATGATGCGCTGTCTGATTCCGGCAAGCTGCGCCTCGCTAATGAGCGGTTTCATCATTTCCACCTTATCATCTTCAGAGCAGAGCACATTGCCCGAATAGGCATTCTTGATCGTATCGAAGAGCGAAAGACCGCGATAGAGCGCCTTGCCATCTTTCATTTCAAACTCCATGGCGAAATCTCTCACCTTATTATATAGGGGTTCTACGGTTACGCCGCCCTGATGATAAATCATGTTTGCCACCCATCTTTCGAAGGTAGGATAATCTCCGGCAGTCCTGAAGTCCTCAGCACTCACATATTTCACACCCCTCCCGCTACTGCTCCAGGGAGCCTTGACAACAGCTTTGCCGTGCTGGAGAATGAGTTCTTTGACACGGGCCGTCTCAGTAACATATTCCACGCCTCGCTGCAGATGAAGGGCAGCCCATTGCCTGCTGCTCACCTCGCGTACCTTATTTAATACAGCATCAGTCGGCAACATAATCTCCGGCATTCCCAAACGCTCCAACTCACCTTTCAGCGACAGGTTCCATCCCCAGGGATGAACACTGTCCAGAAATTCAGTCTTGAGCAGATGCTTCAACTGAGGCTTGGTGATGAATTCAACCTTGCTGTTCAGTTCAGCCCCAAAATGGCGCACCCTGTTCTTCGCAAAATCAATATCATCCACAAGTACGAAGTCGCCCTCTTCCGCCCAAAGAGCCGGAATGAAAGCAAGATCACTTCTAAGTTGTCTACCCGCATGAGGTGCGGTGAACTGTTTCAGATTTGCAGCCAAAGCCAAATCATGTTCTGGATTGAAAATATGTAACTTCATGGTGCAAAGATATAAAGAAAAGTGCAAAAAAGGGCAGAAAATCCCCATTTTTACTTAGACAAGTGCTAAATAATGAAAAAAAAGTTACTTTTTGCTATCTAGAGTTTGCAAATTAGAAATAATTAATTACCTTTGCATCGTAAAAACAATTAGAAACGATATAAACTCATGGAAGAAGCATTCTTCAGAACACATACATACCTCGTAGAGCATACGGATGCACCAGTAAGACGCACTCTGATGGACGAAATCGACTGGAGCGACCGTTTGATTGGCATAAAGGGAACACGCGGTGTAGGAAAGTCTACATTCCTCCTTCAATATGCCAAGGAGCACTTTGGCCCTACAGACCGCAAGTGCCTGTATGTGAATATGAACAATTTCTATTTTCAAAGCAGAGGAATCGCAGATTTTGCAGGTGACTTTGTTCGCCACGGCGGCAGAACCCTTCTCATCGACCAGGTCTTCAAGCAGTCGGACTGGAGCAAGGAGCTGCGCAAATGCTACGACCTCTATCCAGAGTTAAGAATCGTGTTCACAGGTTCCAGCGTGATGAGACTGAAGGAAGAGAATCCTGAGCTCAATGGAATCGTGAAAAGCTATAATTTGCGAGGCTTCTCTTTCAGAGAGTTTATCAACCTGCAGACTGGCAACAGTTTCCAGCCATATACACTCGATGAAATCTTGCGCAATCACGAGCACATCATCAAGCAGATACTGCCTAAGGTGAGCCCGATGAAATACTTCCAGGACTACTTGCATCATGGATTCTATCCATTCTTCCTGGAGAACCGCAACTTCACAGAGAATCTACTAAAGACAATGAACATGATGACCGAGGTAGACATCCTCCTCATCAAGCAAATCGAACTGAAATATCTCACCAAGATCAAGCGGCTCTTCTATCAGCTAGCTGTAGAAGGTGCCAAGGCTCCCAACGTGAGCCAGCTTGCCGAAGAGATAAACACTAGCAGAGCTACGGTAATGAACTACATCAAGTATCTTGCTGATGCGCGACTCATCAACATGATTTACCCTACCGGGCAGGAGTTCCCAAAGAAACCATCCAAGGTGATGATGCACAACTCCAACCTGATGTACGCCATCTATCCTATCAAGATAGACAAGCAGGAGGTAATGGAAACATTCTTCGTCAACTCGGTCTGGAAAGACCACAAGGTAAGCCAGACCGGCAAGGATCATTACTTCATTGTAGATGGTGAGAAGAAGTTCAGAATCTGCGATGCGCAATCTCCAAACAAGGTGCGCAACAATCCCGACATCATCTACGCCCGATACAATACCGAGGTAGGCAAGGACAACAGGATTCCGTTATGGCTTCTGGGGTTCCTTTATTAGGGAATGTTGAATGTGGAGTGTTGAATGTTGAATTACCTAACGGCATCAGCATGAAGACACATAAGGGCGCAAGCCTAACTCAACACTCAACATTCAACACTCAACATTAGAATAAGAACATTAGAATAAGAATGAATTAAATACAAAACATTTTTAATATTTTATCTAAAAGTAAAATGGCTAAAGAGAAA
>ENA-OWPL01000674-OWPL01000674.1-human-gut-metagenome-genome-assembly--contig:-NODE-674-length-23071-cov-3.668405_pt1 | contig 23071 bp, 18 predicted proteins | sample MGYA00248263_ERZ651844 | MGnify/ENA primary metagenome ERZ651844 (study PRJEB26924, sample SAMEA4378256) | human gut metagenome | biome: human gut; feature: human-associated habitat; material: faeces...
TATCCGGTCTCGACAATGCCAGATGTTCCATCAGATCCGTGATATAACTGCCCTCTGTGGCAGGCTGTTTTAAGAACTTCCGGCGTACCGGCGTATTAAAAAACAGGTTCCGCATGAGGAACGTTGTGCCGTCCGGTGCACCGATTTCATCAATGGATTGCTCCCGCGCCCCTTCCAGTACCATGCGGGTACCCGTGAGATTTTCCTTTCGCTTGGTAATGATCTCCACCCGGGAAACTGCCGCGATACTGGATAAAGCCTCACCACGGAATCCCAGACTCGCAATATGGTTCAGATCATCCGCATCCTCTATTTTACTGGTGGCATGGCGCAGGAACGCAGTAGGAAGCTGATCTCTCTCGATACCGCAGCCGTTATCCGTCACGCGGATGAATTCAATGCCGCCTTCCTTTGCCTCCACCGTGATTGCTGTAGATCCGGCATCAATGGCATTCTCCACCAGTTCCTTTACCACACTGGCTGGTCTCTCCACCACCTCACCGGCAGCGATCCTGTCGATCGTCCGGGAGTCCAGTACATGTATTCCCATATATCTACCTATGCCTTTCCCTTATATCTAACCGTTCCAGCGGTTCTTCAGCTTATTCTGTAACCGGTACAGAGTGTTCAGTGCATCTAATGGGGTCAGCGTCGTCACCTCGATCTCCATCAGTTCCTTCAGAATATCCTCATCCGTCACAGTGTCGAACAGAGACATCTGTGCCAGATCCACCTCATCGTATTTGGGTTGTTTTTTTGCCTTACCATCGTTTTTATTATCGATAGCAATGCTCTGCACCTTTTCCGTAATATCATTGTCCGACAGTTGTTCCACGATCTCCTTGGCACGGTCGATGACCATGTCCGGCACACCTGCCAGCTTCGCTACCTGGATGCCGTAGCTCTTGTCCGCACCTCCTTTTACGATCTTACGCAAGAACACGATATCGTCGCCACATTCTTTCACAGCAATGCAATAGTTGTTCACATTGTTCATTTTGCCTTCCAGCTCGGTCAGCTCATGGTAATGGGTAGCGAACAGTGTTTTGGCTCCTAAAAGCTTGCGGTTGCTGATATGTTCGATCACTGCCCAGGCAATGCTCAATCCGTCAAAAGTGGAAGTACCTCTTCCGATCTCGTCTAAGATCAGAAGGCTCTTGGATGTGGCATTTCGTAAGATATTCGCCACTTCATTCATCTCCACCATAAAAGTGGACTGACCGCTGGCCAGATCATCCGAAGCTCCCACGCGGGTAAAGATCCGGTCTACAATACCGATATTAGCGGTTCTGGCCGGCACGAAGCACCCGATCTGCGCCATCAGTACGATCAGTGCCGTCTGACGCATGTAAGTGGACTTACCCGCCATATTAGGGCCGGTAATGACACTGATACAGTGGCTTCCATTATCCAGATAAGTGTCATTGGCAATAAACATATCATTGGTGATCATCTGTTCCACCACAGGGTGTCTTCCGTCCTTGATGTCAATAACACCCTTTTCATTTAACTTCGGACGTACATAATGATTTCGTTCCGAAACCAACGACAAAGACGCATACACATCCAGCTTTGCGATCGCTTTCGCGGTGTTCTGAATGCGGACCAGTTCCTGTGCAATGGTATCCCGGATTCTGCAGAAGACATCGTATTCCAGTGTCTGTAACTTGTCCTCCGCATTTAAAATAGTGTCTTCCAGTTCCTTTAACCGCGGTGTGGTATATCGTTCCGCATTTGCCAGGGTCTGCTTGCGGATATAGTCCTCCGGCACCAGATCCTTATAAGAATTGGTCACTTCAAAATAATAGCCGAATACTTTGTTATATTTGATCTTCAGATTCTTGATTCCGGTACGCTCTCTGTCCTCTTCCTCCAGCTGGGCAAGCCATTGTTTTCCGTCATGCTTGGCGCTACGCAGTCTGTCTATGGTCTCATCAAACTGATCCTTGATCATCCCGCCTTCCCGGATGGACAGGGGCGGTTCGTCAATGATCGCTTCATCGATCAGCTGATAAATATCCTCCAGGCCGTCAATCTGCTCCCGGATTTCCGTCAGTTCTTCTTTTTCAAAGGCAGACAGCACTGTCTTAATAGGCGGCAGCATCTGCAGGGAATTCCGAAATGCGATCAGATCTCTGGGATTTGCCGTCTTATAAGTCACCTTACTGAGCAGTCGTTCCAGATCGTAGATGGGATTTAAGTATTCCCGGATCTCATCCCTGGAGATGGAATCCTGATTCAGCTCCTGAATGGCATCCAGACGCTTCTCCATCTCATCCTTTTCAATCAACGGCTGTTCGATGTAATTGCGCAGAAGTCTGGCGCCCATGGCGGTCTTCGTCTTATCTAACACCCACAGAAGAGAGCCTCTCTTCTGCTTCTCTCTGAGAGTCTCCGTCAGTTCGAGATTTCTTCTGGTGGAACTGTCCAGCAGCATATATTTGCTGGTAAGATAGGGATAAATATGGGTAAAATGCTCCAGATCTGTCTTCTGGGTATCATACAGATACTGTAACAGTGCTCCCGCCGCTAAAAGTCCCGTAGGGAATTCTTCGACACCAAGTCCGATCAGCGTATTTACCTTAAAATGTTTCATCAGGATCCGTCTGCAGCCGTCATCATCGAACATATGGGATTCCAACGCATTGACGGAGATATGTAAGCGGGACTTTAAATCATTCACATCAAAGCCACTGACTAAAAAAGCCTCGTTGCAGATGATCTCTGAAGGTTCGTACTTCATCAGTTCATCATTTAATTTTTTCAGATCTTCGACTTCAGTCACATAATAATCACCGGTAGTTACATCTGCCGCCGAGATACCGATGCCATCCGGAGTATAGGCAATGCTCAGCAGATAATTATTTTTGCCGGCTTCCAGAGATTGTACGTTTAAGTTGGTACCGGGAGTCACCACACGGATCACTTCCCTCTTCACCAATCCCTTGGCAAGCTTCGGATCCTCCACCTGTTCGCAGATAGCCACTTTATAGCCGCGGCTTACCAGCTTGGACAGATAGCCTTCCACGGCATGATAAGGAATGCCGCACATGGGCGCACGTTCCTCCAGGCCACAGCTTTTTCCCGTCAGTGTGATCTCCAGTTCCCTGGAAGCCACCAAAGCATCGTCGAAAAACATTTCATAGAAATCTCCCAGACGATAAAAAAGGATACAGTCCTTATACTGCTCCTTGGTCTCCATATATTTTTGCATCATTGGTGTCAATTCAGCCATGATCTTCTCCTGTTCTGTAAAAGGATCCACGACAAAGCGGACACGCAAAAACTTGCGTATCCGCATCTATCTTAGCACAAAATATTGAGGTTGTAAATTAAAGAACCCCTATGAAAAATGATAGTTTTTCACACTTACTGCAACTTTGCTGCGCGTTCCAGTGCATCATCAATATGGGCACAGACATTTTCTCTGCCCACCTTATCTAAGAAACCGCTCTTCTCCATGACATGCATGGGCTGTTCCCCTACATGGGACAGAATGATCTGGATATTTTTCTTCTTACAGTCCGCATATAACTGCTCCAGATTGTGCATGGCTGTGGCGTCGATGGCGCTTACGCTGCGCATACGCAGTACCAGGCAGTTCATTTTCTCATCTAATGTGATCTTCAGGATCTTGTCCGCTGCGCCGAAGAACAGAGGGCCGCTGACCTCATAAACCATAGTGTTGTGCGGTACGACTCTTAAGGACAGGCTGTCCGCATCATCCTCATCGTCCACATATTTCCAGCCTTCCACTTCCGTCACATCGCTCATACGTTTCATGAACAGAATGGCTGCCAGCAGGATACCTACCTCAATGGCTACCACCAGATCAAACACAACGGTCAGTACAAACGTGGCCACCAGAACGATGATATCGCTCTTGGGTGCAGTCTTGCAGAGTCCTACGAACTTCCGCCAGTCACACATATTGTATGCCACCATGAACAGGATCGCTGCGATGGTAGGCATGGGGATCAGTGCCGCATAAGGCATCAGCACCACCAGTATTAACAGCAGTGTCACAGAATGTACCATACCTGCAATGGGGGTACGGCCGCCGTTTTTCACGTTGGCTGCGGTTCTGGCAATGGCTCCGGTAGCCGGAATTCCTCCGAACAATGCGGAAGTAATGTTGCCGGCACCCTGGGCGATCAATTCCATGTTGGAGCGGTGTCTACTATTCACCATGCTGTCTGCCACCACACAGGAAAGCAGAGACTCGATAGCCGCCAGAATAGCGATGGTGAAAGCATCCGGCAGGACATTCTGTACGGTCTTCAGGCTGAAGGACGGCAGAGAAATTGTCGGGAGCTTATTGGAGATCTCATACAGATCTCCGATGGTGTTTACATTCATATTAAGCAGTGCTACCATGGCACTTCCCACCAGTACTGCAATCAGTGAAGGGGGAATCTTCTTGCAGAAGCCCGGCAGATACTGCCATACGATCAGGATCAGCAGACTGATCACACCCACCAGAAGGGCCTGCAGATTGGTGGTGGATATAAACTGAAATACCGCTTTTAATTTGTCCATGGTCTCGATCAGCGGCTCTTCGCTGACAATGGTCAGTCCCAGGAAGTCCTTGATCTGTCCGATAAAGATCGTCACAGCAATACCGGAAGTAAAACCGGTGGTGATCGTATAGGGGATAAACTTGATCAGATTGCCAAGTCGTAAAAATCCCATCAGGATCAGGATCACACCCGCTAACAATGTCGCGATGATCAGACCGTCCATGCCGTTCTTCGCTACAATACCGGCTACGATAGTGGCAAATGCCGCTGTAGGCCCGGCGATCTGTACGCGGCTGCCACCCAGGAAAGAGATCACAAAGCCTGCGGTGATTGCTGTATAGATACCCTTTTCCGGTGTTACTCCGGAAGCCAGTGCCAGTGCAATGGATAAGGGCAGAGCAATGATCGCCACAATGATACCTGCGATCACATCTTTTACAAACTGTTCTTTCGTGTAGCTTTTCATCACGGAGAAAAGCTTCGGTTTCAATTTTTCCATAACATTCTCCTCAATATAATCTCCTCAGTAAAAAGACCCGGGTGAAATTATAAAATTTTTATAAAATCACACGGGTCTTATCATAGCTCTATTTTTTAAGCTTTGCAAGACTTTTTATTATTTTAAACCTATTCTACAATACGGTTTTTACCGTTATTTTTGGCAGTATATAATTTCCGGTCCACAGAAGTAAACAATAGATCCAGCTGTTTATCAGCCTCATAACGTTCCATTCCACCGCTGATGGTAATATCCATCTGTCTGGTATTCTGGGAATATCTCCTTAAGCCTTCCTGGATATTCCGGAATGAATGTAACACTTGTTCCCGATCATCCTGTTCAAACACCAGCATAAACTCCTCGCCGCCGAACCGGGCTGCGATTCCTTTTCCCATCATTTCTTCCAGCATCAGTCTGCCGGCTTCCCGCAGTACATCATCCCCATATACATGCCCATAGGTATCATTGACTGCCTTGAAATCATCTACATCCATCAATACGATCCAGAAGCTCTTCTCCGGCTTGCATATCCATTCATTCACCTGATTTACAAGATAGCGCCGATTATACAGCCTGGTCAGAGGATCATGGTTCGCTGCAAAGTTCAGATCCTCACTCAGACTCAGCAATTGCTTTCGTTGTTCCTCGTAACTTCTGAGCAATTCAAATATCATGGCAAATACAGACACTCCCACAATAACAAAGGACCCAAGCGTAGTTCCTATTTTACCCGCTTCCTCCATATTTCTCCATACGGAAGGCCGTTCAAAGCTGCTCATCATGATCACCAGATATTCCAGCAGTGTGACCGTAAAAGAAACGATCACCACATTTCTCGGGAAAAATATCGCCAGTCCAACGACCCCCAGGACCAGATATACGATAGAGGCATCCCCGTAGCAATAATACAAATAAGGAAATTCAAACCATACAAGTAGTAATATGATCAGGACAGCCGGTATTTGCACCTTTTTCGTAGTCCATCCGGCAATGCCGATGGTCACGATCATCAGCAGGCATATCCCGCAGAGTATGGTCGGTAGTTTCGTACCGTGAATGCAGAAATTGCAGATTGTTCCGATCAGATTTGCAGTACACGCCGTTATCGTCAGGATCTGATACATTTTCCAGGACATGTCCTGTTCCAGTTCTATTCTCTTTTTCTTCTCTTGTTCTCCCATTTCGATTCCCTTTTACAATTTATTCGTCTGTCATAATCATGACTGAACCATATGTCCCATATAATAAAATCCATGACATTCATCCAGTGAAACATTCACAAGCTTTCCCACCAGTGATATATCACCCGGAAAATGTACCAGCGTATTATTTGACATTCTCCCGGTCACTAAGGAACTGTCATTTTCATTGATCTCTTCTACCAGCACATCGCAGATCTGTCCCTGATACCTGGATACCTGTTCTCTGGCTGTCTCCTGCACGGTCTTAAGCACCCGGTCAAACTGCTCCTTTACCAGTTCCTCCGGCACCTGTTCCATGGCTGCCGCCGGTGTTCCGGTTCGTTTGGAATAAATAAAGGTAAAAGCATTGTCGTATTTTACGCGACGGATCACATCGATGGTCTCGTCTACGTCTTCCTTCGTCTCTCCGGGGAATCCTACAATAATATCCGTAGTGATCGCCATATCCGGAATCTCCTTACGGATCTTCTCCGCCAGCTCCAGATACTGCTCCTTGGTATAACGGCGGTTCATGGCTTTTAATATCTTCGTGGAACCGGACTGCAGCGGAAGATGGAGGTGCCTGCAGATCTTCTTGGAATGCTTCATCACCTCGATCAGTTCATCCGACAGATCCTTGGGGTGGGAGGTCATGAAACGAATCCGCTCCAATCCCTCGATTCTTTCTACTTCCTGCAAAAGCTGTGCAAAGGTAATGGGCTCTTCCAGGTTCTTACCGTAGGAATTTACATTCTGTCCCAGCAGCATGATCTCCACAACGCCGTCTGCCACCAGTCCCTCGATCTCCCGGATGATATCCTTCGGATTACGGCTTCGCTCTCTGCCGCGGACATAGGGGACAATACAATAGCTACAGAAATTATTGCAGCCGAACATAATATTGATACCTGATTTGAAAGAATACTTTCTCTCCACCGGCAGATCTTCCACGATCTTGTCCGTATCCTTCCAGATATCAATGACCATTCCTTCACTTTCAAACAGGGAGCATAACAGCTCTGCGAATTTGAAAATATTATGAGTTCCGAAGATCAGATCCACGAAGCGATAACTGTTTTTAATCTTCTCGATCACGGTGGGTTCCTGCATCATACAGCCGCACAATGCGATCTTCATATGAGGATTTTTCCTTTTATAGCCGTTTAATACTCCCAGTCTTCCATAGACACGCTGGTTGGCGTTATCTCTCACCGTACAGGTATTATAGATCACAAAGTCCGCATTCTCATCTTCAATGATCTCATAGCCGACTTTTTCCAGGATTCCCACCAGTTTTTCCGAATCCCTGGCATTCATCTGACACCCGAAAGTAGTCACACAGCAGGTAGGCCTTCTGCCCAGTTCTTCTCCAAGCTTTGCCACATGACCGGAGGCTTTCTCCATAAAATAATACTGTCTGTCGGTTTCGTTCATTTGTGTTACATTTGTCATATAAAAAATATTGCCTTTCTAAATATCTGTATCTATTATCTGTCTGCGTATTTTGCTGCAATGGCGATCAATAGTCCGGTCGTTTTTTCCATGGACTGTACACAGGCATACTCATATCTGCCGTGATAATTTTCTCCGCCGGTGCACAGGTTCGGGCAGGGCAGTCCCATGAAGGACAGTCTGGCGCCGTCGGTACCGCCGCGGATGGGAGATACCCTGGGTTCGATCCCCAGCTCTTCCATGGCAGCTTTCGCGTTATCGATCAGGTGCATATGCTGCTCCATGATCTCCCGCATGTTATAGTAAGAATCTTTCATATCCACTATAGCGGTGCCTTCCCCATACTTCCGGTTCAGGAAATCCGCACAGGACAAAAACAGCTCTTTTTTCTGTTCAAACAGCTGTCTGTTATGATCACGGATAATATAGTCCGCAGTAACTTCCTCCACATTGCCGCATATAGCATCCAGATGGAAGAAGCCCTCATAGCCTTCGGTATACATTGGATTCTGCTCTACCGGCAGCAGCTTCTGGAACTCCTGCGCGATCAGAATGGCATTTTTCATTTTGCCTTTGGCGGAACCGGGATGCACACTTCTGCCATATACATGAAGCTTTGCCCCGGCGGCATTAAAATTCTCATATTCCAGTTCACCCAGCGCACCACCGTCTACGGTATACGCATAATCTGCACCGAACAGTTTTACGTCAAAATGATCCGCTCCGGCACCGACTTCCTCATCCGGGGTGAAACCAATGCGGATCTTGCCGTGCTTTTTCTCAGGATGATTTAACAAGTCTTCCGCCATGGTCATGATCTCAGCAACACCTGCTTTGTCATCTGCTCCAAGCAGCGTCGTTCCGTCTGTCACGATCAGATCTTTTCCCACATAATTTAACAGCTCCGGGAAATCCGCTGTCTTCATAACGATGTTCTCTGCTGCATTCAGTACGATATCTTTTCCGTCATAATGCTCCACGATCCGGGGCTTCACATTGGTATCCGTCACCGCAGGCGATGTATCCATATGGGCAATAAACCCAAGCACCGGTGCATTCTCGCAGCCTGCGGATGCCGGAACGGTGGCATAGACATAGCAGTGCTCCCGATCATAAGTGATCTCTGTGGCGCCCATAGTCTCCAGTTCACTGACAAGCACACCTGCCAGGTCATGCTGTTTCATGGTGCTGGGGATCGTAGTGCTTTCTTCACTGGACTGGGTATCGATCTTCACATATCGCAAAAAATTCTCTATCGTCTTAGTCATAATCTCACTCCTAACATTTCTACACAAATACAACTTATCCGGGCTTGTACTTTTCTTAAATCCGTACAACCGCATCTCATTTATCATATCATGATGACCGCACCGCTTCAATATTTAATTTTATTTAAAAGGTAATTTCGGTGTGATCGTTCAGAGCTTATAGGTTCTTATTTCCCGGCAGATTCCCTTCGACAGCATCACTACCGCCAGAAGATTCGGCACCGCCATCAGACCATTACAGATATCCGAGAAATCCCATACCGCTTCCAGCGAACAGACCGTCCCAAAAAAAGCAAGCATTCCATAGCACATACGATACCACCCTGTCCGGCGACTATTTCCCGCCAGGTATTCAAAAGCTTTCTCTCCCTGATATTCCCATGCAATAATTGTAGCAAACGCAAACAATGCGATAGAGATCGTAAGCATCCATTCCCCCGCCCTGCCAAATGTGGTGGAAAATACAGCGATCATAAGCGCTGTTCCGTTCAAAAACTCCCCCTGCGCATCCCTCTGTCCCAGCATACCGCTGGATGCTATGGCAAGCCCCGTCAGAGAACAGATCACAATGGTATCGATAAAAACTCCCGTCATGCTGATATAGCCTTGCCGTACCGCATCCGGTGTATCTGCACAAGCCGCGCTGATACCGGCTGCTCCGAGTCCCGCTTCGTTGGAAAATACACCACGGGAGACACCATAGCGCATGGCCTGCCTGCCGGAACATAAGAATCCAATGCTCCCTCCTGCCATAGCTTTCGGGCAGAAAGCACCGCATAAAATCTGCAGAATTCCTGCCGGTAGATTATGTAAATGCGTAAAGATCACCATGCCTGTTCCGAACAGATAAAATACTGCCATGCAGGGCACCAGATATTCCGTAACCCTTGCTATTTTATCGATTCCTCCAAGGATTACCAGAATCGTAAGGATTCCAAGCAACAGTCCAGTGGCTGTCCGGCTAACTCCAAAAGTCACAGCCAGTGCCTCCGCAATCGAATTCCCCTGCGTCATATTCCCCATGCCAAAGGAGGCTAGTACTGCGAATATGGCAAACAGTACCGCAAGGATCCGCCCCATACGTCTATACGGAAATGCATTTTGAAGAACATACATGGGACCACCCACCGGTTTTCCTTTGTGATCTCTTACACGATATCTGACACACAGCGTACTTTCCACCAGTTTGGTCGACAGCCCAATGATCCCGGACAAAAGCATCCAGAACAATGCTCCCGGTCCTCCCAGCACCATGGCAGTAGCCACGCCTACGATATTTCCCGTACCTATTGTTGCTGCCAGTTCCGTAGTCAGGGCTGAAAAAGAAGAAACCCCTTCCCCGTCTGTACCTTTCCGGCTCTTAGGATGGAACACCAGACCAAGTGCCGCCAACAGATTTCTCAAGGGAAAAAAGCGCAGACTGATCATCAGATAGCAGCCACAGCCTAATAATAAAAAAATAAGCCAGGGTCCCCATATGATCCGGTCTGCCTGCTGTAAAAAACCTATTACCTCTGCGAGCATAAGAAGTCTGTCTCCCTGACTTATTTTTCTAAACTATATTCTTTATTTTTCTGTTTTATACCGGTGATATTACTGTTATTTACTGGCTATCCGGCAGAAACCCCGGGATTTTTTCTGCGATCTCCCGAATCCCGAACAGGTATCCGACACCTTTCTCCAGTTGTCCATCGGAAGCATTGAGCAGTGTTGCGATCAGATGCAGCTTATGCTCTCCGTATTCCAGGTCACTCGTATACTCACCGTCTTCGTTTTCCGTGGCTGTCTGCTCCTTCACTTCTGCTTCAGCTTCTATTTCTGCCTTTATTTCAGCCTCTTTATCCCACATGATCTGTGCATTGGTATCATAAGGCACCTCTCCTTCCATTTCCATATAGGTTTCGGAATAATAATCATGCAGATAGGACTGCATATAATCGGTGATAGCATAATAAGGGGCATCCGCACCGATATCATCCCAGGTGACAGGTTCTGTCTCATCTTCCAGCACAACCTTCATGGCATAGAGTGTTCCGGTCTCGGAGTCCACGACACACTCTATACTGACTCCCGTAACCTCCTCTTCCTTCATGCGCATACAGATGTCATAGGCCATGATCGCGACTCCATCCGACAGCTTTTCATCATACAAAATATATCGTTTGATGGAAATGTTATCTGTATCCATATTTTTGTAAAAATAATTCTCCGGGATTGCTCCCATATCCTGAAAAATGTAATTCCATTCCGTATTTAAAATATATTCATCGATCAGACCATATATTTCACCATCCGTTGCAGCTTCATAATCCTGTTCAGAGATATAGTACTGTTTTCCCAAAGCGATACCGTCTGCCAGATTTTGAAGTCTGCGCACGGTGTCGGTCTCATACTCTTCCTTCCAGACGGTATAATCCGTTCCTGTATTTGATATGCTGACTGACCCGGTCAGCCTGCTCTTATCCTGCAATTGTAGCAACCCTTCCGGTCCTGCGAATGCAAATACGATCAGCACAAACAGTCCACCCATACATAGTAGGAAATTGCGCCGGTTCTTATTCTCCTGTTTTTTCATATTCCGCCTTTTGCTCCCCTGTTGCTTTTATTTTTTACCACCTGCATTTCCCCGGGAAAATATAAGCGCATTACCGTGCCTTCTCCAAGCTTGCTGTCAATCTTCAGTTCCCCCTGATGCAGGGTGATGATCTTCTGACAGAGAGCCATTCCGATGCCGGCTCCGCCCTCCTTGCGGGATCTGGACTTATCCACCATATAAAAAGCCTCCGTGATCCTCGCGATCTCTTCCTGCGGGATCCCCCTGCCGTTGTCTACAACCTTGATCTCATAGCCCTGTGAAAGCTTCCTTCCCTTCATCAGGATAAATCCGCCTTCTTCCACAGCCTTTACAGCATTATCCAGCAGATTATATAACAGTGACAAAAGCAGATCTCTGTCACCTAAAATCACCCCTCTTTCCAGATTGATCTTTCCCCGGATCCCTTTGCGTTCAAAGGGGATCCGCATCGTATCCCGGATATTTTCCTCCAGTTCTTTCGTCTGAATCTTCTTGAATTCCAATTCCTGTCTGTCCATTCCCACCAGCTCCAGCAATTTGTGAGACAGACTTTCCAGACGTTTTCCCTGGCTGAAAATATAATAGGTGGCTTCGCCCCGCTCCTGCTCTGTCAGTTCATAGGAGTTCAGCATATCCGCATATCCAATGATGGAAGTTAAAGGTGTCTTGAGTTCATGAGCAAATGCCGCCGTAAAATCCTCCTTCTGTTTTGCTTCCAGCTCTTTTTCCTCCATCTGGCGTACCAGTCTGTCCGTCATCCGGTTAAAGCTCCGGGACAGTTCTCCGATCTCATCTGCACCCTGATAGGCTGCCCTCTTCTCCAGATTTCCCTCGGCAATCCTCCCCGCCGTGCGGTTTAACTGCTCTATGGGCCGGGTCAGATATCTGGACAGTAAAAAAGCTGCCAGACCACCGATCACCAGCAGACCTGCCAGAGCAATACCATATTGCCGCATCATATTGCTCCGCTCTTCATAAATGCCGCTCAGGTCCTTCAGGATCCCAAGATATACCATATCTGCCGAATCCGTCGCCTGATCTGTGATAATGCTGAGCAGATAATAACGCGTTCCTACCTTGCGGACACCGTAGACCTGATCTGCACCGGGATCCATGGTGCGGATCATTTCTTCCGCAAGACTCCTGATCTCATCCTGTGGCAGTTTCAGGCTGCCCTCCAGAGTGATCGTGCCATCCGTTTCAAGGATCATACATTCCGTACCGTTCTGATCCGTCATCCGTTCTGTTGCGGAATTTCCCGCCTGTATCCCCGCGAATTCTGCTCCGTATTTTTCCATGTTCTGATACACCATATCATAAATGGTCTGAAAGAGCAGGTTCTCACGTTTTCCCTGCTCCGTCTCCCGTTCTAACATACGGTTAAAATAGAAAAACAGCATAAAGCTTCCAAACAGCATGAAGGCTGCCGTAAGAAGTGCTGTGATGGAAAAAAATAATTTATACGTGAACTTCATTCAAACGATACCCCACCTTATATACCGCTATAATAATATTTTCCCAATGTAGCTTTTTCTTCAGCCGCTGTACATGCAGGTCCACCGTGCGGCTCTGTCCCATATATTCACCGCCCCATACGGTCTCGTATATAGTCTCCCGGTACAAAGCCCTGTTTTTATTTCTTGCAAACAATAACAGAAGATCAAATTCCTTCGGTGTCAGATAGATTTCTTCTCCATCCAGTGTCACTCTGTGGGATGCCGTATCTATAGTTACATTGTTGACCTGTATCATCGTCTCCGTCTTATGATATCTGCGCAGCACTGCCTCTACTCTGGCCAGAAGCTCCACGATCTCGAAAGGCTTCGGCAGATAATCATCTGCGCCCATGCGAAGCCCTTTTACTTTATGTTCCGTAGAACCCAAGGCTGTCAGAAAGATCACCGGAAGCTCACAGGCTTTCGCATAATCCATCAGTTCATAACCATTGATTCCCGGCAGCATGATATCCAAAAGTGCCAGATCGAATTTCTCCCGCTCCATAAGATCCGCTGCGGTCTGTCCGTCCGGTGCCCAGGTGCACTGGTACCCGGCTCTCGTCAGATTGATCCGGATCAGATTGGCAATGGGCTCCTCATCTTCTGCAATTAATATTCTAAGCATTTCCCTGTCCCTCGACCACATTTCATAAGCTCACGAATTCGTGCTATCGCACTCTGCATCCTGCTTCGCAGGATATTCGTTCGCTAATAGTGCAAGAAAAACAAATGTCTGCTTCGCAGCCGCTTGTTTTTCTTTTGCACATATTTATATTATAGCATATCTCATCTTTGTATCCAATTTGTATCATCTATTTATTCGGCACTATTTTTTCGTCCGATCATACCATATATTAAATGAATTATTGGAAAGGATTGCTATGAAAGACTATTCTTTTGAAGAACATTTTGAAAAATATCCACTGGCCATGGCCTATGTTCCCTGGCAGCATTTCACCAAAATGTATGAGAATCTGGAAAAAGGCTACCAGGCGGGTACCATTTTTCCGGAGCTTGACAAACCTTTTACCGGAAGGAGATGCGTAAAATGAACAGTGAAGAAAAAATGCTGCACGACATCGGCATTGCCGACTTCGTTCTGACGGATCTGATGCTGTATCTGGACACTCACCCCACAGACCGGAATGCCATGGAGTATTTCAACCATTATGCCAGAATCAAGACACAGATGGAGCGGGAATTCTCCAGAGAATATTACCCCCTGCGGAAAGATCTGGCAGAAAGTAACAAGGAGTGGCGCTGGGGCAACGCTCCCTTACCCTGGGAAGGAGGATGTAACTGATGTGGAGTTATGAGAAAAGATTACAGTTCCCTGTAAATATCAAGGAACCCAATGCCAAACTGGCCCAGGTCATCATCTCCCAGTACGGTGGCCCCGACGGGGAAATGGGTGCCAGCATGCGTTATCTGTCCCAGCGTTATTCCATGCCCTTTAAGGAAGTGGCAGGACTGTTGACAGATATCGGAACTGAAGAGCTTGGACATTTGGAAATGGTTGCCACCATCGTTCACCAGCTGACCCGTGACCTCTCCATGGAAGAGATCGAGAAAAGCGGATTTGCCAATTATTATGTGGATCACACCATTGGTGTCTGGCCTCAGGCAGCAGGCGGTGTGCCCTTCAATGCCTGTGAATTTCAGGTAAAAGGAGACATCATCACAGATCTGCACGAAAGTATGGCTGCGGAACAGAAAGCCCGCTCCACCTACGACAACATTCTGCGCCTGATCAAGGATCCGGATGTCTGTGAACCCATCAAGTTCCTCAGAGCCCGGGAGATCGTCCACTACCAGCGCTTCGGTGAAGCCTTGCGCATTGCCCAGGATCACCTGAACTCCAGGAACTTCTATGCATTCAATCCCGGATTTGACCGCTGTGATTCCTGCGAGACCTGATAACTTTTTTACCATGCACGCTTCCAGAATCCAATTTTGTATCAAAACAATTTAGAAAAGGCTGCCGGTTTCGAATCCTATAATTTCCGCTTCGAAACTGGCAGCCTTTTTTCAATTTTCAGAATTATCTCTTTTCGCCAGGTATTATCTCTCTTCGCCCATGAAGAACAATGCCAGTGTTCCGGGGCCGGAATGAGAACCAATGGTGGGGCCCACATAGTTGATGAGGAAGCTGTCCATGCCAAAACGCGCCTTTACCAAGTCTCTCACCAGTTCCGCCGCAGGCAGATCATCACCGTGGCTGATGAAAACAATATCGTTCTGGTCACGGTAGGATCCCATCTTCTCCTCCATGTAATCCACCAGTGCATGCAGAGATTTCTTACGTCCTCTTACCTTACCGATGACAATCAGATGTCCATCGTTATCTACATGAAGCTTGGGTTTGATACCGGCCAGTGTTCCTACAAACGCCGTAGCCTTGCTGACACGTCCGCCGCGGTAGAGGTGATACAGATCATCCACGGTAAATACATGCACCAGATGCAGACGATTATTTTTCACCCACTCTGCCACTTCTTCCAAGGATTTGCCCTGGTCTCTTAAGGTAACTGCCTTATGCACTAACAGTCCCTCTCCCAGAGAAGCACACAGGCTATCAATAACAATGATCCTGCAGTCCGGTTGCTCCTCCATAATCTCTTCCGCTGCTACGCGCATACTGTTATAGGTACCGCTCAATCCGGAAGAAAAGGCGATGCACAGGATCTCTTTGTTTTCTTTTAAATATTTCAGAAAATGATTCTTTGCTTCCTCCGGATTCACCTGGGAAGTGGTGGGCATTTTGCCGCTTCTCATCAGTGCATAAAACTCCTTCTCGGGAAGTTCCTGTCCCTGCCCGTAAGTCACACCATCCATAATATAACTGAGATTTATACATCCAAGGTCATGTTCTTGCAGATATTCTACGGGGAGATCTGCTGTACTGTCTGTAACGATTTTAAACATTGATTGCCTCCTGATATTATAAATTTTATGGCTCTTCTTTTGCGCCATTATATCATTGACAGGCAACCTTTTCAATTTCACCAACAAAAGTGATACATTTTGTCACATTTAATATCCTCATAAATTTCAATGCATACCGCAGTTCATAATTCACATGGCTATAATTTGCATTCGCCATGAACGCCATTACCAAAATCACTTCCAAGCAGAAGATATCCGCCCTCCGACGAAAGCACCGTGAATAATGTAGAAGTTCGTCCTAAGTTCCATCCGTCCATCGACATACTGTATGTTCTTTGACATAAAAAGTCCCCCTTTGGGTACATATCACAACTTCCTCCTGTCCCATTCGGGGGATTTTATTCTTATAAATTATTTTGTAGTACTTCCGAAGCCACCGTTGCGAATGCCTTCCGCATCATCGTCCTCTGTGATACCGTACTGCATGAAAATTCCCTGGGCAAATCCGGTTCCCGCAGGGACCTCCACTGTCTTGCCCTCGTTAGAATCATTGGTGATCTTCATGAAAATATGACCTTCATTGTCCGAAAAGAAATAATCACTGTCAATGATGCCCACGGTATTGTTCATCTGCAATCTGTACTTAAAGCCCAGGCCGCTTCTGGGATAAATCTGCAGTACCCAGTCTTCCTGCATCTCCGCCCGGATACCGGTCGGGATCTTGATAGTCTCTCCGGGTGTCAGTTTAAAAGTAAACGGGGCAAAGAAATCATATCCGGCGCTTCCTTTCGTAGCTCTCTTCGGAAGCTTCAGAGCCTCGTACATTTCCTTGATCTGTTCCTCCGTATACTGCGGATATTCCTCCTGCATGGCAGTCATAAACTGTGCAGGACTCACAAAATGAAATTTAGCAATTCTATGCATGGTTAATCTGTCCTTTACTTATAATCTCCGCAGTGCAGTACTGCATCTAACGGATGTTCTCCGGCAAGTGTCTTCTTCACATCGATCACCCGCTGGTTCTTACTGCCCTTCCACAGAAGCTTTACATCTTTTTCTTCCACATGGAACTCTCCGTCCACCACGACATCCACATATTGCATGATCGGCAGATCGTAGATGTCCTCCCAGCTGTCTCCGGTATACATCCAGATCGTCTTCGTGGGGTATTTTTCTCTGATCTCATGCATCAGCTCTCTCACATCAGCGCGGTTCACGGGATGCATGGGATCTCCGCCGGAAAATGTGATTCCGGAAATATATGGCTTCTCCAGCTGCTCAAAAATCTCCTGTTTCGCAGCCTCATCAAATAAAAGCCCTCCGTCGGGATCCCACGTAATGGGATTCTGACATTCTCTGCAGCAATGGTTACATCCTGCTACCCACAGTACGACCCGCAGACCATCGCCGTTCAGCATATCGTCCCTGGTTATATTATGATATCTCATTTATCTGTCCATCCTGTCTCTACCTATCTACATGCTCTTACGCTCTGCGATCTCCGCCATCTTGGCATCATTCAGTCTCGTATCTCCGTGTACTCTGGAGTAAGACAGATAGCCATTCATACGGTCGATCTTGGTCAGATTACGGCTGCCGCAGACAGGACATACATCCATTTCCAGTTCCTGATGTCCGCAATCATCACAGTATGCAAGCGACAGATTTACACCTTCATAGAAGCCCATGTCCATAGCTCTGTGGATCAGTGTCTTGATTGCCTCGGTATTATAATCAATCGGATACTTTACATACTGGATCTTGCCGCCGTTGCTCAGATCCCAAAAACGGTTCTCCAGATCCTGTTTCTGAATAGGGGTAATATCCTCTGTCACATGACAGTGGAAGCTGTTGCTGACATATTCTCTGTCGGATACGCCCTCAATAATACCATACTTTTTACGGAACTGCTTTACCTGCAGACCACACAGATTCTCTGCGGGAGTTCCGTAGATGGCGTACAGGTTGCCGTCCTCTTCCTTATATTCTGAAATTTTCTGATTGATATGCTCCAGTACTTCCACAGCAAAGGCCCCATCCTCTACCAGGGACTTGCCGTTGTAGAGTTCCTGCAGTTCATTCAGCGCTGTAATACCAAAACTTGCCGTTGCGGATTTCAGTAACGGTTTGATCTTGTCTGTCAGCTTCAGATGTCCGCCCAGGAAACCGCCCTCACAATATGCCAGCGGGTTGGTGGATGCACGCATCTCACCCAGATAAGCATAGGTACGGATATGGAGCTGACGGATCAGTTCCAGATAATAATCCAGCACTTCGTAGAAGTCTCTGCTCTCTTTTCTCGCTTTTGCCAGGATCATGGGCAGATGCAGGGATACCGCACCGATATTGAAACGTCCCACAAATACCGGCTGGTCCTTGTCATCTGCAGGATGCATGCCGCCTCTCTCATACCAGGGAGACAGAAAAGCTCTGCATCCCATGGGAGATACGATCTTTCCATACTGTTTGTACATGCTTGCCACATAGCCTTTACCGGTCAGACTCAGCCAGTCGGGATACATGGTCTTGGCAGAGCATTCCACGCCGGCTTCAAATACATCTTCCAGCGGCTTACCGGGACCGTGTAGATTCTCATCATATAAAAATACGATCTTCGGGAACAGAACAGGCTTCTTATGATCCTTTTTGCCCTGTCCCTTTCTGCGAACTTCCAGCATAGTAATCGTTGCCATTTGGGCAAATTTACCGGTGCCGGTTCCAGCAGTCACGGTAATAAAAGGATAATCGCCACGGCTGCTTGCCACGGTGTTAAACTTATATTCCCATCCCTGGAAGCCCTGTTCGAATTCTTTCTTCACATCCGCAAGCGCTTCTCTCTCCGCCACATCTGCGGCTACTCCAAGTCTCTCGTATTTTGCCAGGGCTCTATTATAGGATTTCTCGGCGTAAGGCTCTAAGATCAGATCCACGCTGGGTACGGTGAATCCGCCATACTGCTGGCTGGCAGCGCTTAAGACGATATCGCCGATAACATCAAATGCCACATCCAGAGTCTTCGGCTCGTTATACCAGATGTTGCCCATCTCAAAGCCGCCCGTCAGGACATTCTGCACATCAAACAGGCAGCAGTTCATGGTATCTCTTCTGGCAGACATATCATGCACATAAATATAGCCGTCACGACATGCCTGGATCTCTTCCGTGGTCAGGAAGAATTTCTGATACAGTTCCTTATTCAGCTGATTAAAGATCAGACTACGCTTGGTAGATACCAGAGCGGAATCCGTGTTGGCATTTTCCTTATCTCCGATGTACATGATGGACTGACTCTTTTTATAGACATCATCCAGCATCCGTACGAAATCCTGCTTATAGTTACGATAATCGCGATAGCTTTTTGCGACGATCGGCTTCACCTGCTCTAAGGCACTTTCCACAATATTGTGCATAATGGGAATGGGAACTTCATCCACTTCCAGTTCGTTTACCTTATCTACCACATACTGGCAGATCTGCTCTTTTTCTTCTCTGGTGAATTTTGTCAGGGCACGGTACGCACTCTTGCCTACAGCGCTGATCACCTTCTGTACATTAAAAAGCTCTTTGCTCCCGTCCTTTTTAACGACGTAGATCTCTCTGTCCGGTCTGAACTTTTTGCCATCATCTTCATTTTCTTCATGGGCATGTTCAAAATTACTGCTCATCTTTCTCTTCCCTTCATCTGATAATCCCCGGCTGTTGCCCGGATTTACTGTATTCCCCTCACTTACGATAACGTTTGTAGATACCATATATGGTATCTGTAGTCATCAAAAAGCAATATATTGTGGGTGTTATGTATCAGTATAAAAAAGAATCCCTGCCTTGTCAACGAGGGATCCTTTAGAAAACTATACAAAAAAGGGGGTAAATTTTTGGATAAATTTTTAATCTGCAGTTCCCGACTGTTCCCGCAAAATATCCGAAAGCCACTGTACATAACGCTTCTGTACTGCTTCCGGCGCTGCGATCCTGGCATCCGGTCCGATTCCCGCAAGCCATCCGAAGAACTGTCCGCTGACGGCCACCTTCGCACGCACCCGGAAAACGGTATCGGACATAGGGCGGATATCCACCTCTCTGCCGAACCGGTCCAGTACCACACCGATGAGGCGCTTCGGGAACTCCATGGTCACCACGCTCTCCTCCCCTGCAAACATGCCGAAGGTCTGGTTCGTATAGGAGGTCACGTCGATCTGTGAGAACTGTTTTACCCCTTCTCTGGGACTTACCGTCACTTCCACCTGTCCCATTTTGTCCACCCGGTAATGCTTGATAACTTTGGCCTCACTGTCATAGGCGGCCAGATAATAATTTTCCTCCCGCCAGATCAGGGCCCAGGGACTGACGCATTTGTTGCCGTTTGGTCTGGGCACCAGCTGCTTTTTAAGATTCCAGTCCAGGTAGACGAAAGAGATCTGCTTATTTTCCTGAATAGCCCGGTGGATCGCATCAATGCTGTAATAAATGCTCTCATTCTCCGTCTTGACTCTTCCGGCCACATAGACCTGTCGCTGCAGTTTACCGGCATCGTTTTTCCCGGCGATCTGCTCCAGCTTCCGGATCAGTTCTCTGGATTTTTTCGTGGTGATAAACCGGGAAGACTGTACCGCGTCCACCAGCAGCTTTAATTCCGGAAGTTCAAACTCCCGGCTGCCCAGATAATATCCGCCTCCCAGTCTGCTCTGCACCTGCACCACATCATAGCCGAAATCCGCAAGACATTCCATATCGTTGTAGATACTCTTGCGCTCTGCATGGATTCCCTGATTTTCCAGATATTTGATGATATCCGGTGTGCTCATTGGATGGTTTTCATCCGTGTTCTCCCGCAGCATCTTGATCAGATATAAAAGTTTTAATTTCTGTCCCGAAGATTTTGCCATGGATTATTCTTCTGTCTGTTTCTTTTCCTCTGCTGCATTCTTTTTCTTGCGCAGAGTGATTCCCAACGTAATGGCCACTGCACCTACAACCGCAATGACTACCAGTACTACCAGATAAGATAAAAATGAATTCAAAAAGCTTACTGCCATAATGTCTTCTCCTTTTCCCGATATCTTTGTATCCCGAAACTATTGCATGTATTAGAAGTATACCAACGAAATCCCCGTATCGTCAAGTGGTCCCTTCGGATATGGCCGCCGGGGTATTTATCCATTTTCCTGTCTTAAGAAAATTTTCCGCCTGTCCGGAAGCCTTCTTTATGATCTGTTCCTCATACCCCATCATCTGAAGCAGACGGATCGCATTTCTGGTGGATGCTTTTCCCGGCAGCAGCTGATAGGGGAACAGGATATCACCGTCCCGGATCACTTCCTCAAAATGATAGTTGTCATAGTATTCCTTCAAAAGCTCCGTCATTTCAATATCATGGGTAGCGGCAAAACCAAGCGTTCCGCCCTCCGCCAGACGGATCAGGATCTGCGTTGCCGCGGCGATCCGCTCCACCGTATTGGTTCCCCGAAGCACCTCATCCACAAAACAAAGCACCGGAGTTCTCCGTTCCCCGGCCGCATCCAGAATTCGTTTCAATGACCGGATCTCCACAATATAATAGCTCTCCCCGTTTTCCATGCTGTCCCGCAGGGCCATGGAGGAAAAGATCTGAAATATCGGTGCATGATAACTTTCTGCTGCGCAGGTATGGATCGTCTGTGCCAGAACGGCATTCACCGCCACCATTTTTAAGAACGTGGATTTACCGGAGGCATTGGACCCCGTAAGCAGAATTCCTCTGTCCGCCCGGATACTGTTTTTCACCGGCTGTGACAACAGCGGATGCCAGCCCTTCTTCATATGCAGAAAAGCTTTCTCCGTATCTTCTTCCAGTTTCGGAATACAGTACCCTTCCAGAGATTTCCGAAATCCGCCTACGGATATGGCCATATCCAGGTACCCGGTGATTGCAAGCATGGTTTCCACTTGTCCGGTCTTTTTCCGCAGCTTTTCCAGCATCCGGTTAAACTGAAAGATATCCAGATGCAATATCATCCGCAGATAATCCGCAAGGATATCCAGAGGATTTCCACCGATCTTTCCCTGATTTCCGGCCATAACCCAATAGGATCCACGTCTTAATTCCCGCAGACTTTTCAGTGCCTCCCGAAGTTCATCCAGTTCTCTCCTGTATACCGGTATTTTCTGTTTCTCCAGTTCTTCACATACATCGATCAGCCGTAATACATAAGCGAAGCTGATAATATACGGTTCGATCACTTTTTTCTCCCGAAAATACGTCATGATATGCCAGAGCATACACAAGACGCTTCCTATGGTACCCATCGCAGGCTGTACGAACAATAACAGGAGAAATGGAAGGTACAGCAGATTTCCCAGCACAATCTTACGGTTGGAACGCTCCCCCAGATAATCCAGGTTATCCAGATAATCGTAGAGAGAATATTTTCCCAGATGTCCCAGCCGTTTCATCAACAGCTGGATCCTTACTTTTATATCCTCCTGCTCCTGCAGCCAGTTAACCACTTCTTCCAGATGTTCCATTGCCTCTCTCCCGCAGGAAATATTCCGGAGCGTATAGTACAGATATTCCTCTCCCGCCGCAGAATAGGTCCGGTCGATCCGGCGAAAGACCTCGTCCATTCCCAGATCGTTCCATGTGATATCATCCAGCTGCTTCTCTTCCTTATGCCGTTCCAGATAGCTGCCCAGTCTTGCAAACCGCTCCAGTGAATATTCCTTCGGTGGTTCTTTTCCGTAATTTTCACGAAGATACTTCTTGAAAAGTTTTTCCTGATTTTTCGTCTGTATCAGCTCCTGCACTATCATAAATATAAAAAGCAAAAGCAATACGCCCGCAAATACAACAAATTCCATATTTTTTCTCACATTTCCGGATATAAGAAGGCAGGCACCGCCCCGTGCAGTGCCCGCCCCCATATTCTGACCTGTTTTTTATATTTCTTATTTGTAAAACTCTTTATGCGACAATAAAGAACTTTAACAGGAAGATCAAGGATAATACATAGGTAAGTACGGATACGTCCTTAGCTTTACCGGTAAATACCTTGATAACGGTATAGGTGATCAGACCGATACCGATGGCATGTCCGATAGATCCGGAGATCGGCATGGCGATCATCATCAGAGCCACGGGAAGCGCCTGGCAGATGTCATCAAAATCTACATTCTTAAGACCTGCTACCATAAGTACACCCACATAGATCAATGCGG
>ENA-OWPL01000675-OWPL01000675.1-human-gut-metagenome-genome-assembly--contig:-NODE-675-length-23051-cov-289.319012_pt1 | contig 23051 bp, 15 predicted proteins | sample MGYA00248263_ERZ651844 | MGnify/ENA primary metagenome ERZ651844 (study PRJEB26924, sample SAMEA4378256) | human gut metagenome | biome: human gut; feature: human-associated habitat; material: faeces...
GGAGTCGCTCCTTTTTCTCATCAGGAATCTCCACCAGCATCTTGTTGGCAGCATCGATAATCTCTTCATTCGTCACATCAGCTTCTGTCAACTTACGGGCTGCATCACAGAATGCTTCGGTGGTAATCATTCCAACACCCAGTTTACTCATCAGCTTCATCCCCTCACTCTGAGGATTCGGATTAGCCAGTTCCCCCATTCCTATCGCCTTGAAAGCCCCGATGCATCCTTCCGGATTGAGTTTCACCAGAACATTACCTAAATCAAATATGATATTCTTGTATTGCATAATCTATACCTTATTATAAATCACACTTTTAATATTTAATTAGATACTTTCTGCAAAAGTACTGTAAATTCGGGAGAGAACAAATGATTAGGGAAAAGAATGGTGGGAATATAACATTTATTAGTAAAAGAAAAGAATATGACTGCAAATACTTTTCCCGTCTTAATTTTTCCCTCTTTAATGAGTCTTTCCTTTTCAGCACGGATACGTTCGAGCAGCACCGATGCTGGCTCATCGTTGGGATCTTGTGGAACGAGCTTGCCGTGAATAGCAAGGTCGAGTATCTTTTGTCTTAATGCTTTTGTGTCCATTATTAATTCGTTATTAATTTTAAGATCTATCTTCTTTTAAGAAAAACTCACAGAACTCTCTCAGTTGTTGTTGCATTTTTTCCTGTGGAATTAAGATACGCTTATATTCCGCCACCATTGTCGGACTCATACTACGACTCATAGCATATTCAACAACAACCTTGTCCACATCAGGACATAAAATGATGCCAATAGAAGGGTTCTCGTTGGAACGTTTCACATCACGGTCAAGAGCTTCCAAATAAAACTCCAATTGTCCCAAGTCACGAGGATGGAATTTGGTTTTCTTCAATTCCACCGCAACAAGTGCCTGGAGACCGCGATGAAAAAACAGCAAATCTGCCTTAAATGTGGATGCGCCAACATTTAAGCAGTACTCTTGGTCCATAAAGATGAAGTCTTTTCCTAATTCTAGAATGAATTGCTTCATGTGTTCTAACAAACCGTTCTTCAGTCTTTTTTCACTATGTTTCTTTGGTAAATTGAGAAAATCAACGAAATATGTATCTTTGAACATAATGGGCGAATTTGGATAAGTTTCCAGAAGTCCCTTTGAAATATTGTTCTTGTCACTCAATAAAGTTTCATAAGTTTGCGTTGTAATAGCTCTTTGAAGTTCTTTATGGCTTAATCTTTCTTTGTGTGCATAAAGTATATAAAAGAGACGTTCCTCAAAACTTTTACATCTGCACAATATGTCATAATGATTTGATAATGTGGTCAGAAATAAAATATTTGGGAATTGTCCAGATGGCATTTGGACAATTTGTTTGTTCATTGTTGGTTTCATAATCTTATAGGAAGATTCCGATACATTATCGCCAATTTGTGCAGCCAGTGGCTGCACAAATTGAGAACCTAAATATTTCTCTACGGCAGTTTTAAAGCTTTTCGACGAATATTCATCGTATAACATTACCATATTGTAAATGCTACTTCGGCTAAAGCCTTTGATTTCAGGGTGGTTTGAGCGAATGAATTCTGACAGTTGGGAAACTACTTTGTTCCCCCATTCTTCTGTTTTCTATTTTTCAGAAACATACTTGCCTACATACCAAGCGGTAAGCAATATTTCATTGTTTACCACTTGTGAAGCATTACTTTTATGTTGCTGAATGATATCAATGACTTCAGCAAACTGTGCCTCTTGTGTTATGCTAACATTATATTTTACCATACTAATCTTTTCTTGATGCTATTTCGTATGCGCTGCATATGAAATCATATATTTCATTTATTCTACTCAATAGTTTCCTATTATTTTAGCTACAATGATAATATTTCACTTGACCATTTATATGATTCACTATTTATACTTTTTTGTCTTTTCCGAATGAAAATAAGTATAAGGGATAAAGGGAAAGTGCATTTTCTCCATTAATATTACAGGAAACATTTCTATTCGTTATGGCGTACAACCAACTGTGCAGAAATCATCCACTTCATTTCACGAGTTCATCTACTTCATTGAGTTAACACATACGGCTGAGTTGGCAGAATGAGACGGCTACATTAGCTGAAGGAGTCGAATGCAGTGGCTGAAGGAGTCGAATGCAGTGGCTGAAGGAGACGAATGCGATAGCTGAAGGAGACGAATGCATTAGCAGAAGGAGTCGAATGCGATAGCGGAAGGAGACACATTTGCACATTATTACATAAAGATAGCACCTTGACCGTACTAAACATACAATCAAGGTGCTACAGTACAAATAATCTTCCTCCTCTAATTATCCATCGTTTTGCTATTGCTTATTCCTTAGCTCTTCTATCAAGTCATTTACAATATATGTATCACTCATTAGATGCAAGCCAAGTTCTTTGTCATGTAACATACGGCAAACGTCAGAGTCATAGAATATCTGTAAAGCTCTGTCGGTTGATATATGTAACGTATCGGCTAGTTGCTTTATGATACGAGCGATTTTATTCCATAATAAGAAATCCAACATAATTATATCCTTTCATATGATTTGAATTGTAAATACTTATCAACTATCTCCTGGCTTAAAATGCAAATTTGATAGTTGGGCTTGTGATAAACCAACTGGCGAAGAGTATGCTCAACATCTGCATAGCCATTGATATAGGCTTCTACCGCATCAATTACACGGTCGTCAGCCACTCCCCCTTCAATGATGCCATACCCACTCCAAGGCTGCTTTCCTTTTCTGCTGTCAACAATGAAGTCGAGCCATTCCTTATCGTAAGCATCAAATCGTTTTACCTTGCAGTCTTGTGGTATAGCGAACTCATAGGTGTTCACTATAGCTTGCTTGGCTCGTCTGATGGTCTTGATACGGACAGCCCATTTGGAAGCTTGTTCAAACAAAGGCGTAAGATAGAAGCCTGGACCGAAATCCAAGTCCTTTCTTCCAATGCTTACTAAAGGATGCTCAACAATGACATTTGAACCATGATATTATATTTGCTTTTCCATTATTCTTTTCTTTCCCAATTTTTAAGAGCTTCGACCACATCACTTGCCACAGCTTCTCGGCTCTCGGTATGTAGAGTGTCATAGCAATCTTGAATGAGACTTTTGATTAGCCCCACCTTATCCAATCGCTTTCTCATTTCAGACGGCGATATACCCATTTTTTGTGCTGAAGCCTCGATGGCCAACACCGTAAAGGCGAGGCGTTCGAACTCTGGAGCACTTTTCTGTAATAGTTCTCTATCTTCCATTCTTTACAAAATATTGTATTTGGATGCAAATTTATGGATTTTCTCTGATATTCCACTCAATTTCGGAGTTAAATAAAGAAAAATAGACTGATTTTGCTAATTTCTCTGCTGATAATGGAAGAAAAATCATCAGCTACGAAATTGTCTATCAATTCTTCAAGACTGATTTCTTTGGTAGAATCGCCAGATTCTGAAAGACTCATTGTCCTCATTGTCAACCATACAAATCGACCAGTCCCTGAATGGTGATTTTTACTTGTATCAGCAGGGACTGCAGAACCATTAAAGATGAATTGCCCTAGATCATCCCTATGGTAGGGTGTCCAGTTTTGTGTTTCTGTTTTTAGTATCAAAAACAATGCAACAACCATCTAATTCATTGATAATCATTCGCTAAATCAACTATAATCTTGTACGAATCTACATCAGACTTTTGATAGCTAAATCTTCCTCTAAGAAACGCTTATATTTCAATTCCATAAAGGTACAATTAGAACCATACAGAATCCTTTGATATTGAAGTTGCAGGCATCTAATTTCAATTCCATAAAGGTACAATTAGAACTTAGATACAAAGGCCTCAGCCTCACTCCTGATGAAAATTTCAATTCCATAAAGGTACAATTAGAACTGTCAGGGCTTTCGATAGTGGCTCTGATGTCCTTCATTTCAATTCCATAAAGGTACAATTAGAACTGCAGTCTTTCTCAGCCTTCTCTTCTGATAAGAAATTTCAATTCCATAAAGGTACAATTAGAACTGAAGGTCTCCTCTACAGTGGTTGTGCCTTCCTTGAATTTCAATTCCATAAAGGTACAATTAGAACTGTAAAAGTCGCTACCACACTCGCCAAATTTATCATATTTCAATTCCATAAAGGTACAATTAGAACTTAAAGGTCATAATGCTAGGTGTAGAGCCTACATATTTCAATTCCATAAAGGTACAATTAGAACTTCCAAGTTTGAGGCAAAAGAAATCAAGGATGATAAATTTCAATTCCATAAAGGTACAATTAGAACATCTCGATTGTTCGGACACCCAAGTTCTCCACCATCATTTCAATTCCATAAAGGTACAATTAGAACTCCGTATTGTATGTTTCTTATAACATCATCATTATTTCAATTCCATAAAGGTACAATTAGAACGGAGCAGTCATATTGAATGGTGAACCCAAATATAAATTTCAATTCCATAAAGGTACAATTAGAACTGTATATCTGGGCTTGTTTGGCGAGAAGCATTTTCATTTCAATTCCATAAAGGTACAATTAGAACTCTCCTTCCAATTCTGAGTTTCACTCTTTTGATACATTTCAATTCCATAAAGGTACAATTAGAACATTTTGCGGCTGCGGAGGACAACGTTATTAATACTATTTCAATTCCATAAAGGTACAATTAGAACCCACGTTTTCTTAGGCAGCGAAATGCGGTCGAATACATTTCAATTCCATAAAGGTACAATTAGAACACTCAATCACAGTAGCCTCTTCGCGGTTATCCAGTTATTTCAATTCCATAAAGGTACAATTAGAACAGCAGCTTTTACTGCATTGGCACCAACTACTTGTATTTCAATTCCATAAAGGTACAATTAGAACTGATTATTTTAACGGTGTTTTGCCTACCGCTCAGTTATTTCAATTCCATAAAGGTACAATTAGAACAGATGCTACGAATCAACTCGCAACAATCATCTTCATTTCAATTCCATAAAGGTACAATTAGAACTTGAACTTCTCAACGGATTCACAAAGGTTGCTTATATTTCAATTCCATAAAGGTACAATTAGAACCCGATTACCATGCTTCATCAGCATATCCATCAGTTATTTCAATTCCATAAAGGTACAATTAGAACGACAAAACCGCCTCCGTACCAATTAGCACGATAAAATTTCAATTCCATAAAGGTGCGATTAGAACAGATAGTGGACCTCAAAAAGCAGCAAATAAAAGCCCATTTCAATTCCATAAAGGTGCGATTAGAACTGCGTTTTCCTCGCTGCTGAAGGTACGGGCTGAAGGATTTCAATTCCATAAAGGTGCGATTAGAACTAACTTTAAGGTTAGAAATGATAAGGAGAATAAGTCATTTCAATTCCATAAAGGTGCGATTAGAACTGATGATGCAAACGTTCCGGCTGTTCGTGTACCTAATTTCAATTCCATAAAGGTGCGATTAGAACTTGGTCTCAGTCTAATGCTCTTAAGGCTGCTCCTATATTTCAATTCCATAAAGGTGCGATTAGAACTTTCCGAAATTCATCATAATCAATATCTTTAAGTATTTCAATTCCATAAAGGTGCGATTAGAACTAAACTCCTTAATCTCGTAAACAAAGGTTTCTTCCATTTCAATTCCATAAAGGTGCGATTAGAACACACTATCAGGCAGTGGGTGCACTCATCATCTAGATTTCAATTCCATAAAGGTGCGATTAGAACACACTATCAGGCTGTGGGTGCACTCATCATCTAGATTTCAATTCCATAAAGGTGCGATTAGAACCCTACCCCCTTCCTCTGATGCAAAGGTACGATTTTTTATTTCAATTCCATAAAGGTGCGATTAGAACTTGACAAGACGGCGAAAGGAAACGGCATTGCTACCATTTCAATTCCATAAAGGTGCGATTAGAACGTACCTGGACGAACGAAGACCTTTATCCTTATATTTCAATTCCATAAAGGTGCGATTAGAACGTAAGCACCGTAATCTCATCTCTTGAAAGTGCCTTATTTCAATTCCATAAAGGTGCGATTAGAACGTTCGGCTATTCAGAAGCAGAATGATCGTGAAAGTATTTCAATTCCATAAAGGTGCGATTAGAACGCATCTGCTCTACAAGGTAGTATTGAGAACGTCCATTTCAATTCCATAAAGGTGCGATTAGAACTCACTTTCTACTGCTGCGTCTCAGATTGCAGGTAATTTCAATTCCATAAAGGTGCGATTAGAACTTCCAAATCATTTACAGAATTTAGAGAAATTATTTAATTTCAATTCCATAAAGGTGCGATTAGAACCATCATAGCAACGGCAGAATTTACAACTTTTGCCATTTCAATTCCATAAAGGTGCGATTAGAACCTTTATTAATGTTGCTAAAGAACTAATAATAAAGCTATTTCAATTCCATAAAGGTGCGATTAGAACTTACAAACAAGTGTAGCAAAGGAATCCTCATGTAATTTCAATTCCATAAAGGTGCGATTAGAACGCTCATTTATGCTCTCGGTTTGATTGGTTCATTCCTATTTCAATTCCATAAAGGTGCGATTAGAACAGTTCTAGCGTTTTGTCGTAAATCTTGGTTGAGAGATTTCAATTCCATAAAGGTGCGATTAGAACTCTTTTTTGTTACATTTACTTTTCCTTGGCTCCTGAATTTCAATTCCATAAAGGTGCGATTAGAACACACGCTCTTTAGTAATCTGCTCTCCGTGCAGCATTTCAATTCCATAAAGGTGCGATTAGAACTTATTGTTCAACATAATCTTTTAATTAACTCTAGATTTCAATTCCATAAAGGTGCGATTAGAACTGTATTAACTTATATGTATAACTAAAAGTATTAAATTAATTTCAATTCCATAAAGGTGCGATTAGAACTGATATGCTAGATGATTTTGACGCTACCAGGGAGATATTTCAATTCCATAAAGGTGCGATTAGAACCCCTATTGAAAAATGCCGGAGTATTCCGCCCGCTATTTCAATTCCATAAAGGTGCGATTAGAACGGCTCTGCGTCTATCAAGTTTACTGCAAAGACCTAATTTCAATTCCATAAAGGTGCGATTAGAACCCAATCTTGATTGGTTGCCACAAGAGAAACAAGCATTTCAATTCCATAAAGGTGCGATTAGAACACTAAAAATGTCGATGATGACCAACTTTATGTTGGCAATTTCAATTCCATAAAGGTGCGATTAGAACTCAGCATTCTTTGCTTCTGCATTAGTCTTATTGACATATTTCAATTCCATAAAGGTGCGATTAGAACGCTCAACAAAGAGTTTGACGTTCTCTACTCTCGAATTTCAATTCCATAAAGGTGCGATTAGAACGTGTTACTGAACGTGTTATTTTGAATGTTTATAAATTTCAATTCCATAAAGGTGCGATTAGAACATGATATTAGAAAATATATAGGTCGTTTAAGAAAAATTTCAATTCCATAAAGGTGCGATTAGAACCGTTGTATGCTCTTGGATTGATAGCTGCTTATTTATTTCAATTCCATAAAGGTGCGATTAGAACTAATTCAGCCAAATCGAGTTTAACACAAACTTCTCTATTTCAATTCCATAAAGGTGCGATTAGAACCAGATACTAGTGGTGTTCAGCAGGTACCTGATATATTTCAATTCCATAAAGGTGCGATTAGAACTGGTATATGTTGCCCGTCGATTCTTCTCTTCTCCATTTCAATTCCATAAAGGTGCGATTAGAACTGTACCTGTTGTGGGTCGACATGGCATTACGCTTGTATTTCAATTCCATAAAGGTGCGATTAGAACCAATTTAGATTAAGAAGAAACGCACTGCATTACCTGATTTCAATTCCATAAAGGTGCGATTAGAACTTATAGAAATGAGAAATGGCAGCCTTTTGAGCCTATTTCAATTCCATAAAGGTGCGATTAGAACCTGCTACCGTTCAAGGTCAAGCCGCTATTATGCAATTTCAATTCCATAAAGGTGCGATTAGAACAAAAATTTTCTTTCTGCTTTTTCTTCTGCATCCCAAATTTCAATTCCATAAAGGTGCGATTAGAACATAAAGTTCTTTTAATCCGTCTCGCTCGTTAAGTTATTTCAATTCCATAAAGGTGCGATTAGAACGACCTCTGCCCTTATACTTCACGCCATCGCCCTGCATTTCAATTCCATAAAGGTGCGATTAGAACTTTCAACCTCTATGCCTTATATCTCTTATGTTGATTATTTCAATTCCATAAAGGTGCGATTAGAACCTCTCGCCAAAAGTCACTCTCTACCATGTTGGCTTATTTCAATTCCATAAAGGTGCGATTAGAACCACACTCCTTGCACTCTAGATTCTTTGGTCAAGTCTATTTCAATTCCATAAAGGTGCGATTAGAACAACGTCTAAATTATGTTCTTTTTCACATTTCCGTATTTCAATTCCATAAAGGTGCGATTAGAACTGAATTGATTCCATGTTCTGTGTTTGAACTTAACCCATTTCAATTCCATAAAGGTGCGATTAGAACGCTTAAAAGATTAATTAATAACTCTATTATATGTATTTCAATTCCATAAAGGTGCGATTAGAACCGATATCTCTGTTCTCTAAGACTTAGGTTTACTACGATTTCAATTCCATAAAGGTGCGATTAGAACTTGAAAGATGCTACATTTGATTTAGCTGTTAAAAATTTCAATTCCATAAAGGTGCGATTAGAACAGGTTGATTTAATTAATAATAGTTTATATTTATAGTAATTTCAATTCCATAAAGGTGCGATTAGAACAAACGACAACCCATCATTAAAAACTCATTCCGCTATTTCAATTCCATAAAGGTGCGATTAGAACTTAATCGGTTTTGGCGTTGGTCAGGTGCTTCCCCATTTCAATTCCATAAAGGTGCGATTAGAACCTAAGCATGATTCTGATACTAGTATCTTCATTGGATTTCAATTCCATAAAGGTGCGATTAGAACGATGATGCAAACGTTCCGGCTGTTCGTGTACCCAATTTCAATTCCATAAAGGTGCGATTAGAACTGTCTACTGTCTGATGTTGCAGTTCTTCACCAATATTTCAATTCCATAAAGGTGCGATTAGAACTCTCCGGTTACTACCGAGTAAGTAATCAAGCTCAAATTTCAATTCCATAAAGGTGCGATTAGAACTTGGTTTCTAGTATTTTCCTCAATAATGAAACGTATTTCAATTCCATAAAGGTGCGATTAGAACAATCGTGATTGGCAAGAATTGATGTATCGAATGTTATTTCAATTCCATAAAGGTGCGATTAGAACTTTATAATCAAGCTGGCAATGTACGTCAAGTTTTTGAATTTCAATTCCATAAAGGTGCGATTAGAACAGAATGGCAATTCGTAAAGGATTTCCTTTTCTATATTTCAATTCCATAAAGGTGCGATTAGAACTTTACACCGACTTCCATCTGCCGAGTTTTTGCGCATTTCAATTCCATAAAGGTGCGATTAGAACGTATTAAAGATTATCATTAAGGTATTGATTTATGCCTATTTCAATTCCATAAAGGTGCGATTAGAACCTTTTGACTAGTGATGATAACTTATTTGTTGGTTATTTCAATTCCATAAAGGTGCGATTAGAACTTTTCTGCGCTCGATGTTTGTTGTTATTACCTTGATTTCAATTCCATAAAGGTGCGATTAGAACTCTGTTGAATGCTTCCTTGATAAGGTCGAGGTACGTATTTCAATTCCATAAAGGTGCGATTAGAACCGTAGTTCCGGTAGTGCTTACTCCAGTACTCCTTTATTTCAATTCCATAAAGGTGCGATTAGAACTCAGGCTTAAAAAGCCACTGCCAAGCGGTTTTTAATTTCAATTCCATAAAGGTGCGATTAGAACATCGTATTTTCTGAAAATTACATTTTCACATCGCCAATTTCAATTCCATAAAGGTGCGATTAGAACTTGATGGTTCTACTCCTGATATGTCCGAGACTTAATTTCAATTCCATAAAGGTGCGATTAGAACATGAATGTCTTAAGTTACGTTTTGACTTCATAGCTATTTCAATTCCATAAAGGTGCGATTAGAACGTACTTCTTCTACTGGTAACACTCTTGTTGGTTTTAGATTTCAATTCCATAAAGGTGCGATTAGAACGGTTACCGGTTATGACCAATCTTTCCTTTCTCGTATTTCAATTCCATAAAGGTGCGATTAGAACCGCAAGTTGGTGAATTGTTACCTGTTTTTACTCAAATTTCAATTCCATAAAGGTGCGATTAGAACCAGCGCATTCCTCGGGATGGTCTGTCTGAAAAGCCTATTTCAATTCCATAAAGGTGCGATTAGAACGACTAGTCGGTTGTATATTATCTTCTCCGTTCGAGATTTCAATTCCATAAAGGTGCGATTAGAACACCGTGCTCATGTCCTCGCTTTCTACGTCCGTTAATTTCAATTCCATAAAGGTGCGATTAGAACGTGATTTTCCTTGATCCAGCCGGCTATCTCTTCAATTTCAATTCCATAAAGGTGCGATTAGAACTCTGCAAGCTCGTTATAGGCGACGCTGAGAAATCACATTTCAATTCCATAAAGGTGCGATTAGAACGCTGAAAAAGATAATGCTGATTTTCAGTCCCGTTTAAATTTCAATTCCATAAAGGTGCGATTAGAACTGTTGGTGGTGCTCTTGGTGTTGCTAGTTCATTACTATTTCAATTCCATAAAGGTGCGATTAGAACCGTACGTACACAATTTAACTTAACAGATACTTTATTTATTTCAATTCCATAAAGGTGCGATTAGAACAGAAATTTGTGTTAAACTCGATTTGGCTGATTTAATTTCAATTCCATAAAGGTGCGATTAGAACAATTGAGCAGTCGGGAAACTCGTATGTTATTCTATTTCAATTCCATAAAGGTGCGATTAGAACACCTCGACCTTTGGTTCTGCCTTCCACTTCTCCCAGATTTCAATTCCATAAAGGTGCGATTAGAACCCAAATATTGTTGCGCCCTGATAACAGCATACTCCCATTTCAATTCCATAAAGGTGCGATTAGAACGTAATCAATCTAGCAATCGAGTATTGTATCGACCAATTTCAATTCCATAAAGGTGCGATTAGAACTGGTGGTCGGGGTCGTGGTGGCACGAAAAAAGGCATTTCAATTCCATAAAGGTGCGATTAGAACTGTATTTAATTTCTTGCCACCTTTGCGCCGTGTATTCCATTTCAATTCCATAAAGGTGCGATTAGAACTCTTTATAATGATATTCTTTTTCAAGCTTTAAATAACAATTTCAATTCCATAAAGGTGCGATTAGAACAGCCAGAAGTGGCAGGAAGAACACTGCTACACCGAATTTCAATTCCATAAAGGTGCGATTAGAACGCTATCTTGTATCGTCGCCTATCATTGTACCATTATTTCAATTCCATAAAGGTGCGATTAGAACTTTAAGCTGAAACATTCTCAGCCAGCCGTCCGTGAATTTCAATTCCATAAAGGTGCGATTAGAACTTTGCGCACCTTTGACACATATTTTGCATACTCCTTTCATTTCAATTCCATAAAGGTGCGATTAGAACCCAAAGGTTGATTCTCGTACCTCAATTTTTATTGGATTTCAATTCCATAAAGGTGCGATTAGAACCTACGCCTAGATTTAATAAAGGTTCTTCTACTGTATTTCAATTCCATAAAGGTGCGATTAGAACTTTCTCTTAAAAAAGTGTACCGCTTTAACTTCTGCATTTCAATTCCATAAAGGTGCGATTAGAACATTCATGTGTTGCGGTTCGTCCATTCTCTATGTAATTTCAATTCCATAAAGGTGCGATTAGAACTAAGCATTTGCTTGACTTGAATATTCAGCAGAATGAGATTTCAATTCCATAAAGGTGCGATTAGAACGTCTCAATGCTTTGTTGGGTGATGTTTCTGCCAGATTTCAATTCCATAAAGGTGCGATTAGAACTATTTAATTTCTTGCCACCTTTGCGCCGTGTGTTCCATTTCAATTCCATAAAGGTGCGATTAGAACTATTTAATTTCTTGCCACCTTTGCGCCGTGTGTTCCATTTCAATTCCATAAAGGTGCGATTAGAACTGAACATTGTAGTTTACCTCCAGCTTTCTGCCGCCATTTCAATTCCATAAAGGTGCGATTAGAACACCTTCTAACAAGGTGATAAAACCGCTTTTATAGATTTCAATTCCATAAAGGTGCGATTAGAACCAACATAGCCACGGCCGAATTTACTATTTTTGCCATTTCAATTCCATAAAGGTGCGATTAGAACGCCGGCTGGATCAAGGAAAATCACTCTTCCAGCGAATTTCAATTCCATAAAGGTGCGATTAGAACGGACGAAGAGGACCTGAACCTATCAGGGTGTTTGGTATTTCAATTCCATAAAGGTGCGATTAGAACTAAATAGATATATCCGTTTCCGCATACTGCAGGCTTATTTCAATTCCATAAAGGTGCGATTAGAACTCGCTCCTCTCTTTTCGCCTCAATCTCTTTAAGTTATTTCAATTCCATAAAGGTGCGATTAGAACTTTCAATGCCTCCAGATACTTGTCGATAGCCACATTTCAATTCCATAAAGGTGCGATTAGAACTTCGGTATTTGTGATTCGGAACGTACGAACCGAGATTTCAATTCCATAAAGGTGCGATTAGAACTGTAGAGTCTGCTAAGCTTCTTCAGCTTCTTGGTTAATTTCAATTCCATAAAGGTGCGATTAGAACTGCCGGTATTAAGTTTACAGCTAAAACATACGGTGATTTCAATTCCATAAAGGTGCGATTAGAACCTTATAAAGACCTGACTAGGATAATATGCAATAGATATTTCAATTCCATAAAGGTGCGATTAGAACCCGTTAATCCTTAGGCATAGATGCTCGAAGAATCAATAGGTTTGTGGGTGCAAAGATACAAAAAATCTTCAGAAAAAATGTCGATGCCTAAAGATATTTTTTCTGCGGCCTTACGACAACCAGCCTATTTATGGAGGTTTCAATAAGTCAAAGAACACTTTTGGAGGTTTTTCCGAACCTAGAAACGGAAAAATAGAACCACATCGACAACTCTTTATAAGAAATTATCGGTAGACATTCTTTCTTTTCCAAGAATCTGTTTGTTCATATTATACCCCATTTTATTGGTGAAAACAATGACACTATCCTCGGATTCATCAATGATAGCTTTCATCTTCATTTGCAATTCCCGAAGTTTAGCTTCAGATAATTCTCCCTCCAAAACTGAGTTCTGAATCCAACACAAATATTGGCGGCAAAGTTTCAACATTTTGCCTACTCGCTTCTCACCAACATCATAAACTATAATCACATACATATCACCAATACATTTTAAAAGGTTTATATTCTTCTATTCCTAAAAGATCTTTTAGTAGCTTATAGCATTCCAACTTTATAAGATGCTTATAGCTTACATTACGTCCTAAAGAACGATGACGGAAAGTCTCATCATAACGCTCTTCCATAGCCTTTACAAAAATCTTCTTTCCCTTTTCGTTCAAAAGACATTTGTTGAGTTTCTTATCAAAATGACTGGTACTTAAAGCATGCTTATTGAGTACCTTGAAGATGACTCTATCCACGATAATAGGTTTGAAAATCTCGGATATATCCAGACATAACGAAAAACGCCTTTCTCCCGGAGTATGCAGAAAGCTTATCGTTGGATTCAACTGAGTTTGATGAATAGCTCGGAGAGTTTCAGTATAACACATCATGTTGCCAAAAGATATGAGAGCATTCACCTCATTCTCTGGCGGTTGCTTGGTTCTTGATCCCATGTTGAAATCATCGATAATGATATCGAATGCAGCATAATATGCCTGTCTGATATTTCCCTCAATTCCCATTATCTCATCTACAGCCTTTGCATCTGGCAAAGTATTACTCAATCTTTTAATAGTATCGATAATATCTTGCAGGTCTTTTCCTCTACGATTATAATAGTTGAGGTTCATAACCATATTCCAAGCTGCTCCCTGAATGAATTTTCGCGCCAATTCTACCCTTTTCTTCTTGTTTTGGTACGCAGATGTTTGTGCCAACAATGCCTTGCCAGAAAGAAGACTTTCCCTTGGCATGAAGCTTCCGGTATAGTTCTCATAATAGTCGAAGAAGTGGACAGGAATACCTTTCTGCCCCAGAAAGTTGAACAAAGCACTATTTGCCCGCAGACTTCCAAAAGCATACAGTTCCGCAACATCCTCAATAGGAATGTATCGAGGTTGCTGCTTAATCTCCGTATTGTCTTCGTTCACTACCACAGGCGTAAACTTCAAGGTGTTGTCTTTGCGTTCCATAATGCCGGGATTGAACAGATAGAAACTTCTTTTCATTTTTCTTCCTCCAATTCGTTTATATAACAAAAATCGAAATAACTACAATTCTTACAGATGCCTTTCTTGACTTTAGACGGGCAAACATCTTGAGAGATTATCTGAATGATGTCTTTAGATATAACCTGAATGTCATTTCTATCAACATCTGTCAAGATTACTTCTTTTGTCTTTCTCAAAAGAGGATATTCCAAGATGCCCTTAACGCCATCTATTCCATGTTGCTCGAAAACATACATGTAATATTTCAGTTGCCATTCATGAGCTTTATCCACCTTATTAGATTTCTTTATCTCATGGATGACCTTGTTCTTGGCATCATAGTAATCCACTTTGATACCATCAATCTCCACTTCCTCATACTTTGATGTACGTTGCGGATAACTTGATTCATGCACCATCTTTCCTTCATAGACCAAGTCTGACTCTTGTTCCATATTGATGCCATTGGCAAACAGCCATAGTTTGCGATGACAAAGCTGGTAATAGTTGAAATGAGTGCCTGTTACTATCATAAAAGCATCCCTCCTCCATCTATTTGAATACCTGTCTTAAAATCATAACATTCAGAAGATATTTCATAAAGACCATTAAAATCTTCATCTGATGATGTAATTGGTTTTGATTGATTTTGTTTAAATCTAATTTGCACAATCCGATTGGACATCTTTTTAAATTGATTGCTTAATTTCCTCTTATTGCATTGTATTATAGATATCTTGTCATCATGTGAAAGAGATTCTGTTAAATTCTTCTGATACTCTAGAAGTAATTCAAAGTTTTCATCCTCACCATTACGAGGCACATAGTACAAATATTCCTCGCCAAATATATTCTTGTCAATAAGTGAAAATTTCCCCACTTTCTCATACATACATTGGCTTATATCCTTCATTAAATTGTCTTTCAGCTTCTCTCCATAGGCTCCAAATATAAGTTGGTCACATATTTTATCAAAGAAAGTTTTCTGTATATTCAACATATCCTTCTCTTCGCAATTTCCTGATTCATAAAAAGATTCTCTTGAGAATTTTATCAACTCATTATCAGGACCTCGATAAATCAGGCTTGAACGTTCCCCTTGATTTGTTCCTAACCTAACTACAACAACTTTTCCCTTTTCTAGATTTTTTCCATTTCTATTGCAACGACCAGCTGATTGTACAACACTTGAAATGGTAGCAAAATCCCTATAAAGTACTGGAAAATCAATATCAACTCCCGCTTCGATAAGCTGAGTAGAAATAAGAATAACTTTATCACCTTGACGTAGTTTCCTTTTAGCAAGATAAACCTTCAGACTTCGGTCTCTTGGAGTAAAATGCGTATTAAGAAGCAACACATTTGTGTCATCCATATTTCCAGTGATGAAATTGTATAAGTCTTTTGTATCCTGAATAGTATTCAAGATAACAAGCACCGATTTCTTCTCCTGTAAAACTTGATGCCCCAACTGTTCAATATCTATAATCGACTTTTGTACCTCAACTGTATATCTGTTAAAAACAGGATTCTCATAATGAGAAAGTGACAACAATTTAAAGGGTGGTTCATAATCCAGAAAGAAATCCTTTGCCTCTTTATTATCACTAGGCAATCGAAGAACTGGCTGTGTAGCAGTAGAAACTATCGCAAAACTATCAGTCAGTTTACAGAATTTGTCTAAGTAAGCGACAAAAAATCCATACAATCTTGGAGGTAAAGACTGTATCTCATCCAAGAGAAAGACACAATTGGAAAAATTAGGTAATTTCATAAGTTCATGATTCTTATTACCCAATAGTGTCTCAAATATACGTACAAAAGTTGTAATTATGAATGGATAGCCAAAAGTATCTTCTTGAAATTCTAAAGCCTCTAATTCCTGTAATAACTTTTCAGAAGGATTTTCATCCAGTTCTTTCTGTATATCATCAAAGCGTGTATTTGTAGATTTCGAGTCTATACGCTGAACGAAATATTCGTAACCTTTCAATATTTTCAACACTTCAGACTCAACTTGTTCAGTTATCGACAAGAATGGCAATCCATAAATAATTCTTTTAGCCCCCTTCGATTTTATGATTTCGGAAGCCAAAGATAACAACATTAGTGTTTTGCCGGAACCTGTAGGTGCCGTCAACTCAAAAATCTGTTTTCCTTCTTTTAAACCTTTTCTAATACTATTGATGCTCTCCAGACGTATCTTAGTTCTCTCTATATTAAGTAAAGTTTGAGATTTAAGATTGTCAAGATAGCCCTGTAATATATTTGGATACTTATGTGAAAATTCATTCAGATATCGTTCGTCATCATCAAGCATAGATAGCATATCACCTGCATCGCTTTTGTCAGCTTTTACCAATGCAGAGAAAATGCTTTGTATTTCTAAATAGAATCGTAAAGCAACATTATAATCATTTGGCTTATTTACTATTCTTTTAAAAAATAATCTAATTCTATCTTCTTCCATTGATGATGGCATAGATGGCTCAATGCCTAATAACTCAGAAAAGACATTACCAAAAGATATATGCTCCTTATCAAGAAAGGAATAAAGATTGCTTACTTCATAGCCCGAAAGAATAGGATTGCCATCATTTGGCATCATATCAGGTAAGTCCCCATGATGTTTCGCAACAACAATTATTAAAGATGTTAAGAAATTGTGCGAATTAAACTCATGTGGAACTTTAAAGTTATCTGGATTTTTAATCAGAAACATGAGAAAAGCATACGCAGACAAATAGGCATGGTGATCATATCCTTTTGGACATGATCCATTTAATTTCTGTTGAAAATTAGGATTAACCTTTCCTATATCATGAAAGAGAGATACCAATCCTGCTGCATCAGAACTGGTAATTCTCTTTGATAATGAAGCCACATTTTCAAGATGTACTTTCAAAAGTTTTCCTGGATGTGAATAACATTTATTTAAATCAAAACCCATTGTTCAATCTCTTTATCATGAATAAATTCCCAATAATCTCCTTCTACGTTAAGCACATGAGAGCATTCTGGGTATATGACATTTACATATTTTTCTGGCAAATTCCAAAAATCATTATTCTGATATGTCGGAAGTTTGTCAAAACCGATTCGAAAGTCATCGTCAATTATTTTCAACTTATGCTTATTCGCTATAACGAAACCTTCGGTCTCAAAATCACCATTACCCATCATTGTGAATTCTCCTTGACTAATGAAAGTCAATTCTGCAGGACAGTTAGCAATACCCAAATAAGGGTCGTAGATAGCAAATCCTTCTAAAATCGCATTTTGAAAATCATCGAATATACTTTGAGAACGTTCACTATAAAGCCCCACACAAACCTTGTAACTAACATCACGCAGCATTTCAAATGCTTTAGGTGATTTAATAGCTGTAGGATTTATGGCCGTGTGAGACGTAAATCCACATGATGTTTTTTTTACAGGCTTTAGCAATTCTACGCCATACAACAAGTCTTCAGACAACTGAGGAAAAAGAGATTTCATCTTCTCGCGTTCAATTCCTAAAACTGCACCAATCATTCCGATTAATGCCGTTTTAGGAATAAGGTCATGAGACAATGGATTGTTGTTGGTCTCTGGCTTTTTAAAATGAGCCCAATTACCATCTATCTTGAATTGAAAACCTTTCATAAGCTCATCTCTTCAAACTTCTCACCATTAAGCTCATTCTTAATCTTATCTATCTCTGTATAGAATCTGATTTTTTCAATCTTGTCATTCTTGGCAAGATCCTTGAGTTTACTGAAATCGAGAGTATAGTCCTCCATACTACGAATTTGCTCGTCTTTCAAGCTTTCATTCGGCACAAGTTTTATGGTTCTGTCAACTCCATAAAGTTTGTCAAAATTCTCTTTGTAGTCTATGATTAACAACAAAAGCGAATCTTGTCCGACTTTTGAACGAGAGAAAGAGCTTCCTTCCCCGCCTGTTCCATACCACAAAGCTTTAAACATTTTCTTCAGATCATCTTCTTTCAAATCTGTGCTTTTAGCAACAGTTGGATTAATCCATCCGTGAATTTGGACAACAGAATAAGGAACCAAAGTTGTTGTAGCAATGGCACCTTGCGCTTTATCTCCTTTAGATGTAAAATGTGACGTGTTCTGGTGCATTCTCAAGTTGACACGATTCAAAGAAGGGTTAAGGGAAGCAAATTGCACAGGTCCCGTAAATTGCACATGCCCATTTGTAAAGTCTGTCTTACCAACTTTCATATTTTTTTCTAGCGTTGATATACCACCAAACAATCTTACATCAATGAGTTCTTTCATTATTTCAGCGATGTCGGTCTTTTGATTGGAATTCCAATTCTCAATGATCCAAGTTAATACACCTTTAGAATCTGTTTTGCCAGCTCCAGTCTTGTCTGAGACATAGATGTGCTCACCTTCGATATCCTCAAGGTATGTACGAATAAATCTTTTAATTCGAACATCACTAACAAGGATTCTCTTCGTTTCCTCATCGTAGCGTTGTTCACCTGTAAATGGATCCCCATTGGGAATGTTGTATGATGTTTCATACAAAAACATAATTTCAGATTTCTTCATTTCTTTAATTTTTATGGTTTATATCATCAACTATCAAGTTGAGTTTACTAACTTCATCTTTCAAATCTTCATTGTCAGAATAATCAGCCAAGATTTTTTCCAAACGTCTCTGAAAATCTTTTTTCTTATCCGTCGGCTCATATTTGAAATAGCCATCCAAGAATCCGAAAGACAATTGATCCTTATCATATTCTGATTCTGATAGATTTGCCAAGTCATCACAAACTTCAGCACACATTGTTGCCCACATTCCGTCATGCATCACAAGTTTCTGACTAATATCAGTAACAAACCTGATGCAATCATCTTTTGTTGACACTCTTCTTGAAAGCAAGCCCACGTAGTTCTTTTCAAAAGAACCAATAGACTTCTTCAGTGGCTTGGCCATTTTCCCTATTTTGACGCCAAGCTTAAAACTTGCAGAATTAATAATTTCCATATATTTATTTTGCTTATTATTTTGTATTGACAATATGAACATCAAATCATATTTCAAGATTTTATACCAAAACTGACTACCACCTAAACGTATAGCGGACTCTACATTAGTTACAAACGAATGAAGTAAAGACGGGTCATTATAATAATCTTCTTTATATATTAAAGGAAGCACTTTGAGAATATGACTTTCATATTTCTTCGATGCGGCTATTTTTACTTTTCCCGTTGTATTCATTTGCACATCTCCCAAAAGATTGCGAAACGACTTGCATATAGAAAGAGAATAGTCTTCCTTTTTCTCTTTATTCCTTTCAAGTTTGTCTATTTTTATCTCTTTATTTCTTTCTGCATACACTTGATGTGCAATAATCTTATTTCTCGAGTCTACACGATTTAGAGTACTTCGTGTTATGTTTGAGATTTCTATAAGGTCTGTATCAGGCTTTGTTCCTCCATTTTTTACAAAAATAAAATCAAACGATGTGAAAGTAGAGCTGCTTCCCAAAACAGACGAAATCAAATCGTCGCTATATTCATTGGACAATATTATCGAAGACTCATTTTTCTTTTCTATAAAGAGTTTTAAATCATCAGCCTTCAAATTCTTTCCAAATGGCAAAACTATTAGTTTATATTCAGAACCAGAAATCATCTTACCCTTCTTAGCATAAGTAACTCCATAAAAGAGATCTTCTATATCTGATTCTGTAAAACCTCTTGTCTTGTATCTATTTTCCAAATCAAAATCTGGAAATTGTATATCATTTTTTTTATCACCAGAGCATATTGTATGCCACAAATTCTTATTCAGGACTAGTCCTCCCTTAGTTTCTGAAACATACTCCTTTAGCATTTTTCGAGTGACGAGTTCAAACGTTTTAGAAAAATCACACCAATTCTTTGCATGTCCACAGCCGTCCTCATAAGAAAAATGTATAAAAATAGATGCATTATTTAATCTAAGAAGGAAATTCTGGTATTCTTCATCGTCATCAACATCATTTTTATAAGCATTCAATTTTTCTAATTTCTTTTTGTTATCTTCTTTATTTATCAAGATACATTTTTTTTTCAAATTAACTTCATTATCTATATATTCCTTAAATGAGCCTTTTTGATTTTCAAAGTAACAGATAATCGCAGGAGCATATTTGAGAATCCGTTCAAGCATTGTCTGTTCTCTTCCGAATCCTGTTCTAATTTGCTTAAGCTCAGTTGTCTCTTCGATTGGAAAATCAAGTGAAGAGCATATACTTTCATAATCAGCATTTCCTTTATCAAAGGAGCTTTGAGACTTTGCTAATCTATAATTTCCATCTTCACTTATTGATATAGCCCCATTATTACTTAATGTACCTTTGACAGAATAATAAATATCACCAAACATATATTTACAAGATGTATCATTTCCTGATGTCTTGTACTTTAGATAATACAGATTGTTTCTCTGATTTTCAGGAACAATTGATGCCTTATCAAAAATAATATTAAAGTCCTTATCCACTGGAAGACAAAGACAAAAAGGCCAACATCCTTTATTGTCTTTAGGACAAGATGTGACAGCATTTGAGAAGCTCATCTTTTCTTTTGAATTTCTCAATATGTTTCCGATTTTTAAGACTGTATCTAAACTCATAATTCTATATTCTTTATAAATCCAAAACCCTGCGAACATTGTTCGCCGACTCCTCCTTCATAAGCAATCTTCATCAACTCTAAAGGTGCTTTCAGCAGAAAGGAGCAGAGGTATCCACGCACTCTTGATTCGTATGGAGTATTGGCTTTTATCGTTATCAACTTTGACTTGATCTTTTTATCTTTCAATACAAATGAAAACTCCTTATCTTCCATATTAAATGGTTGACCATGAATACTCTCATATCTCGCCATCAATCCCTTTAATACTCCTTCAGCGAACATAGGATTGTCAGGAGATAGATATTGAGTCTTGTTGTCTTCATGCAGCTTGACACAAATAGGAGACAGAGCTACGAAAGTCATTTCTTCAGATAATTGTGGCATAGGTATAGCCTCTACTCCAACAACATCAAAAGCAACTTGATATTTCTTATTGCCAATGCTAAAGCTTTGATGAGCAAATATACCTTGAAAGAATTCAAGAGTACTTTTCTCCGGTATAAAACTAATGTACCATACTGCTCTTTCACCTATGATTTTCAAACACCCTGCTTCAGGCAAAGGTCTTACTTTCTCAAAGATGAAGGGTGAATAACAAAATAGCTTAAACCTCTTTCTTTCATGTAATAGATAGCCATTTTCATGAAGCCATGACGAATATTGCGTATCAGCTTGCGCCAATATGCGATAAATGACTGCCGACTGCTCATACTGATAATTAAAGGGCAGCAAGTCACCATGTTTCCTATCTATTTTCAAAGTTATTTTAAACTTCATAAATATTTATTTTATGCATACAAAGTTAATAAAAAAACTTATACGTTGTTATTTCTTTAAGAATTATTATACTAATATTTCATTTTATCCTATCGAAATGCCAGTTTAGCAAGTAAACAACAAACACCGACATTACCCTTACCCTCATGCCTTAGAATACCCACTTTTTGCATCACCGCCAAATCTCTTTTTACCACCCTTGAAGTATCCGACATGTTACCGACATGTCTCCGACATTTTTCTCCGACATTTACATCAGCATTACCGCCACTATTACCGCCACATTACCGCCAAAACAATATTTGCACCGACATTTTGCACCGACATTTTACACCGACATTTACACCGACATTTACACCGACAAAATAGCATCAACCTTCTGCGTTCACAGACCAGCGCTAAATTGATAACTTTCCCAAAATTATCCCAAAAGGGAAAGAACAAGAAGATTTAAGGAGAAAAGGGGATTACACATTATTATATATAGGAATTCTTAGGGAAAATGGTGGGGATAACGTTATTGAATATCAACAACTTAAAAGTTTCATTGTGCAAGTTGAGGCATTTTCATTGTGCAAGTTGAGGATTTATCATAAAAAAAATGGTGTTTCATTCCTCAAAATGAAACACCATTGACCTAAATTTTATGCGGATAATCGAATTTCGCAATTAGTTGCTATAAGCACTCTCACCATGCTCGTAGATGTCGAGACCTTCCTCCTCTACTCGCTTGTCAACACGTACACCTACACTCTTATCTACTACCCTGAAGATAATATAGGTAACTACTACGCTGTAGATGATGCTTACCACGGTGGCTACAACCTGAACCCAAAGCTGATGCCAGTCGCCATAGAGGGCACCCTGTACACCTTCGGCTCCTGTTACATACTGAGTGGCGAAGACACCAGTGAGGACTGATCCCAGAATACCACCCATACCATGAACACCAAAGGCATCGAGAGCATCATCATACTTGAACTTCTCCTTTACTACCGCTACCATGAAGAAGCAGACGATGGTGGAAATGATACCGATGCAGAAAGCTCCGAAAATATCGGTACTGCCGGCTGCAGGAGTGATGGCTACCAGTCCGGCTACGGCACCGGTACAAGCACCTACTGTGGTTGGCTTCTTGTTCACGATCCAGTCGATGAGCATCCAGGTGGTGGCTGCCGCTGCTGTGGCGATATGAGTTACGAGGAAGGCGTTGGCTGCCAGACCATCAGCTGCCAATCCGCTACCGGCATTGAAAC
>ENA-OWPL01000701-OWPL01000701.1-human-gut-metagenome-genome-assembly--contig:-NODE-701-length-22258-cov-4.185561_pt1 | contig 22258 bp, 18 predicted proteins | sample MGYA00248263_ERZ651844 | MGnify/ENA primary metagenome ERZ651844 (study PRJEB26924, sample SAMEA4378256) | human gut metagenome | biome: human gut; feature: human-associated habitat; material: faeces...
TTTGTTTCATCTGACGAAAAATTTGACGACGCATCTGTCGCACAATCTTTGTGCGTATTGCCTAAAAAAACTACTCAAAAAATAAATCCCGACAAATCGAAGCTGTAATGCTGATTTGTCGGGATATTTTATTTGTCCTTTGATAACTCTACCGCAATCTTTCCTATAATCTGGTAATGTTCTGCACTCATTTTTTGGAACGTTGATATGTTCTTCTTTCTGAAAGCTTCAATAAGATTTTTAGTAATAGCGATCTGTTCTGGGTTCATACCAAAAGTGGAAATATTTGAATGCTTTTCCATTCCTGCAAGATAATCCATTGAAACGTTAAAAATAGCGGCGAATTCTTTTACCGTTTCAAAGGTTGGATTTTGCAACCCTTTTTCATATCGGCTTATGATTGAACTTTCTTTATGAATCAGACGGGCAAGCTGCTCTTGCGTAAACCCTTTTTCTTTTCGTAATTTTTGAAGAATTACTCCGAAATCGTACACTTCATCCATTTTGCACCTCAAGAATTTGTAGTATACTCAAATTATACCCCAAATCACTTGATAAATATGCAATTTTATGGTATACTACTTGATATATAATCAAGCTTGAAATAAAAAACATGATATATAATCAAATCGAAAGGCATAGTAAAATGGCAAACAAAAATGAAAATCTTTCTGCTGCGAAAAATGCAAAGAAAGATGAGTTTTATACTCAGTTAGTCGATATAGAGAACGAATTAAGGCATTATAAGGAACATTTCAAGGATAAGATTGTTTTCTGCAATTGTGATGACCCTTATGAGAGCAATTTCGTGAAGTATTTTGCAATGAATTTTAATGCTCTCGGATTGAAAAAGCTTATTGCAACTTGTTATACGACTTCTCCCGTAATGTATACGCAGCTTGCATTTTTTGGCGAGGAAGAAGTAATTTCCGTTGCTTACAGTGGAAAGAAACCATATGTCATTGAAATTTCTGAAGTTACAGATGAAAATGGCGATGGTGCGGTTGATCTGACTGATTTTGAGTTGATTTTAAAGAAGAATAAGCCGAAAATATTAAAGGGGGACGGCGATTTTCGTTCTGCTGAATGTATTGAATATTTGAAAAAAGCTGATATTGTTGTGACAAATCCCCCATTTTCCCTTTTCAGAGAATACGTTGCACAGCTTATGGAGTATGATAAAAAATTTATTATTATTGGAAATCAGAACGCAATTACATATAAGGAGGTTTTTCCACTAATCAAAGAAAATAGGTTGTGGTTAGGCTTTAAATGCGGAGATATGGCATTTACAGTTCCGGAGTCATATGAAGCGAGAGAAACACGGTTTTGGGTTGATGAGTGTGGGCAAAAATGGAGAAGTTTTGGAAATATTTGTTGGTATACAAATCTTGACCACAGCAAAAGACATGAGGATTTAATCCTTTATAAAAGCTATTCAGAAGAGGAATATCCTTCTTATGATAATTATAATGCGATTGAAGTAAGCAAAGTTTCAGAGATTCCATGTGATTATTATGGGATAATGGGAGTGCCTATTACATTTCTTGACAAATACAATCCAGAACAATTTGAAATTATCGGTCTTGACAGATATACGGTTCCAAAAGAGTTCCTTGTTGGTGGAAGAGTGGCGATTAATGGTAAGCCTCGCTATGCAAGAATTTTGATTAGAAAGAAGGAGAAATAATGGAAATCAGACTTGAAGAACATACGATCAGAGAAATATTCGATGGGTACAAAGATAGTGCAGATAACGGAGTTATTGCATTTGGTGGAAAACTTAACGTCAGACCAGCCTTTCAGCGAGAGTTTGTTTATAAGGAAAAAGAACGCAATGCCGTCATCGATACTGTGACAAAAGGTTTTCCTTTGAATGTAATGTATTGGTGCGAAGATGATAATGGAAACTATGAACTGCTTGACGGACAGCAAAGAACGATCAGCATTTGTCAGTATTGCAGCGGAGATTTTTCAATCAATAACAGAACTTTTCATAACCTCACCAATACTGAAAGAGAACGTATTCTGGATTACAAGCTTATGATCTACATATGCAAAGGAAATGATCTTGAAAAGCTGGAGTGGTTCAAGACGATAAATATTGCAGGTGTAAAACTTGCTGATCAGGAACTGAGAAATGCGATTTATACCGGTCCATGGCTGACAGATGTCAAAAAATATTTTTCCAAGAATGGTTGTCCTGCATATAAGATCGGAAATAAATATCTCAGCGGTGAAATGATCCGTCAGGATTATCTTGAAAAGGCAATCAAGTGGATCGCTTCAAAAGAAAATAAGAGCATTGAAGAATATATGTCAGAACATCAGCATGATTCAGACGGCACTGCATTATGGCTTTATTTCCAGAACGTTATTTCATGGGTGAACACACTCTTCCCGAAATATCGAAAGGAAATGAAAGGGCTTGAATGGGGATTGTTTTATAATGTGTTTGGAAATAATTCCTATAACCCAGATATGTTAGAGAAAAGAATAACCGAACTTATGGCAGATGATGATGTAACCTCTAAAAAAGGGATTTATGAGTATCTTTTAAGCGGAAAAGAAAAAGTTCTCAGCATCAGAGCATTTACCGATAGTCAGAAAGCTACTGCTTATGCCAAACAAAATGGAATCTGTCCGATTTGTCAGAAACATTTTGAACTCGACAGAATGCATGCCGATCACATCACTCCCTGGCACGCAGGCGGAAAGACCGTTCCGGAGAACTTGCAGATGCTTTGCAGGGATTGTAATTTGAAGAAGTCGGGGCAGGAATAATAGAATATTTAGTAAAATTCCCTTGAAATAATACTGGTTTTGTGGTATAATGTGGATATACTGGATAATCGTGTTGTTTCAGGGGATTCTTTGTTTAATGGAGGGCTTACATATGAAAAATATGTTTAATATCTACTACATTAACTATGAAAAAGCAACCGAGATTTCTATGCTAATAGATAATCAAGTAATTGAATCTATAACTAGAACCAAAGGAAAAGAGACTTCTGCCGAGGGCGAGGGAGATGTTTCTACCGATCCATTAGCTAAAATCCCATTGATTGGAAAACATATTCCTACATTTTCTTTTGATGGAAGTTTATCACATAGTAGGTCAAAGCAAGTTGAAGATACAATAAAGGTTGTAAGCACCAAATCGACGATGCTTCGTCCTCTATATGAAAAGGCAACAGAGGTAAAAAAGCTATCTGATAGTAAAGTGGGAAATCTAATAAAGATCAAAGGCGTTAATCTTTCGGTTGTTAATCTTTCTGATGTACTTGCCATAAAAACCCTTCTGAACGGTTTGATTAAGAAGATTCCAGTTAATGATGACAATCTTGATTTGACATCTATTTTTCCCGTATTATTTAAAGATTCTACATATGTTATTGAAGGAAAATTCAAACAGAAAATTGACGATATTGAAGAATTTATTATTAAAATACCTATGAATTCTGAGGCTGAATTTGAAAGTAACTATAGCGTATCAGATCTTGAAATAGGTGATGTTACGGTTATTGGAATTTATCGTGGAAAATTCGATAAAAAACTAATTCTAGAAAAATCCAATATAATGATGGCTTTGAATAATGCTCCAACAACAGAAAGTAGTGATGACGGTTCGGATATTGAAGATGGTAGTTCAGATCAAACGTCTAATAATGCTGGAAAAGTTCATTATATCGATGTAATATCAATTATTCAGGAATTGAATCTATAATAAGGGAATATGACTATGGATAAAAAGATCATCTATGAATATGATAGACGAAATCGTGAATTATTCACTCAGCAAATCGAGGAGAATTCAGGTTGTATTGTAAATTGGGCGTTTTTTTCTAAAAATGACAGTAAGTTTCAGTTCCCACAAGGCACTAATTCACTTTATATAGACATTTCATCTCTGTTTCATAGTGAAGATCGGGCGGATATGATTATTCCATTGCTTGAAACACTTTTTAATGCAACTTCTGATGGTGCAGAGATACACTATATAGTTGAAAGCCAGTACGCAAAAACACTTTCAGATTACTTGTATTACAGAGTAAAAGGAATACAATCGCTTGAAGAAAAAATAGGGATAGAATTGGATGAGATTAACAATATTGTTGATATTAATAACGATAAGTTTAATACTATAATGTCACATTTCTCAGATCAACTATTTGGCAACCAAATCTTTAAGGATAGATTTAAGGAAGAACTAATAAAATACCGTTTTTTCAATCGAATCGGATGTCAGCCTATTTTTTCTGTATTAATATGTGGGGCATCTGGAATAGGCAAAACTGAGGTAGCAAGGATCTTGCATAGAGAATTAAGTCCGAACGAGCCTGTTATAAAAATCAATTTCGGAAATTATAGTACGCAAGATGCATTAAATAGCTTGATAGGAAGCCCTCGTGGCTATATTGGAAGCAGTAAAGGTGAGTTGACAGATAAATTACAGCATAGTAAAAGTAAAGTTATATTGATTGATGAATTTGAAAAAGCAGGAAAACCTGTATACAACTTTTTTCTTCAGATGTTGGAAGATGGAAGGTTCACGGATTCATTAGGTAGAGAATATAATTTGAACAAGTATATTATTATTTTTACTTCAAATATGTCGAAAGAAAATGTCGGTCAGTACATTCCCCCAGAATTACGATCAAGATTTAGCTGCAAGTTTTCATTTGGGCTTCTATCTAAAGATGAAAAAGAAGCGTATATAGAGTATAAGCTTAAACAATATTCAGAACAGATCATGAATTCTTACGAGAATATTTGCGAAAGTGATTTGGAAAATGTAGTTTCTATTGATGTATCGAAATATCAAAATATACGAGATATAAACAATGAGATTATGAGACAACTTGCTCAATCCCTATATGACAAAATAGTAAATAATAGTGAAGGCTCTTGACAACCGCTCTAATCTGCGCTATACTCAATATGTTCCCCGGCAACACAATGGCAACAAAAAATCAGATACTCCAAATCTGACAGACTACTGAGATAATAGAGATACCACGAGCGATAAAACTTAACTCAAACTGGTTAAGATTACGGTTCAAGGAGCGAGTGGGAATAATTCCTCATTTAACATAACATGCTAAAAAGGACTGACCGATTTCCCCGGTCAGTTTTTTTATAGACAACACCGTACAAAATTTGTGCGTAAGATGCGTTGTCAGACTTTTCGGCAGATTGTGTGCAGAACATCGACCGTCAGGAAAGGAGCGGACATTATGACTCTGAATGATTTTGAAAAAGATTTCCCTCAGGCAATTTTGCAGCGAGGAAAAAGGTATTACATTTCCGGAGCCGTGCAGTCTATTGAAAAAATTGCTGTAAACACGTATCAGGCAGATGTGCATGGCAGCGATCTGTATGAAGTGACTGTGGAACTGGACGCGGCGAAGCATGTGACAAATATCAGCTGTGACTGCCCCTATGGTATGGGAGCATACTGTAAACACGAGGCAGCGGTGCTGTATCTGCTGCGGGAGCAAATTGACAGTTTCCAAAATACAACGCCAAAGTCGACGAATCTGTTACAGCTGCTGGAGAAGTGCAGTCATGCCCAGCTTGTGGAAATTATACAGGAACATGCGAGATCCGACAAAACATTCGCCGATTATCTGCGTATGCAGCTTTCGGCAAATGCAGATGCCGGAAGTGTTGTTTCAAATTTCAAGCGAATTGTGAAATCTTATTTTCGTGGGCGTTCTTTTCTTGCAGATGTACTCAAAGCGGGGGAATTGCTTGTGGAAAAGACAGAACAGTTTTCTTCTGCAGTGAAAAAGATACATGTCTACGCCGAAGTGATCGATATGCTGGAAATGAGTATTGAGAATCAGGAAGATTCTTATGATTTTAATGATGAAGATTCGTGGGAGTTGTTTCATACGATCGAAGCGTGTTCTTCGTGTATGGAAGATGCTGTGGCAGTGGTGATGCAAGGTAAAAATGAGAATGAAATCACCACGGTCTGGAACCTGCTTTTGTCCCATTGGAATGGCGATTTTCAAATTGACGGAGAAGAACGCTTTTTCCCGTCGTTGCTGCAATTCTGTGTGTTTCCAGAATATCGGGAAAAATTGGATGCGTTGCTGGGGTCACGAGGTGCAGTTGCCACAGCACACGAGAAAGAAAAAATGGACTCCCAGCGTCTTCTCATTATTCAGAAATATGGCACGGAAGCCGAAGAACAGGCATATCTTCTTGCTCATCTGGACAATCCGAACTTTCGTCGGCGGGCAATTGAACTGGCAATGCAGAAAAAGAGGTATACCGAAGCGGAACAGCTGACTCTTGATGGCATCTCAGCTTCTGATTCCAGTTGGTGGAAAGTGATGGAATGGTGTGAGAAATTGCATGACATTTACCAGATTTCCGGAGAAACTCAAAAATTGGAATCGGTCTGCCGCACATTGGTGAAAAACGGAAAGACAGCGTATTATGCGGAATGGAAATCACTGCTTCCCGTGGAAACGCAGGTGGATATGATTGAACAAGTATTACGGGAATGCAGTGATCGGGCTTATGAATACATCATTTCCTGCGAAAACAGGAGCGACCTGCTTTATCAGTTCTGCTGTAAATATCCTCAAAAAATTTTTGTTTACTATGAAAAACTGAAAGGCACGCCGTTTCAGGAACAGACAGAAGACTTGTATGAACAGTGGATTCGTGATGAAGGAGAAATTGTTTCCAGCCGTTCTGAATATGCAGAACTTTGCGACCGCCTGAAAAAATTTTCCGTTGACTGCGGTGCGGAACGTGCTGCGGTAATTGCAAAGGATTTCCGGTTCTTATATCATCGCAAACCCGCTTTTATGAACGAACTTACCAAAGCCGGGTTCTAAGGCAGCACCATTTCTTTATGTTAATTTTATAAATCATGTCACTTCTCCCGTGAAACACTTGAAAACTATTGGCAATCATGCTATACTATTACCATAAGGGAAACAATCGAGGTTTGACAAAAGGAGGTGTTCCCGATGAAATGGCTGTCGAAAAAAAGCCTGCTGATTTGTCTGACACTGCTGATGCTGGTTGTGGTAGTAGTTTCCATAATCGTTACCACGGGCATGCCTGTGAGAGAAGATGCGGTGAATATGGTGCTGGAGGGCTGGACTACGGAGCAGGTCATTGACCCGCCGGACGAGCCTTATTACAGCGGAGAAAAGACAGTCTATCAGCTGGTGATGTCCCATAAAATTACATCGGAAATGCGTGGGAAGGTGATCTCTTTCCGGACAAATGATTCCTATGTGGATGCCTACCTCACTGACGTGACAGGCACGCCGGAAGACGATGCAGTACACATCTACCACTTCGGGGAACGCTTAAAGATCTGCGATTCACCGGGGACTTATACCCATTTTATCCGACTGCCGGAGTCCGCAGTCGGGCAGGTGACCATTTGTGTGGAAACGGTATATGCCAACAAGTTCATGCCCTCTTATGAGGTGGCGATCGGCACCCAGAACGAACTGCTGTTCAACTACCTGCGGCAGAATCTGCTGAGCGGCATTTTCAACGCAGCAATGCTGCTTGCCGGTGTGCTGCTGGTAGTGATCTATACGGTGGGCAGAGCGAAGCATGTTTCTGCACCGGAAACTCTGTCGCTGGGCTGCCTTTCGATCGTGTTTGCGGTGAATCTGAACTGTCCGCTGTTTCTGAACCAGTTCCTGTATCAAAATGCGGTGGTGCAGTATTATGTCAACTACTTTTCGCTGTTTCTGCTGCCGCTGCTGGCGATGTTTTACTTTGAGGATATTGTGCCGGATCTCCGCATCAAATGGCCGTTTTATAGCTTTCTGGTGCTGGAGTGCGTGTTGAGTGTTCTGCACTTCACCGGTATCGCGTCCTATACCCGCACCATTAAAGTTTTCATTGCAGCACTGGGCATATTTGCTGTGATGTTTATTGTGATGATCGCAAAGCGATACCGGCAAATGGAGAAGATCAACCGCATCAGTTTGCTGCTCCTGCTTGCCTTTGTGTGCAGCAATGTTCTGTTCTTCATTTTCGTTTCCACCGTAGGCGACCAGACGTTCATTATCCGGACAGGCTTCCTGCTGTATCTGGCACTTTCCGTGGTGAACGGACTGCGGAAACTGATGGTGGAGATGAGTCGGGAACGGGAAACCAGGCTGCTCCAGACACTGGCGTATACGGACAACCTGACCAAGCTGGGGAACCGCTATGCTCTGGAACGCGATGCAAGAAAGTGCGTGCTGGAACGTACCAGTATTGTGTCCATGGATCTGAATCTGCTGAAAATGGTGAATGACACCTTTGGACATGCCGGCGGGGACGTGCTGCTGCAAAGTGCCGCCAAGTGTATGACTTCCGTGTATGATCAGGTGTATCGGGTAGGCGGCGATGAATTCATTGCCCTGTTAGACGGCAAAGACAGCGACGACTTGCAGCGGCTCTACGACCGGCTGAAGCGGAAGATCACTGAGATGAACGACAGCCGGAAAGACTACGGGGCATTCTCACGGGAGACGGAGTTCCGGTTAAGCATTGCAGTAGGGTATTCCGCTTATGCGGCAGGGGACAGCAGCTATGAGCAGATCATGAGCCGTGCAGATGCGGCGATGTACGCAGAAAAAAAGACAATGCATCACGGCAGAAGCCGGTGATTTTAAAGGCAACACCGCATAAAGCAAAAAGGGCGAACCGATACGATTTCGGTTCGCCCTTGGTGTAGTGTTGTCTTTCTGATTACGAATCCTGTTCCGAGATGACTTTTTGCAGCGTGCCGTCTGTATACGTAACGCTGTCGCCCTCGAAAATGTCCAGTGCGTAAAGTGCGGCATCGGAATAGAAAATGGTTTTCTGGCTGCCGTCCGCCGCTTCCAGCACTACCTCTGCGGTAGGCTCTGCATGCTCCTCACAGCCATAGTCGCCCTCGTAAATGTGCAGGACGCGGTAAATGGTCTGGTTCATATTACTGCAGTTCCTCCATGACTTTCTCCAGCTTTTTCATCAGATCCTCCGGAATGTCCGACACCATGAGCCAGCGGATCACGTCCAGCGGAGCATCGTCCTTGATCTCCTCCACAGTCATGTCTTTCAGATGCTCTACAAATGCGGCGATCATTTTTTCCGACTCGGCATCGTCTGCCTGTTTTTCTGCTTCCATATCCTCCAGAAAAGATGCCTTCGCCTCGTCCAGCATGGCAAAACGGGTGGTCTTCAGCAGGAGAATGCCGCATTTGTGACACAGCTCCGAGAGGATCGCTTCGGTTCGCTCGTCGCAGACGGCAATGCTCTTGGGGCAGCGACCGTAGTCGATAATTGCCTGTACGAAGCTGTCCAGTGCTTTTTGGAGAATGTCTGCGTTGTACTGTAGTGGCTGCTGGGGCAGAAGCTGCTCCCGCTTGGTGTCCAGAATCATCAGCAGGAACGGGAAAAACGGTGCACCCTCTTTGGCGAGCACAGGACTTGAAAATGGAAACAGCTGGCATTCCCACTTGCCGCCGCCCTTTTTCATGCGGCGGATCTTCTGCTGCATGGCATCGCTCAGCAAAGGTTCCGTCAAAGAAGATACGGTTCTTTCCGGCGGCACCATGGTGCTCCATGTCTCACCGTCATACAGCGGCAGTGTGTCGACGCAGGAACTGATGCCCAGTTCAGCCGGTGTTTTTCCCTGTCCCAGCTGCTTATGGAGATCCAGTGCTGCACGAAGCCCCAGTTCCAGTATGTCTGCCTGTTCTTTGGTTTCCAGAAACCATGAGCAGTGGTAGGGCTCGGAGTTCCGCAGGCAGAAGTAGGCATTTTTGCCGCGGAATGCGATGTTGTTTTCTCTGGCGTAGTGCCGCAGGCTTTGCACTTCCGTTTCTGTCAGTCCGTCTTTGCGGCAGAATACTACCTGTACACAGGATTGGGACATCATCTGTTCCAGACGAGCTTCTTCCGTTTCTACCGGTTCGCTGTAGAAATTGCAGATGCTGTTCCAGCCGGCATCACCAAAATAAATGGACAGGGAAATAAAATCCCCCTCATTTCCGGTCAGAATGCAGCAGCCGGTTTGTCCATCGGGCATCTGGATCGCAAACGGCTCGGAATCCCGTATGGATTTCCACAGTTTTGTCTGCTTAAAGGCAAAGATAAGGGGATAGAGTTTTTCCATGTAAGCGAGCATTTCCGAAGACGGACTCGGCAGAAGCGGTTCTTCCGGCTCGAGATTTACTTGATTTTGATTCATATGGGACATGACCTCTTTTCGTTTTATACAGTGTTTCCCTGATTCGGCGTTTCCCTTAGGCAATACCGCACAAAGATTGTGCGACAGATGCGTCGTCAAATTTTTCGCCAGACGCTCTTTGTGCAGTATTGCCCTTAGTATATCACATTTTTCGACAGACTGCAACTGCATTCGGCGATTTTTTGAAAATTCCGCAGAATCGAAAAAGTTGTTTTTGCTGTCGAATCGCCGGAATTCTCTTTGTTTCACAAACCCATATCACGTAATTTTCACTAAAAAATCAGTTGCAATTCCAGTGCGGTTATGGTATAATTGATAAGGCAACACCGTGTAAAGCTTGTGCGTAAGGTGCATCGTCAGAGTTTTTGGCAGATTGCATAGAAATTTCGCAGGCAGACTAGGTGCAGTGTTGCCATAATATGTAGTGTCCGGTCATTTGGGACACGATGCATATGAAGCGACTTTGCACCGGTTTGGTGCGGAGCTGCCATGAAAACGAAAGTGAGGCACAAAAGATGTGTGGAATTGTTGGATATGTGGGCAAACGGGACTGTACGGAGGTCCTGCTGAACGGTCTGGGAAAACTGGAATACCGCGGCTATGACTCTGCCGGCATTGCTGTCTTTCAGGACGGAAAAATCACTGTGGCGAAGTCCAAGGGCAGACTGAAAGATCTGGAGGAAAAAATGGAGCGTGAGGGCAGACCTTTCGGGCATGTGGGCATTGGCCACACCCGCTGGGCGACCCATGGCGAACCCTCTGACGTAAATGCTCACCCCCACAGCGGCGGCAGAGTGACGATCGTACATAACGGCATCATCGAGAACTATAAGGAACTCAAGGACTTCCTTGCGGGAAAAGGCGTGACCTTTACCAGCGACACTGACACCGAAGTGGTGGCAAAGCTGCTGGACTACCGCTATAACGGCAGCCCCATTCAGACCATTTCGGAAACCGTCCGCGATCTGGAAGGTTCCTATTCGCTGGGCATTATCTTCGCAGACCACCCCGAGCAGGTGTACGCTGTCCGCTGCGAAAGCCCGCTGATCGTGGGTGTCGGCAAGGGCGAAAGCTTTATTGCCTCTGATGTGCCGGCAATCATCGAATACACTAGGGATTACTACCTGCTGGAACACGAGGAAATTGCTGTGCTGGACGACAACGGCGTACAGATCTTCGATGCGTTCGGGCAGCCGGTGAAAAAGGAACTGAAAACTGCAGACTGGGATGTGGAGGCGATCGGCAAGGGCGGCTATGCCCACTTTATGCTGAAAGAGATCCACGAACAGCCCAACGCGATTCGCAACACCATTCTGCCGCGGATTCAGGACGGCTTGCCGAATCTGGAGGAATGCGGCATCACACCGGAGGTACTGCGGGAATTCCGGCACATTCAGGTAGTTGCCTGCGGTACGGCAATGCATGCCGGAACAGTGGGCAAGTATGTCATTGAAAAGCTGGCACGGGTGCCGGTAACGGTGGACATTGCTTCGGAATTCCGCTATCGGGAACCGCTGGTGGGAGAAGGAGATCTGGTCATTATCATCTCCCAGTCCGGCGAAACTGCCGACAGTTTGGCAGCTCTGCGGCTGGCGAAATCACTGGGGGCAAAGACTCTTGCCATTGTCAACGCAATGGGCAGTTCCATTGCACGGGAAGCAGATATGCTGATCTACACCCATGCCGGACCGGAAATCGCCGTGGCATCGACCAAGGCGTACATGGTGCAGATCGCGGTGATGTATCTGTTTGCCTTTGAGCTGGCTCTGGCAGTGGGCAATATTGACGAAACAGAGTGCCGCCGTCTGGTAAAGCTTTTGCAGGAAACGCCGGAAGTGATCACCGGCATTCTGGAACACAAGGAGCAGACACAGTATATTGCCTCCTCCCTCATCACCGCCGACAGCCTGCTGTACATCGGACGCGGACTGGACTACGCCCTGAGCATGGAAGGCTCGCTGAAGCTGAAAGAGATCTCCTATATCCACTCGGAGTCTTATGCAGCCGGAGAACTGAAACACGGCACTATTTCACTGATTACGGAAAATATGCCGGTCATTGCCGTAGCGACCCAGAAGGCACTGCGGGAAAAGACCATCAGCAATATCAAGGAAGTCAAGGCACGTGGTGCACGGGTCATTCTGGTGTGCCGTGAGAGCGACAATGTGGATCCGGACGCAGTAGACCTGAAGTTTGGTCTGCCGGAATTTGACGACCTGCTGATGCCCATGATCGCTGTGGTACCGTTGCAGCTGATCGCATACTATACTTCTGTGCTCAAGGGCAATGATGTAGATAAGCCGCGGAATCTGGCAAAGTCCGTGACAGTGGAATAATAGAAAAGGAACGGGAAAAACATGAAACATACCAAAATCGTGCTGCTGACTGCGGCAGTCGTCATGATGACACAGGCACTGGGACTGTCGGCTGCGGCAGAGGAAGAAACCTCTGCCCAGAGCGGCGAAGAAAGCGTGATCGACGCAGACAGCTTGTCCAGCGATGAGAGCAGCAAAGAAACGCTGACCAGCGGGGATTATTCCTATACGCTGGACGGTGACAACGCCACCATTACCAAGTATAACGGCAGCGAAACTGCCGTTACGATACCGGACAAGCTGGACGGGCACACCGTTACCACACTGGGCAGCGGCACATTTGCCACCAAGGATATGATCACTTCGATCACCATTCCGGCAACGGTTGACACGATCAACAGTTCCTGCTTCTACGGCTGCACCGTGCTGGAACAGGTGTCGCTGGCAGAGGGCAACACGGCGTTTACGGTGACGGACGGCGTACTGTTTTCCGCAAACGGAGAAGATCTGATCGTCTATCCGCAGGCAATGGAGGGCACGTCCTATACCATTCCGGACACCGTCAGAGAGATCTGGACCTCTGCTTTTTCCAACACCAAGCTGACTGACGTGACATTTCCGGACGGACTGCTGTACATTGACGACTGGGCATTTGCCTCCTCGGCACTGACTTCTCTGGATCTGCCGGATACTGTCACGGAAATCGGACAGTACGCCTTTGCATACTGCACCGGCATTTCGGAAATCGACATGCCGAAAGATCTGGAACTGATTCAGGCGGCAGCCTTTGCTGGCGAAACTAGCCTGACCAAGGTGACATTTTACGACAGCCTGACGGATATTCAAATGGCAGCCTTTGCCGGCACTGGTCTGAAAGAAGTGACCATTCCGGAAAGTGTTTCCACCATTGGATTCTGTGCATTCGGCTATGAAGCCGATATGGTGACCAAGGTACAGGACTTTGTGATCTACGGCAAGGTCGGTTCACAGGCAGAGGCATACTGTACCGCAGAGGACTCTGAAAACGACTATTCCAACAACTTCAAGTTCCGCAGCGTGATGTCCGAGGAAGTTTCGGATACGGAGAATACGGCTGTTGCTGTCGAGGAAACCGAAAGCGGCTGGCAGAAATACGGCAAGTGGATCCTGCTGGGAGCCGGTGCACTGGTGTTGCTCATCGGCGGCGGAGTGCTGATCTTTGCCGGCGGCGGAAAGCAGAAGAAATCCGGCAAGGCAGCCAAAAAGGATACCCAGTCTGTGGAAAGTGCAGAAAAGCCGGAAGCGGCAGACCATGAGGATACCAAATGAGAACGTGGAAACAGCTGATTTGCGGACTTTTGGGAACCACGCTGTGTGCCGGACTGCTGGGTGCAGTGCCGGCAGCGGCGGCAATGACAACGGAGAATGCAACAGAAGATGACAGCGGCATTTCTGTGGACACTTCCGGCGATGCTGCCTATGATGTGTTCACCTATCGGGAAAATGACACCGGCGTGACCATTACCTCCTGTGACACTTCTGCCACAGCAGCGAACCTGCCGGAGGAGATCGACGGGAAACCGGTGACAGAGATCGGTGATGCCGCCTTTATGAACTGTCAGTTCCTGACCTCGCTGACGATTCCGTCCCACGTGACAAAAATCGGGGAAAGTGCCTTTTCGGACTGTCCCATGCTGTGTACAGTGTCTTTGCCGGAGGGACTGCGGGAACTGGGAAAGGGTACTTTTGAATCCTGCACCATGCTGAGTGAGGTGAACATTCCCTCCACGCTGACAGAACTGCCGGAGGCGGCGTTCTACAATTGCAGCTATTTTCCCAGCTTTACGGTGCCCGCCAATATCCAGACCATTGGCAGCGAGGCGTTCTACAGCTGCACTGCCCTACAGGAAGTGACCCTGTCCGAGGGCATTGTCAGCATCGGGGACTATGCGTTCCAGAACTGTCAGGTGCTGGAAACCGTTTCCCTGCCTGCCTCCTGCACCACGCTGGGAAATTATGTGTTTGACGGCTGTCAGGCACTGACGGCATTTTCCGTTGCACCGGAAAATCCGGCATATCAGGAGCAGGACGGCGTGCTGTTTACCGCAGACGGAGAAACGCTGCTCCGCTATCCGCAGGCAAAGGCGGAAACCAGCTACAACGTGCCGGAGGGCTGTACCACGCTGGCGGACTGGAGCTTTATCGGCTCTACAGCATTGGAGCAGATCAACATTGACGGGGTGACTGCGATCGGAGAGGACTGCTTCTATTACTGCACGGCTCTGAAAAGCATCACTGTGCCGGAAGGCATCACAGAACTGAACGGGGCAGTATTTGCCTACTGCTTGTCCATGGAGGAAGCGACACTGCCGTCCACCATACGAAAATTGGGGAATCATTGCTTTTATTCCTGTGCCAAGCTGAAAAAACTGGAACTGCCGGACGGTCTGACCACTATCGGCGACCAGTGCTTCTATAACTGTGTGGCACTATTGCAGATGAATCTGCCGAAAAGCATTACAGAGATCGGGGAACAGGCGATCGGATACTATACGCCGTCCGATGCCAAAGACAACGAGGCAAAAGAGATCGACCAGCTGTGCGTGTACAATGACGGCAGCGAAGCGGTGCGGAAGTACATGCAGCACTGGAGAGCAAACACCTATAAATACTGGCTGATCGGCGGCGGGATCACTGTAGTCGTTGCCGGCGGTATTGTTACGCTGATCGCTGTGCACCAGAGTCGGAATAAGATCCGGCCTACCAGTCGGCATGCCTCGGCAACAAAGAAAAAGTGATACCGGCACACTTGCCGCAGAAAGGAACCCGAAATCCATGAAGTCTACATTTCCATTTGCATTCAAACGCGGTGCTGCTGCCCTTGCCGCAGCATCGGTTGCTGTCTGTGCTCTGCTGCCTGCCGGCGGCGTGGTATGGGCGGCAGAAACCACCACTGCTGAGAGCAGCGACACGTTCGATGACGGCACGCTGACTTATAAAAAGCTGAGCAATACCACAGTTTCTGTCACTGACTGTGTGGAGTCGGCGACTCATATCAGTATCATGCCGAAAATCGACGGCTATGACATTGTATCGATCGGGGAAGAAGCTTTTGCCAACTGCACGTCGCTGCAAAGTGTGACCATTCCCGTCAGTGTGACCGAGATCGGTTCGGCTGCCTTTTACGGCTGTACCGCACTGACTAAAGTGACTGTACCGGACGCTGTGACCAAAATCGAGCAGGGCACATTTTTCAGCTGTACCGCACTGACTGACCTGACGCTGGGCAAGGACACCACGGAGATCGGCGATATGGCATTCGGTTACTGTACCAGTCTGGAAACGGTGACGCTGCCCGATACAGTGGAAACACTGGGCGACCAGCTGTTCTACTACTGCACGGCTCTGGACGAAGTGCAGATTCCGGAAAAGGTGACGGAACTGGGCGGCTATACCTTTTACGGCTGCATGTCCCTGAAGTCCTTTACCGTTCCGAAGAATCTGGAGAATATCGGAGCCATGTCCTTTGTGGCATGCCCGTCGCTGGAAACCATTGCGGTAGAGGACGGCAACACCAAGTATCAGGCAGTGGACAACGTGCTGTATGATACAGAGGAAAGCATTCTGTATCTCTACCCCGCAGGGCGGACGGATACCAGCTTTACTTTGCCGGAAAGCACACTGGTGGTCTATGCCGGTGCGTTCTTTGCAGCAGGCAACCTCCAGCAGATCAACTTTGATGAGAAATTACAGTACATCGGCGAAATGGCATTCGATTTTTGCAGCGGGCTGACCAGCCTGACTATTCCGAAAGCAGTTACCACCATTGGAACGACTGCATTTGCCGACTGTACTGGTCTGACTTCTGTCACTTTTTCCGGTGCCTCTGACGAGGACGGCGGCGAGGGCGGCGATCTGGAAATCGGGGACTACGCCTTTTTCTGTGACGACAACCTGAAAGAAGTTCAGCTGCCGAAGCGGGTTTCCTCTGTGGGCAAGTACGCTTTTGGCTGTACCTCTCCCGCTGACGATGACGACAGCGAAGACTATGTGACAGTTTCGTCAGACTCCGGCGACAATCTGAAAGTCAAGGCTCTGGACGGCTTCCTGCTGATCGGCTATACCGGTGCAGCATCAGATTATGTCAAGGACTGCGACGTGAAGATCAGCTTCAAGGCAATGAACGTCAACTGGAAAGCTGTTATGCTGTGGGGCATACTGGCGGTGGTTTTGGTGGCAGTGCTGCTGATCGCAATTCGCCTGATCCGCCGGAACATGATGACGGCAGAGGAAAAGAAAGCCTTGCAGGAAGCCGAAGCTGAGCACAAGATCCCGCTCTCCCAGCGTGGCAAGCAGGACGAAGCCGCAGAGGAGAAACCGGAATACGACGACGGCTACCGCAGCATTCTGGACGATGATGACGAGGACGAGGCGGAAGAAGTGGCAGACTATGAGCAGACCATTTCACACAGCCAGCTGCACCATATCGGTCACGCCGATATGCCGGCAGCAGAGGACGAAAAGAAAGACGAGGAAGACGAGGAATAGGGAAACACCAATCATGTGACCATTTCTGCGGAATGCGTGTTGTTATAGGTGAACGGCCGTTCGGAACATACGAAAGGAGTGAACCAGCGTGCAGGAACGTTCTCTGATACGCAGACTCAAACAGCACCAGCCGCAGGCTCTGGAGGAGTTGATTACAACTTATAGCCTCTATGTGGGAACGATCATACGCAATATTATCGGAAAGTATCTGGCAGAACCGGACGTGGAAGAACTGACGGCAGATGTGTTTCTGGCGGTGTGGGAACATACCGACCAGCTGAAAGCCGGAAAGCTGACGGCATATCTGGCGGCAATTGCCCGAAATCGGGCGAAGAACCGAATCCGCAGCTATCACGAAACCGTGAATCTGGAAGATCTGGTGGAGATCGGCAGCGAAGAAGATGTAGAAGGCAGCATCGACCAGAAGATTCTGGGGGAACTGCTGCAGGACGTACTGGACACCCTCTCCGCAAAGGACAGGGAGATTCTGGTGCGGTACTACTATTGCTATGAACCCGTCCGGCAGATCGCCGGCACGCTGCACATGAGCGAATCCGCAGTGAAAATGCGAATGAGCCGTGCCAGAAAGAAGTTGCAGCAGGAACTGGTGGAACGGGGATATGCGTATGAAGACACACCGGTAGTGCAGCAGGTTCACTTCACTGCCATGGGGAAAGGAGCTATCTCATGAAATGGAATTGCTTTGATTGGTTTGACCACTATGCAGCAGAAAAAAATGGTGTGCCGAAGCTGGAAACCCAGCCGATTCATACCGATGCAATTTGGAAACGGGTGCAGGAACAAGCTGGTATTGCTCCGCAGCCGAAGCGGAATCGCATGCACATGACCAAGTGGGTGGCAGGCATCGCCGCAGCGGCAGTGCTGGTCACCGGCGGCACAACGCTGGCAGCAGCAGCCGGCTACGGCGGACTGGACGCATTCTTCCAGAGCCTGATCGGTGAAGAAACACCGAAAGATCCGGAAAAGCTGGCGGCTCTAGTCACTACGCCGGCGGCGGACTTCGACAGCACCAACGAGAATGTACAGTTTAAGCTGCTGGGCATGTACGGCGATGACAGCCAGGCAATGCTGAGCTTTCAGGTGACTGCCATGGACGGTGCGGCGTTGCAGGACGGCTTGGCACTGCCCTATCAATTGCTCTTGCTGGATGCAGACGGCGGCAGTGAGACACTGGACTGTTATGGCAGAACGGTAGATGTCCGGGAAAAGGACGGAGCGTATTATATCAACCTTCGTATCAACCACACGGATTTGCAGGGAAAAACACTGGATGTGACTTTTGGAAGTTTCTATACAGAGGCACAGGTCTCTCAGATCTGGGAACAGCTAACAGCCTATGACGACCAGTTCCTACAGGAGTATGTCCGGCAGAACTTCGGGGAAGATGCGTTGAAAGACTGGGGGGACGGCGATCTTCCGGCAGGTTTTGATGTAAACGCTTGGAAAGCTTATCGCCGGGAAAACCAACTGGCGCAGAAGTGCAGCGACCGGGAAAAGGAACTCTATGCAGAGACAGAGGGTGTAGTTTCCGGCAACTGGCACACTAGCGTTACATTGGATTTTGCCAGTGCAGCACCCATCACAGCTGATTTTGACGGAGGCACAGTAAACTTGCAGGAACTTTCGGCAACGATCACAGCTCCGGCAGAATGGGATGACGAGAGCCACACAGTCGATTATGTCATCACGCTGAAAGACGGCAGAAAGATTTTTGATGAGTTGGTACAGAATGCAGAAGGTGAGGAGATGCTGCGGCGGATCCATGCGCTGTCCGGCTGCGGAACAGGCACCATCGGGCAGTATGTGCCGCTGACAGAGGTCTATTGGGATGCGGATAGCGCCGCAGATGTGCTTTGCTACAGCGAACCCATCGATCCGTCAGAGGTGAAGACGATCACCGCATATCGCTTTGCTTTTGTGGGCGAAGCTTCTGACGGCACCAGCGGACTGAGCGGCTATGATCTCACTGACAGCACAGTGATCTATCGCGCACAATAACGTGCAGAGAAAGGATGTTTCATATGAGCAGAAACCAACAGCACCGCCGGAAACGGCAAAAACAGTTATACCTGATCGCACTGCTGCTCTGTCTGGCAGTGCTGGGGTTTTCTGTATGGCTCTTGTTCATCCCCAACACACTGAACCGTGCCGGAGAATCCTCTGCCTTGCAGAACAGCACTTCTGACAGCAGCAATGCCGCCGGAACCAATGCTCTCGATACGCCGTCTAATATCGATGCACCGGCATTTCTGTCGGTGCTGGAGGGCAATACGGCGCAGTTGCCTGTCGGAAAGTGGAAGAGTAGTGATGAATCGGTGGCGGCCGTGGACAGCAATGGAACAGTGACCGGCGTAACCCAGGGCAGATGCCAGATCACCGACGGCAAAACTGCTTACCAGATCGCCGTGCGGCAGTTGGAACAGCGGCAGGAGGGAACCTATGTAGACGGCATTCTGATCGTTAATAAGTCCTATCCGCTGTCCGCCGACTATGATCCCGGCTTGCAGCCTATTACCAAGGACGCGTTTCAGAAACTAAGTGACGCGGCGGCACAGGAGGGGCTGGATCTGTATATTGGTTCCGATTATCGGGATTATGCCTATCAGGTGAAGATCTATAACAACTACTGCAATCTCTACGGTTCGGAACAGGCGGACAGCTTTTCTGCCCGTCCGGGATATTCCGAGCACCAGACCGGACTGACCATTGACTGCAACACCATTGACGATGCCTTTGGCGATACGCCGGAAGCCGCGTGGCTGGCACAGCATTGTGCGGACTATGGCTTCATTATCCGTTTCCCGAAAGGAAAAGAGGACATCACCGGTTATCAGTATGAGCCGTGGCATATCCGCTATGTGGGTGTGGACATTGCAAAGGAAATCCAGAAATATGACCTGACATTGGAGGAATATCTGGGCGTGGATTCCGTCTATGCTGCTCCGTGGCAGGGATAAGCGTACTTTTCAACTTGCCTATGGCGCAATACCGCACAAAGAGCGTCTGGCGACTTTGCACGCCATCTGCTTGCAAATTTCCCGTCATATTTCACAAAAATGCTCGTGAATACATCAAGTATTCACTCCGCTTTTTGTTTCATCTGACGAAAAATTTGACGACGCATCTGTCGCACAATCTTTGTGCGGTATTGCCCTATAGAAAAACGCACCGGAAGTGGTGCGTTTTTTGTTGCTTTGCCGAATTTATGAACTCTCCGCAAAAAAAAGTTGACAAAACAATACTGATATGATATAATATGAAATATAAGTGCAAAATCACATGAAATTGGATTTTTCAGTTCCGGATTTCATGTAAAAACAAGGAACGATGCATAGACGGCTCTATGCAGGGATTTACAAGAAAGGGTGATTGTATGAAAGCGTGCAAGAAAATGACTGCACTTCTGGCGGCATTGGCAATGCTGACCGGAACGGCAGGGCTGCCGGTTTCCGCAGAGGAAGCTACCGGCACATTGGGAGATACCATGACATGGACAGTTGACGGGGATACGGTGCATTGCACATGGGAATCTGCAACGGCGGACGGTGTGGAGATTTCGATACAGGGGGATACCTGCACTATAGAAAAGGGTGTTTATCCTTGGGAAGAATATCATGCATGGTTGAATGCGGCAGCAAACGAATTGACGGAACTGCTGGAGAAAAATGGCTATGACCCTTCTGCAATGGGCAGCGAGGAAAAGAACGCAGTGCTCGCAGAGCTGATGCCGGAGGCTTATGCAGTGCAGACAGCGTTTACTGGCATCAAGCACATTGCAGTTTCCGACACGGTGACACAACTGGACGTGGCATTGGGATTTCTCGGACTTGCAGATGCAGAAACGGTACAGCTGGGAAACAGCTTGGTTTCTATCGGGGACAGTACATTTGAGAATACCCACTGTACCCAGATCACCTTGCCGGACAGCCTGAAAACCATTGGAAATCACGCATTTTATGATGCCGGCGTAAAAGAACTCACCATTCCGGCAGGGGTGGAGGAGATCGGTGACAATGCTTTGGAAAGTGATTCGACTCTGGAGAAAGTGACCATTCTCTCCCGTGACGTTGACCTGACGGATACCGGACTGGGCTATGTGTCCGTCTGGCTGGAAACCGATCCGCACCGCAATGAAAATCTGGTGCTCTATGGCTATGCTGGTTCTACTGCGGAACAGTATGCGGCAGAGAATGCCATTCCGTTTGTGGCACTGTCGGAAGAATGGCTTTGCGGTGATGTCGATCTGGACGGCAGAATTGACATTCAGGACGCAGTACTGCTTGCAAAGGCGAGTGCCGGAACGGTTTCGCTGAACGAAGCGGCAAAGAAGAATGCGGACTGCAATGGGGACGGGGAGAGCGACAGTGCAGATGCCACTGTGCTGATGGAATTCCTGGTGCATCTGGTGGATACGCTGCCGGTGCAGTAAACGGGCTTTAAAAACGGCAGGGAACTTTGATCGGTTCCCTGCCGTTTGCATTATGTTGTTCCCATTTCCGTATCATCATGCGTTTCCACCGGCGTGCAGCTTTTCAGCAGTGCCTGCCGCTCCCGGACGGAGCAGCCAACGTGCTGCGTGCTGTGGGCGTCCGTTCCCAGCGTGCAATTCTGCGGTAAGCTGTTCCGCCTTGCCGCTGCCCAGATACCCTACTGCGTAGACGAGGGATTTCCCGCCGGAAACCGGCTCCGCAGAGAAGCCACCCTTGTCGGTCAGCAGATACTGGCTGTCCGTGCTTTGCAGCTGGAATGTGGTGGTGTTGCTGTCCGGTGTGTAGTCCTCCAGCGGCAGCAGAGTGAGGAAGCTGCGGTGATAGTCGTAGTCGTTCAGCAGGGAAACCAATGCCTTGTACTCCTGCGTGTCCGGCTGGAATTCATAGGTCACTGTGTCGACGGTGTCTTTTCCGGTGACAGTCACGCCCGTAATGTTGACTGAGAGAGAAAGGGGTTCGCTTGTGGAAATACGGCTGCCCAGCGAGTAGGGGTATAGGAAATACCACCCGCCCACGAGAAGAATTCCCAACAGCAGCAGTCCGATAATGATATGTTTTGCAGTTCTGGCGGATCTCATAGCATGCTCCTTTGTTTTCGTGTAGATTGCCTTTATTATACCATGAAGCGACAAAATTGTAAAGGCAATACCGCACAAAGATTGTGCGACAGATGCGTCGTCAAATTTTTCGTC
>ENA-OWPL01000705-OWPL01000705.1-human-gut-metagenome-genome-assembly--contig:-NODE-705-length-22155-cov-3.712534_pt1 | contig 22155 bp, 17 predicted proteins | sample MGYA00248263_ERZ651844 | MGnify/ENA primary metagenome ERZ651844 (study PRJEB26924, sample SAMEA4378256) | human gut metagenome | biome: human gut; feature: human-associated habitat; material: faeces...
GACGCGCTGGATCCACGAGAAAGGGGCTGCTCGCCCCTTTCAGACCCCGAAGGGGAAGTCGAAACGGAAAAAAGCTAGCCGCTTCGCTAAGACGGGTTGCGGCTCCCAGCGTCTGCTTCGCTGCCGCTCGCATCCTGCTGGCCGCTGTCCCAACAGCTCCTCCCTGTTTCCGCCACTGGCGGCGGTCGTCGCTGTTGCGCTTTTTTCTCGCTTCTCCGATTTGCTGCTTCGCAGCAGATTTTTTAGATGCTGCAATAGAAAAAGCTCCTGCTGAAAGATTCGGCAGGAGCTTTTCGCAGCTAAAATTAGAGAGACTCGACCATCGCGGCGACGATCTTGGTCGCGGTGGCGACGTACTCGGTGATGCTGAACTTTTTGACCACCAGCACCTCATGGCCGTCCTCGTCGGCGTTATCGCTCATGGCGCGGAGGATGACGCAAGGCACATCGTTCTTGGCAGCGATCTGACTCACGGCCGCGCCCTCCATCTCCACGCAGTCGGGGGCGCATTTGGCCTCGATGGCGGCTTTGGTGGCGCTGTCGCCCACGAACATATCGCCGGTGGCGATCTTGCCTGCCAGAGCCTTGACGCCTGCGTCGGCGCAGGCTTTCTCGGCGGCGGCGATAAGGGCCGGGTCGCCGGTGTACTCCTTCAGGAAAGGCGGATTCTGGCAGATCATATCCAGCTGGGCGTCGTGGTAAAGCACCGTCTTGCCGATGACTACGTCGCCGATGCCGATCTTGCTGGTCATGTTGCCTGCGATGCCGGAGAAGATGATCTTCTCGGCACCGAACTTGGTGATGAGCACCTGGGTGGTGGCGGCGGCGTTGGCCTTGCCCATGCCGGCACAGCACACCACCACCTGCTTGCCTGCCAGCGTGCCCTTGTGGTACTCCACGCCGCCGTAGGGTTCCACGGTGACGTTTTCCAGGCGGGCACACAGCTGATCGACTTCATCGGGCATTGCGCCCATAATACCAAAAATCATAGAACTCTCCTTACACGTTGAACAGGAACTCGATGACGTCGCCGTCGTTCACGACGTACTCCTTGCCTTCGGTGCGCTGCAGGCCCTTGGCCTTGACGGCGGCGTAGTCGAAGTTGTTGGCTTCCAGATCCTTGTAGCCGATGACGCTGGCGCGGATGAAGCCGCGCTCAAAATCGCTGTGGATCTTGCCGGCAGCCTGCGGGGCCTTGGTGCCCTTGCGGATGGTCCAGGCGCGGCACTCCTTCTTGCCGTCGGTCAGGAAGGAGATGAGGCCCAGCAGGTCGTAGCTGGCCGTGATGAGGTTGTCCAGGCCGCTGGCCTCGATGCCCATCTCGGCCAGGAAGGCCTTCTTCTCTTCGGGCGAGTAGTCGGCGATGTCCTCTTCGGTCTTGGCGCAGATGGGAATGTAGCGGGCACCCTCTTCCTTAGCGCGGGCGGCCACCAGCGGGACATACTGGTTGTTTTCGATGCCCTCCATCAGGTCGTCCTCGCCCACGTTGCAGGCGTACAGGACAGGCTTTGCACTCAGCAGGCCCATCTCGTGCAGAACGGTCTGCTGCTCGGCATCGCCCTCGTCAAAGTCGAAGCTGCGGGCGGGCTTGCCGGCGCTCAGGTGGTCGGCCAGCTGCTGCAGCCATGCGGCCTCGGCGGCAGCGCCCTTGTTGTTGCCGCTCTTGGCGGCCTTGGCCATCCGGCCGGCACGGTTCTGGACGACTTCCAGGTCGGACAGGATCAGCTCGTAGTCAATGGCGTCGATGTCGGCGATGGGGTCCACGGCCTCGGCCTTGGTCACGTCCTCGACGACGTGGATGATGTTGTCGTCGTCGAAGCAGCGGACAACATGCACGATGGCGTCGCACTCGCGGATGTGGCCCAGGAACTTGTTGCCCAGACCGGCACCCTGGCTGGCACCCTTGACCAGACCGGCGATGTCCACGAACTCGACGATGGCGGGGGTCTTCTTGTTGGTCTGCCAGATCTCAGCCAGCTTGTCCAGCCGCTTGTCGGGCACGGCCACGATGCCGCTGTTGGGTTCGATGGTGCAGAACGGATAGTTCGCCGCCTCCGCATTCTTGGTGGAGGTGATGGCGTTGAACAGAGTGGACTTGCCGACGTTGGGCAGGCCGACGATACCGAGTTTCATTTCAGATTTCTCCTTTTATAGTCATGGATGACAGAGCATTTTACAGAATGACTCCGGGTCATTTTCACATACACATCTATTTTATCATGCCCGCGGCGGCTCTTCAAGACCTTTCCGGAAGCAGAAGAAGGGGCAGATGGGCGATATGCGATTGATTTTTCACTTTCGAATCGGTTGAAAGCGCCTGCAAACTATGATATAATGCGTGGAAGAGCGTGCTTTGAAGGGGAAAGTCTGCCCTTTTGCGCTCGGGAAGCATTGGAATCATGTAAAATAGAGGGACTAGACCCGAGAAAGGAAAACAAAATGAATTATCCTGTCGAATATACTGTGATCACGGAAAATGAAAAAATCTATATTGAGGGCGGCGCCGATTATTGGGGGCTGTTCAACTACCTCATCGGCGACTATCTGCGGGACTCGGTCCTGAGTGAGACTCGCTCGGCTGTCTGGAACAGCGCCAAGAAGGGTTCTACTGAGCCGCTGCAGAACTGGTTCAAGAACTTCAAGAGCATGGGGATCATGGGTATGATCGGCTACATCTATGGTATCTACCACCTGGGCGAGAAGATCGATACTTACCTGACCAAGAAGTAATAAAAGTGGAAGAAAGAAAATTCAAAAAATGGGGCTGGAAGGCTTTGCTGGCGCTGCTGGGCCTGGCAGCGGCTGGTGCATTCGGCTTTTTCAGCATCTTCAATACGGTAAGAGTGGCAGCGGCTGAACCCGCCCTCTCGGAGAACGAAGCGAATGAAGCGGCATCTGTCACCATCACAGATGCGGAACTGGAACAGCTGCTCAGCGGCGAGCTCACGCTGGACAGCCTGACCCGGACCGGTACGGATGAAGCTCCCGCAGCCTCCGAGGCGCAAGGGATCGCCGCCGGTGAGCAGCCGGCCAGAACGGAGTCTGAGGCGTCATCGTCCAGCGAGCCGGAAGACTCTGCATCCGGCACGGAGCAGAGCGCAGCCTCGTCGTCCAAGGCTCCGGTGGAAGAAAAGCAGCAGGAGGCAGCCTGTGAGGCCGAAGTCAAGGCTCTCATCCAGCAGACCTATGCGCTGAAAGCCATTGCAGAAAAGGGACTCAATTCCAGCATCTCTGCGGCAAAGGCTGAGTACAAGACGCTGCCCGCAGAGCAGCAGACCAAAACCAAAAAGATCATGATCTGCCTGTCCAAGACGGGTGAGCTCACCTCGTTGCAGTCGTACTGCGACAAGGAGATGGGCCGCATTGTGAGCCAGCTGCGCACGGTCCTGAAAGAAAATGGACAGAGCACAGAACTGGCCGATCAGGTCATGAGCACCTACAAAGCCGAAAAGAGCCAGCGCTATGCAGAGCTGAAAAACAAGCTGTATAATGGCTGACTGTTCTGAAAGAGCAAGGAAGGCTGAAAAGCAGAAGCACAGGAGAGGAATCACAAAGTATGGACAATTACAAGGCAGAAAATCAGGAGCAGGAGATCGATCTGGTCTCGCTGTTCTTTGCGGTCGCCCATAGGTACAAGCAGATGGCCGCCGCAGCAGTGATCTGCGCTGTGCTGTTTGGCGGCTTCGGCGTGGTGAAGGGAATGCTGAACCAGCGCGCCATCGACGAGGCCATCGCCAACGGCGAGGAAGTCCCCCGTACCAGCGCAGAGCAGCAGTACGAAGAGGACATGGTCGAGTACCGTGAGGCCCAGACGAAGCACGACACGGATGTCACCAGCTATAAGCAGCAGTTGAACCAGAACGAGGCGGATCAGGTGCGTGCGCAGTTCGACATCGACAATGCACAGGAGTATATCGACAAGTCGGTGCGCCAGAAGCTCGACCCGTACAATGTCTATACCTCGGAGACCCGCTTCTATATCACCACCGATTATAAAATCATGCCCGGTATGGATTACCAGAACCCGGACTACACCAGCGCCGTCCTCAGTGCTTACAACAGCCTGCTGACCAGCCATGAGTCCATCATCACCATTGCGGACCAGTTCAGCATGGAAGAACGCTATATGCGTGAACTTATCAGTGTTTCTGTGGACAACGCTACCCGTCTGCTGACCATCACGACTTATGGTGAAGATGCTGATGAGGCGGGCCGCATCATGGATTTGATGCTCAAGCGGATGGAGGCAGTCCGCGAAAACATCGAGACGACCGTGGGCGACCATAATACCAAGCAGGTCTCCCGCAGTGACAGCACCACTGTGCTGACCTGGCTGCGCGACAGCCAGCAGGATACCCGCGATAACATGACCGGCCTGCAGAACAATCTGACAGATCTGCAGAACAAGCATGAGCTGCTGGAAAAGAGCATCGAGACTGCAGATCAGGACCTCGCCGCACAGGAAAAGCCCGCGGAGCCCAAGCAGAGCGGTGCTAAGAAGTTCGTTCTTATCGGCTTCCTGCTGGGCATCGTGGCTGTGGCAGGCGTGGCAGTCGTCCGCTTCCTGATGGAGGACAAGGTCTGTGTCAGCGAGGACCTCCAGAGCAGCTGCGGCGTGGGCGTGCTGGGTACGCTGGCCAACGCAGCGTCCAAGTCCGCCAAGGGCATGGATGCCTCTCTCAACAAGATGGAGAAGCGGCCGGACGGCAGTGCCGATGCTGAGATGACCCGCCTCATCGCGGCGACCATCCGCAACCGTGTGCCGGAGGCTGAGAACATCCTGCTGACCGGCGATATCGCCGGGGATCAGCTGACTGCTCTGGGTGAGGCTCTGAAGGCTTCCGGCGAGCTGGACGGCAAGAATATCCTTGTTTCCGGCAGCATCCTGCAGTCTTCGGCAACGGTCTCTGAGGCTGCCAAAGTGGATGTCGTTGTCCTTGCGGCAGACTGCGCTGTTTCTACTCACGCTTCGCTCCGCGCACAGAAGGCAAAGCTCGAGAGCTTCGGCAAGAAGGTCCTCGGCTGCGTTCTGTACGCATAATCACCAGTATATCAAAACGAGGGATGGCTTCAGGGCCACCCCTCGTTTTTGTATGTATCAGTCTTTCAGCTTGCTCAGATAGCGGTAGATGGTCGCCTCCGAGGAGCCCAGCTGTGCCGCCACCTCGCTGACCGCGCCTTTCATGTAGAAGATGCCCGCCTGCTGCAGGTCTTCCACGATGCGGATCTTCTCGTCCATCGTCAGCCGGTCGGGCGGCAGAGCGCTGCCGGTCACGTCGGTGATGGCGGCCTGCACCGCGTCGGGCAGGCTGCTGACGAAGTTTTCCACCCCAACGCTGGGGCCGGGCTCCTGATGGGCCCCGCAGAGGGACAGAAGCTCCTGCGCCATCCGGCTGTACTTGGCGGCGTCAAAGTTGATGCAGAGCATCCCGATAAGCTCGCTGCCGTCCTTGATGAACATGGTGGAGGAGCGCAGCCGCCCCTTGGCCTGCGACGCGCCCTGATAGCCTGCCACATAGGGCTGCTTTTCGTAGACTTTGCCGTGGATGAACCGCAGGGCCATATTGGACAGCGGTGCGCCCTCGGTGCGGCCGCTGATGTTGTTGTTCACGATGGCTGCGATGGTGCCTTCCTCGCTGGTCAGGTCGTGCAGCACCACTTCATAGTCCGGCCCCAGCGCCTCGCCCAGAAACGAAACGAGTGTCCGGTAGGGTTCCAGCCGTGCATCCATATATGTCACCACTTTCCACGTTGTTTCATGAGGGAAATGATGAGAATTTATTCTCATCCTGCTGCCTATATCATATCACGTTTGTGTGTTGTTGACAATGAGAAATGGGAAACTTAATGCATTTTCGTGAAAGTGCTTCAAAATATCTGCGGAATTTGTCACAAATGATAATAATTTCTCATCGAGAGAGAAAATTGTTGGCTTTTGCCGCCCACCGCGTTAGGATAGGGTCAGGACAAGGGGCATCAAGGCAAGCGATGCCCCTGCAATTCGGAAAAAGGAGAGAGAATTATGAAACAGGCACTCGCCACTGCACAGGCGCCCGCCGCCATCGGGCCGTATTCGCAGGGCATCGCAGCAGGCCAGACGGTCTACGTCTCCGGCCAGCTCCCCATCGACCCCGCCACCGGGGCCATCCCCGAGGGCATCGCGGCCCAGACCGCACAGTCCCTCAAGAACATCCAGGCCATCCTTGCTGAGCAGGGCATGACCCTGGCCGATGTGGTCAAGACTACGGTCTTTCTGGCCGACATGAACGACTTTGCTGAGATGAACAAAGTCTACGGCGAATACTTCGCCCAGCCCTTCCCCGCGCGGAGCGCCGTGCAGGTGGCGAAACTGCCGAAAGGCGCACCGCTGGAGATCGAATGCATCGCCGTGAAGTAACAGAGCATCCTATAAGAGAAAGAGACGGTGCAATACTATGGAACAGAATATGTTCATCCGCATTCTGAACAGTGAGATGGAGCTGGCTACCGGCTGCACCGAGCCGGGCGCTGTGGCGCTGACTGCCGCCGAGGCGGGTCAGGCCCTGCGGAAGGCCGGTGTGGACAAGGCCGAAGAGATCACGGTCAACGCCAGCATCAACATCATCAAGAACGCCATGTCGGCGGGCATCCCCGGCACCGATTACGAGGGCATGGACTATGCCGCCGCCATCGGTGCGCTGGGCGGAGACCCGGTCTATCTGCTGGAAGTCATGAACCACGTCCCCCGCGAGACGGTGGAAGCTGCCGCCGCGCTGGTCAAGGCCGGCAAGGTCAGGGTGAATGTGGCGCAGGTGCCGCAGAAGCTTTACATCGAGGTCATTGCCAAGGGCGGCGGCCATACGGGCCGTGCCATCGTCCGCGACCTGCACACCAACGTCGTGCTGGTGGAGCAGGACGGTGTGGCCACCCTCGACAAGCGGGACACGGACACCGCCGCCGCAGGCGACAGCGATGTGGTCTCCCCGGAGCAGATCGCGTCCTTCCTGACCGTCCGCTCCATCTGGGATTACTGTACCAAAGAGCTCGACCCGATGAACGACCCCATCGACATCATCCGCAGTGCCGTGAAGGTAAACTCCGTCATCAGCGATGAGGGCCTCTCGAAGGAATACGGCCTCGCCATTGGGCGCAACCTCGACCTCAACTGCCGCAAGGGCCTCATGACCCGCGATTTGACCACCAACTCCATGATAGCCGCCGCTGCGGGCGCAGAATTTCGCGCAGCACGCCGTCGACGCGAAAGCGGATCTGCAGATGGCGCTCGTAGGTTTCGATATGAATATCCGAGGCTTTCTCTTTGATGGCCTCGGTGAGCATGGCGTTGATCAGGCGGATGATCGGCGCGTCGTCCTCGCTGTCGAGCAGATCGTCGGTGTCCGGCAGCTCTTCGGCGAGGGTATAGAGGTCGAGCTCGTTGCCGATGTCGGCCATCATGCGGTGCGCCTCCGCCGAATCACGCTGATAGCTGAGCACCAGCACTTTCTCGAACGCGTCCGGCGCCAGACGGCTGACGCGCATCGGCCCGTCCGCCAGGCGGCGCGCTTCCAGCAGCGCCCGGGCGGCGGTATCGGGGCGGCACAGCGCTTCGCAGCGTTCACCGTCGCTGAGCAGCACAAGATGGTGCGCGCGGGCCCAGGCGAAGGGCAACAGCGGACGGCGTTCGGCGGCTGGCGTCATGGGCGGCCTCCGAGATTGAAGGCGTCAATGGCGGCGCTGACCTGGCGGAAAGCCTGGGTCTCCTGCTGCGGATAGATATGCAGCAGGTCGTTGCTGAGCGACGCTTCGCTGCTTTCTTTACCCCGCTGTTTAGTTTGCGCATTGTTGAAGGCGGTGTACTGGCCGGAAGAAGCCTGGCGGTACTCATCGCGATCGCGAATGATGGTCGGGCGGATAAACAGCATCAGGTTGCGTTTCGACACTTTCTTGCTGTCGGAGCGGAACAGGGCGCCGATCACCGGGATATCCCCGAGCAGCGGCACTTTGTCAGCGGTATCGGTGACGGTTTTATCCAGCAGCCCGCCAACCACCACCGTTTCGCCGCTGCCGACCAGCACGGCGTTATTCACCGTCCGGGTATTGAAGGTCGCCCCGAGATCGCTGCTGGTGCTGGAGGCCGAGTCGGCAACGCTCGATACCTCCTGCTCAATCTCCAGCAGCACGGCATCGCCTTCGTTAATCTGCGGCTTCACCTTCAGTTTAATGCCGACGGTTTTGCGCTCGACGGTATTGAAGATGTTGTCGCCGGAGGTGGTTTGCGAGCCGGTTAATACCGGAACTTCCTGGCCGACGTTAAAAGTGGCTTGCATGTTATCGAGGGTGACGATGCTGGGGGTGGCCAGAATATCGTTCTTGGTACTGCTGGAGAGGGCGGTGAGCAGCATCGCCCAGTTCCCCTGATAGAAGCCGGCGGCGATACCGTTAAACGAGCCGAGGGCGCTGGCCAGCGAGCTGCTGATGGTACCGTCTTTGTTGTACTGGTTGGCACCGGCGATAGCCGTCGATATCGGCAAACCGCTGTTGGTGAACTGCGTCATGCCGGCGTTTTTGTTTGCCCACTGGATACCGAGATTAAGGCCATCGGCATCCTGCACTTCGGCAATAATCGCCTCCACCAGCACCTGCGGGCGGCGGATATCGAGCTGGGCGATCACCCGCTCAAGATCGTTCATCACGTCCGGCGCCGCGGTGACGATCAGGGCGTTGGTCTGGCCGTGGGCTTTGATAATAATATTTTTGTCGATCGCGGCCACTGGCCTGGCGCTTTGCTTGTCGCTCTGCAGCGAGCTGCTGATCCCGGTCAGAACCTCCACCAGATCGGCGGCTTTGGCGTACTTCAGGTAGATCACTTTGGTGTTACCCTGTACCGCCTGCTGGCGGTCGAGCTGTTTGATCATGGCGATGATGCGCTGGCGCGAGTTTGGTTCGCCGCTCACCAGTACGGCGTTGGTGCGCTCATCGGCCACCACGTTCGCCACCATCGAGCCCGGCAGCGCCGACTTGCTGGTATCTTTATTAAGCTCGGTAACCAGTTTGACTACTTCCGCGGCGGAGGCCCAGGAGAGGGGCACGGTCACCACGCTGCGATCCCCGGCGTTGTCGACGCGCTCGACAATGGTCAGCAGGCGTTTGATAACCGCCGCGCGGCCGGTCATCAGCAGTACGTTGGAGGGCTCATAATGGACCACGCTGCCGGCGCCAGCGTTATCGTTCAGCTGGCGGAGCAGCGGGGCGAGATCGCGGGCGGCGACGTTGGTCAGGGGCACCACCCGGGTGACCACTTCATCGCCTTCGCCCGGCGCGGCCGCGCTGGCGACCGGCACGGCCGAGGTCTTGGCGTCTTTGGCGCGGACCACTTTTAGCACGCCGTTATTCATATTGATCACGGCGAAGCCATATACATCCAGCACACTGAGGAAGAATTGATAATATTGTTCTTCATTGAGCATATCGTAACTGCGCACGGTGATAGTACCGCGTACGCTGGGATCGATAATCACCGTTTTATTCAGGTTTTTGCTGACGGTATTGATAAATTCCTGGATATCGGTGCCTTTAAAACTGGCGGAAAATTCCTCCGCGGCGGCCGGAGAAAATAGCAGCGGGGTTAATATCAGCAGCGCAGGCAGCATTTTTCGCAGGCGTTTCATGGTTGGCAATTATTCATCCCCCAGCGCGAAAGCAATATCGTGTCGTTGGCCTTCCCGCTCAACGGTTAGCGTTATTTCGGTCATGTCGGCCAGATTCTGCAGCGCCTGTTGCGCTTGCTCCTGGTCGCGTAAATCGATGCCGTTTAAGGCAATCGCCAAATCATTTGCCTGCAGGCCGGACTGGCGAAACAGCGAGGCGTCTTTGCCAGGGTTTAGTCGATAACCCAGCAGTTTGTCGCCGCTGAGTACCGGCGAAATAGATAAATAAGTGAGGATATTTTGCGGCTGTTCGCGGAGTCGCTTCACGAGGGGCGGGTTGCCCGCGGCGGTGGGCGGCGGCGACGGCGCGCGGCTGTCGTTAAATAATAAAATGGCCTCTTTGCGCCCCTGATAGTTGACGATGATCCGGTCAGGCAGAATGGCGGCGATCCGTGCATCATATCCTGGGAGGGGATCGCCCGTGCTAAGGCTAACCTGCTGATTTCCCTTTTCGATAATAGCGATGGAGCGCGCCGGGTTGCTGCTGGCGAGTAGCCCGGCCAGGCGTAGCTTCAGGCTGGAAACCGGCACCTGATTGAGACTGGCAGCATCCGTTGGCGTGGGGCTATTTTTCACCGCCAGGCCAAACAGGGTAAATGCGGGCCGCACATTTTTTAATTCCGGATCTGCCGCCGGAGGCATGGTTAACGGTAGGGCGGAAATATCCTCAGGACTCACAGGGAATACCACGCGCCAGGTTAATTTCGCCAGCTGTGGGATAGCGGTTATTAATATGATGAGCGTCACAATTTGTGGTAATAATTTAATTATCCCTTTATTTATATTTGTTAACCTCATCACAGAAACTGGCATTTTAATTCCTTTGCTAATTTATTTTTCTGCACGTTGGCGTAATACCCTACCGAAACAGGTAGGTGATTATTGGCTTTTGAATTATTTATTGCCGGAGAGTGGCGATAAGCGTGGCGAATCATAATCAGTTTGCGGTTTCGGGTCGTCATTCCCTTTATTGATTTACTCCCCCGGCTTCCTACGCCCCCCGCTCATTTGTGGGGGATGATTGCGCCTGGGAAAGCAAAAATATCTAATTAGCGCGCTGTAAAGATATTCATCCTTTCTTACCTTTTATAATTTAATAAGCATATTAGGGACTATCGAATGCTCAGATATACCTGTCATGCCCTATTTCTTGGATCGTTAGTATTATTGAGTGGCTGTGATAACAGCTCTTCCTCTTCTACCTCTGGCTCACCGGGTTCACCAGGCAATCCTGGCAACCCAGGCACTCCCGGCACGCCCGACCCGCAGGATGTCGTCGTCCGCTTACCGGACGTTGCCGTCCCAGGCGAAGCGGTGCAGGCTTCCGCCAGGCAGGCTGTCATTCATCTCGTCGATATCGCCGGCATCACCAGCAGCACGCCGGCCGACTATGCGACGAAAAACCTCTATTTATGGAACAACGAAACCTGTGACGCGCTGAGCGCGCCGGTGGCGGACTGGAATGATGTCAGCACCACGCCGACCGGCAGCGACAAATATGGCCCTTACTGGGTGATCCCGCTGACTAAAGAGAGCGGATGCATCAACGTTATCGTCCGCGATGGCACCAATAAGCTTATCGACAGCGACCTGCGCGTCTCTTTCAGTGATTTCACCGATCGGACGGTATCGGTCATCGCCGGCAACAGCGCGGTCTATGACTCCCGCGCCGACGCCTTCCGCGCCGCCTTTGGCGTGGCGCTGGCCGATGCGCACTGGGTCGATAAGACTACTCTGCTGTGGCCGGGTGGGGAAAATAAACCCATTGTGCGCCTCTATTACAGCCACAGCAGTAAGGTGGCCGCCGACAGTAACGGCGAATTTAGCGATAAATATGTCAAGCTGACCCCCACCACCGTCAGCCAGCAGGTAAGCATGCGCTTCCCGCATCTCGCCAGCTATCCAGCCTTTAAACTGCCGGATGATGTTAACGTCGATGAATTGCTGCAGGGCGAGACGGTGGCGATAGCCGCGGAAAGCGATGGGATCCTGAGCTCAGCCACCCAGGTGCAGACCGCCGGCGTGCTGGACGATACCTATGCCGCCGCCGCCGAGGCGCTGAGCTATGGCGCCCAGCTAACCGATAGCGGCGTGACCTTCCGCGTCTGGGCGCCCACGGCGCAGCAGGTTGAGCTGGTGATCTATAGCGCGGACAAGAAAGTGATAGCCAGTCACCCGATGACCCGCGACAGCGCCTCCGGCGCCTGGTCCTGGCAGGGGGGAAGCGACCTGAAGGGCGCCTTCTACCGCTACGCGATGACGGTCTACCACCCGCAGTCGCGTAAAGTCGAGCAGTACGAAGTGACCGATCCCTACGCCCACAGTTTGTCGACCAACTCGGAGTACAGCCAGGTGGTCGATCTCAACGACAGCGCGCTGAAGCCGGAAGGCTGGGACGGGCTGACGATGCCGCACGCGCAGAAAACCAAAGCCGATCTGGCGAAAATGACGATTCACGAATCGCATATTCGCGATCTCTCCGCCTGGGATCAAACCGTGCCTGCGGAGCTGCGCGGTAAGTATCTGGCGCTCACCGCCCAGGAAAGCAATATGGTCCAGCATCTGAAACAGCTGTCGGCCTCGGGCGTGACCCATATTGAGCTGCTGCCGGTCTTCGATCTGGCGACGGTCAATGAGTTCAGCGACAAGGTCGCCGATATTCAGCAGCCGTTCAGCCGCCTGTGCGAGGCCAATAGCGCGGTGAAGAGCAGCGAGTTCGCGGGCTATTGCGACAGCGGTTCGACGGTTGAAGAGGTGCTGACTCAGCTGAAGCAGAACGACAGCAAGGATAACCCGCAGGTGCAGGCGTTGAATACGCTGGTGGCGCAGACCGACTCCTATAACTGGGGCTACGATCCGTTCCACTACACGGTACCGGAAGGATCCTACGCCACCGATCCGGAAGGCACGGCGCGTATTAAAGAGTTCCGCACCATGATTCAGGCGATCAAGCAGGATCTGGGAATGAACGTCATTATGGACGTGGTGTACAACCACACCAACGCCGCCGGCCCGACCGATCGCACCTCGGTACTGGATAAGATCGTCCCCTGGTACTACCAGCGTCTGAACGAAACCACCGGCAGCGTGGAATCGGCTACCTGTTGCTCCGACTCGGCGCCAGAGCACCGGATGTTCGCCAAGCTTATCGCCGATTCACTGGCGGTATGGACCACCGATTATAAGATCGATGGCTTCCGCTTCGACCTGATGGGCTACCACCCGAAAGCGCAGATCCTCTCGGCCTGGGAACGCATTAAAGCGCTGAACCCGGATATCTACTTCTTTGGCGAAGGCTGGGATTCCAACCAGAGCAATCGCTTTGAAATTGCCTCGCAAATCAATCTGAAAGGCACCGGGATCGGCACGTTCTCCGATCGTCTGCGCGACGCCGTGCGCGGCGGCGGGCCGTTCGACTCCGGTGACGCATTACGCCAGAACCAGGGCGTGGGCAGCGGGGCCGGCGTTCTGCCGAATGAGCTGACCACCCTGAGCGACGATCAGGCGCGTCACCTCGCCGATCTGACCCGTCTCGGCATGGCCGGTAACCTTGCGGACTTTGTGCTGATCGACAAAGACGGCGCGGTGAAGAGAGGCAGCGAGATTGACTATAACGGCGCGCCAGGCGGCTATGCGGCTGATCCGACGGAAGTCGTGAACTATGTGTCAAAACACGATAACCAGACGCTGTGGGACATGATCAGCTATAAAGCCGCTCAGGAGGCGGATCTCGATACCCGCGTCCGGATGCAGGCGGTGTCGCTGGCGACGGTGATGCTCGGCCAGGGGATCGCCTTTGATCAGCAGGGCTCGGAGCTGCTGCGCTCTAAATCCTTTACCCGCGATTCGTATGATTCCGGCGACTGGTTTAACCGCGTGGACTACTCCCTGCAGGACAACAACTACAACGTCGGTATGCCGCGCAGCAGCGATGATGGCAGCAACTATGACATCATCGCCCGCGTGAAGGACTGGGTGGCTACCCCGGGCGAAGCCGAGCTTAAGCAGATGACCGCGTTTTATCAGGAGCTGACCGCGCTGCGTAAATCGTCTCCGCTGTTTACCCTCGGCGACGGCGCGACGGTGATGAAGCGCGTGGACTTCCGCAATACTGGCGCCGATCAGCAGACGGGTCTGCTGGTGATGACCATCGATGACGGGATGCAGGCTGGCGCCAGTCTGGACAGCCGTGTCGACGGCATCGTGGTGGCGATCAACGCCGCGCCGGAAAGCCGGACGCTGCAGGACTTCGCCGGCACATCGCTCCAGCTGAGCGCTATTCAGCAGGCGGCGGGCGACCGGTCGCTGGCGAGCGGAGTGCAGGTTGCCGCTGACGGTTCGGTCACGCTGCCGGCCTGGTCGGTTGCCGTTCTCGAGTTGCCGCAGGGCGAGTCGCAGGGCGCTGGCCTGCCGGTGAGCAGTAAATAACATAACGTAGGGCGCCCGTAAGGGCGCCTCTGGCTGATGACAAACCTGTTTCGTTATTGTGCTCGCCTTTCTGTCGGGTGGCGGCTTTCGCCTTACCCGGCCTACGAAAGATTACAATATCAAACAGTTATGCAGTTATCTGTAGGCCCGCGCAAGCGTAGCGCCGCCGGGCAATTCCTGAAGATTGCACTTTGTCAGCAGTCTGGGGCATCCGTAAGGGCGCCTTCTCGTTATGGTGAGGGAACAGGAGAGGGTTGTGATTGTTCGTGATGACAGTGAAAGAGGGATCCCGCCGCTGGTGACGCATCAGCCGCCGTCCTCGCTGGATGATGCGCCGGTGATCCGCGGATGGATGGTGCAGATCCCCGGCTGGATTATCCCGCTGTACGCCGGATTATTTATCGCGCTCGGCTGGTTTGGCGGCGAGCAGTGGCGTCACCCGGCACCGCCGCAAACGCTGCCCTTGCCGGTGGCGCATGCGGCGCTTCTGCCGTTAACCGCTGCCGGAGATGCCGCGCCAAAGACGCCGCCGCCGGCGGCAAAAGCCAGCGCGCCCGCGGCGCCGGAAGTGGACAGCGATACGCTGCCGCCTCTGCGCTACGGCGCCCATGTCTACGCCTCGCGACCGGAAAAGCGCAGCATTGTGTTAAACGGCAAAGCGTGGACGGAGGGCGATTCACCCCTGCCGAACCTGGTGGTGGAGCAGATCCAGCAGGATGTGACGATCTTCAGCTTCAACGGCACGACCTTTACCCTCGCGGCGCTGGAGGACTGGCCGGGCGGAAAAATTGACGAGGAGCCGAAAGAGGAATAAAAGCGCGCACAATAACCGGCGCGCTGAGGATATTTCGCTTAGTCGCTGCGCAAGCTGGCAATAAATGGCGCGAGCTGACGATTAAATTGACTGCACTGTGTGGCTTCCGGGGTACTGTCCTGTAATAGCTGTTGGTAAAGCCGGTCGCTATTTTGGCTTAACGTCGCCACGTCAATATTTCCCCATCCGCGCGCTTTACCGACATTCACTGCTGCCCGATATATCGTTTCATCAGCGGGGAGATCGCTACGATTACATTTATTCTTGAGATAGCGCGTCCCGGCCGCCACGGACGAGAGCTGCTCGAGCTGCGCCTGGCTGCTGATAGCCGGGCTGAGCGTTGAGGCGGGTTTTTGTTGGCAGCCAGAGAGAAGGGCTACCATGCAAAGCGGAAATATAAGCGGAATACGCATCATAGAGTAATCAAAATAATGAATCACTGGCCGCTAGTTTAACAAATATTTCCCTGGTGTCATCATAAAATATTATTCTGCATAAATGTTAACAGGCTCTCATTTTTATCAACGGAAAGGCGCTTAATTGACTTTACTTTTATCAATAATAAACGTTGGCGCTGGGAAAATATATTTTCATCCGCGGATGATGCCACTGCGTTGACCGGCAGGAAGCGCGCCGTTTTTTATGTTATTAAAAAACATACTCTTTCCCATCTTGTTACGTGCGCAGGAGGTAAAATGCTGGTTAAGAATGTCGCATTTTAGTGCTATCCTGTATGCCCTGAACATTACGTGCTATGTTCTGACTTATTCTGCCGATGATGCGTTTAACACAATGATTTTATGGTGAATTTTTATTGTTAGTATCATGTAACATGAAGCAAACCAACCCTCTGAAAGGCTGGCGGCGCGTCCTGCCTGCCAGCAGGTTGTCGTCCGAAGGATAAGCAGCCTGGACGTTAATTTGAGAGATTTCTTCTTCCTCTGAACAGGGGAAGTATTGAGAATCAGGCCTTTGCGCCTGAACGTTGCGGAGAAAAAGCATGGCGGGAGATGACCGCGAGCCTATCGGACGTAAGGGAAGACCCTCACGTCCGACTAAACAGAAAGTCACCCGTCGCCGGGTCCGGGAAGAGGACTACGACGACGAGTATGATGACGATGATTATGAGGATGAGAAACCGGTGCCGAGAAAAGCCAAAGGCAAAGGTGGCAAGCCTCGTCGGAAGCGCAGCTGGCTGTGGCTGCTGGTCAAGCTGGGGATTGTCTTCGCGGTGCTGATTGCCGCCTATGGCGTCTACCTCGACCAGAAAATCCGCAGCCGCATTGACGGTAAAGTCTGGGAGCTGCCGGCCGCGGTCTATGGCCGGATGGTCAACCTTGAGCCGGACATGCAGATCAGCAAAAACGAGATGGTGCGTCTGCTCAACGCCACGCAGTATCGCCAGGTCAGCGCGATGACGCGCCCCGGCGAATATACCGTGCAGGCTAACAGCATCGAGATGATCCGTCGTCCGTTCGATTTCCCGGACAGTAAGGAAGGGCAGGTGCGCGCGCGTCTTACCTTCGACGGCGACCATCTTGAGACCATCGAGAATATGGATAATAACCGCCAGTTCGGTTTCTTCCGCCTCGATCCGCGTCTTATCACCATGCTGCAGTCGCCGAACGGCGAGCAGCGCCTGTTCGTGAAGCGCAGCGGCTTCCCCGATCTGCTGGTGGATACCCTGCTGGCGACCGAAGACCGCCACTTCTATGAGCACGATGGGATCAGTCTCTACTCCATCGGCCGCGCGGTGCTGGCGAACCTGACGGCAGGCCGAACGGTGCAGGGGGCGAGTACCCTGACCCAACAGCTGGTGAAAAACCTGTTCCTCTCCAGCGAACGCTCCTACTGGCGTAAAGCCAACGAAGCGTATATGGCGCTGATCGTCGACGCCCGCTACAGCAAGGATCGCATCCTTGAGCTGTATATGAACGAGGTGTACCTCGGCCAGAGCGGCGATAACGAAATTCGCGGCTTCCCGCTGGCCAGCCTGTATTACTTCGGCCGTCCGGTGGAAGAGCTGAGCCTCGACCAGCAGGCGCTGCTGGTGGGGATGGTGAAAGGGGCGTCGGTCTATAACCCGTGGCGTAACCCGAAACTGGCCCTTGAACGACGCAATCTGGTGCTGCGTCTGCTGCAGCAGCAGCAGGTTATCGACCAGGAGCTGTACGACATGCTCAGCGCACGTCCGCTGGGCGTGCAGCCGCGCGGCGGGGTGATTTCACCGCAGCCGGCGTTTATGCAGATGGTTCGTCAGGAACTGCAGGCGAAGCTGGGCGATAAAGTGAAAGATCTCTCCGGCGTGAAGATCTTCACCACTTTCGACTCGGTGGCGCAGGATGCGGCGGAAAAAGCGGCCTCCGAAGGGATCCCGGTTCTGAAGAAACAGCGTAAGCTGGCAGACCTGGAAACCGCCATGGTGGTGGTTGACCGCTTCACCGGCGAAGTGCGGGCGATGGTCGGCGGCGCGGAGCCGCAGTTCGCCGGTTATAACCGCGCGATGCAGGCCCGCCGATCGATTGGTTCTCTGGCCAAGCCGGCGACCTATCTGACCGCGCTGAGCCAGCCGAATCAGTATCGCCTGAATACCTGGATCGCCGATGCGCCGGTGACGATTCGCCTGTCCAACGGTCAGACGTGGTCCCCGCAGAACGACGATCGTCGTTTCAGCGGTCAGGTGATGCTGGTCGATGCCCTGACTCGCTCGATGAACGTCCCGACGGTTAACCTCGGGATGGCGCTGGGCTTGCCGGCGGTAGTCGATACCTGGACTAAACTGGGGGCGCCGAAGAATCAGCTCAACGCGGTGCCGTCGATGCTGCTTGGCGCGCTGAACCTGACGCCGATTGAAGTGGCCCAGGCCTTCCAGACCATCGCCAGCGGTGGGAACCGTGCGCCGCTTTCCGCGCTGCGGTCAGTGATTGCCGAAGATGGCACTGTGCTCTACCAGAGCTATCCGCAGGCGGAGCGCGCGGTGCCTGCCCAGGCGGCCTACATGACGCTGTGGACTATGCAGCAGGTGGTGCAGCGCGGTACGGGGCGTCAGCTGGGGGCGAAGTATCCGGGCCTGCATCTGGCGGGGAAAACCGGGACCACCAACAATAACGAAAATATGCCCGACAACCGCCTCGTTTTCCGGCTTGATGCGGTTGGCCGCGGCGATATGCTGCTTGGGAACGACCAGAAAATGCTGCGGCGCCAGCGGCGCGATGTCGATTTACCAGCGCTATCTGGCGAACCAGACGCCAACGCCGCTGGTGCTGACGGTGCCGGAAGACGTGGTTGATATGGGCGTGGACAGCAACGGCAACTTCGTCTGCAGCGGCGGTATGCGTTCGCTGCCGGTCTGGACCACACAGCCGGATGCGTTGTGCCGTCAGGGCGAAATGATGCAACAGCAGCAGTTGCAGCAACAGGAAGCGAAAAATCCGTTTAATCAGTCCGGGCAGCAACCGCCGCCGCAGCAGCAACAGCAGCAACAGCCGCCGAAGCAGCAGGAAAAGAGCGACGGCGTCGCGGGCTGGATCAAGGATATGTTCGGCAGTAACTGATTTTGACCGCACGACCAGACCCCTTAATACGAAAGTATTAAGGGGTTTTTTTATGCCTGTAAAAAAGTTAACGGCTCTTTAACTCCATAATAACTATCTGGTTATTAATTCAGCCTTCGACCGGCGGCGACAGGCATATCGCTTGCCTTGCCTTCGACGTTTCGCCTATTATATCGCCCGTCATAATAATAATTCTCGTTTACGTTATCATTCACTTTCATCAGAGATATACCCATGGCGCGTCCAAAAACTGCTCAGCCAAATCACTCGCTGCGTAAAGTCGCAGCTGTAGTAGCCACGGCGGTTAGCGGCATGTCTGTCTACGCACAGGCAGCAGAACAACCGAAGCAAGAAGAAACTATCACCGTCGTTGCCGCCCCGGCCGCCCAGGAAAGCGCCTGGGGACCGGCGCCGACTATCGCGGCAAAACGCTCCGCCACGGCGACCAAAACCGATACCCCGATTGAAAAAACGCCGCAGTCTGTGTCAGTGGTGACGCGCCAGGAGATGGAGATGCGCCAGCCGACGACGGTAAAAGAGGCGCTCTCCTATACGCCAAGCGTCTTCTCTACTCGCGGCAGTTCGACCACCTATGACGTGGTCACCATTCGCGGCTTCACCACCTCGACGACCGTCAACACCAACCAGTATCTGGACGGCATGAAGCTGCAGGGGAATAACTACTCTGAAGTCTCCATGGATCCTTACTTCCTCGAGCGTGTGGAAGTGATGCGCGGGCCAACCTCGGTGCTGTACGGCAACAGCAACCCGGGCGGTATCGTCAGCATGGTCAGCAAGCGCCCGACTACCGAGCCGCTGAAAGAAGTGCAGTTTAAGATGGGCACCGACAATCTGTGGCAGACCGGGTTTGACTTTAGCGACGCCATTGATGATGCCGGCGTTTGGTCGTATCGCCTGACCGGCCTTGGCCGCAGTCAGGATGCCCAGCAGCAGATGGCGAAATCGACTCGCTACGCGGTGGCGCCCTCCTTTAGCTGGCGTCCGGACGATAAAACCGACTTCACCTTCCTGAGCAACTTCCAGAATGACCCGGATGCGGGCTACTACGGCTGGCTGCCGCGCGAAGGCACCGTGGTGCCGTATTACGACGCCAACGGTAAGGCGCACAAGCTGCCGACCGATTTCAACGAAGGCGAGTCCGATAATAAAATCTCCCGCCGCCAGAAGATGGTGGGCTACAGCTTCTCCCATCAGTTCGATGACACCTTTACCGTGCGGCAGAACCTGCGCTATGCCGATGTGCATACGCTCTATCGTTCGGTATACGGCAACGGCTATGTCGCGCCGGGCTACATGAATCGCGCCTACGTGCGCTCCGACGAGCACCTGAACACCTTCACCGTCGATACCCAGCTGCAGTCTGATTTCGCCACCGGCGCGGTCAGCCATACGCTGCTGACCGGCGTGGACTACTCGCGGATGCGTAACGATGTGGATGCCGACTACGGGACGGCGGATCCTATCAGCATGAGCAATCCGCAGTACGGCAATCCGAATATTCAGGTCACCTTCCCGTACGCGGTCCTCAACCGGATGGAGCAGACCGGCCTGTACGCGCAGGATCAGATGGAGTGGGATAAATGGGTGATGACCCTGGGCGGCCGTTACGATTACGCCACGACCTCAACGTTAACCCGCGCCACCAACAGCCTGGCGGAGAATCACGACCAGCAGTTCAGCTGGCGCGGCGGCATCAACTACCTGTTCGATAACGGCATCTCTCCGTACTTCAGCTACAGCGAATCGTTTGAACCGGTATCGGGTTCCAACAGCCGCGGCCAGCCGTTCGATCCGTCGCGCGGTAAGCAGTATGAAGCCGGCGTGAAATACGTGCCGAAAGATATGCCGGTGGTGGTCACCGCGGCGGTCTATCAGCTGACCAAAGACAAGAACCTGACGGCTGATCCGGCTAACCAGGCGTTCAGCATCCAGACCGGCGAGATCCGCTCCCGCGGCCTTGAGCTGGAGGCGAAGGCGGCGGTGAACGCTAATATTAACGTCACCGCAGCCTACAGCTACACCGATGCGGAGTACACTCACGATACGGTGTTCAACGGCAAACGTCCGGCGGAAGTGCCGCGTAACATGGCCTCCCTGTGGGCGGATTATACCTTCCACGAAACCGCGCTGAGCGGTCTGACGATTGGGGCCGGGGCGCGCTATATCGGTTCAACGGTCAGCTACTACAAAAATGACACCAGCACCGGTAAGAAAAATGATGCCTTTAGTGTGGCCGGTTATGCGCTGATGGATGCGACGGTGAAATACGATCTGGCGCGCTTTGGCCTGCCGGGATCGTCGGTCGGCGTCAACGTCAACAACCTGTTCGACCGCGAATATGTCTCCAGTTGCTACAGCGAATACGCCTGCTACTGGGGCGCCGGACGTCAGGTCGTCGCCACCGCCACCTTCCGTTTCTAACCACCTACGGGCGCGGTTCGCCGCGCCCTCTATCAGGTTATCGCTATGCAGGAACAGACTCCGCACGCAGAAACCACCTTCGCGCTGGATCGCGTCACTTTCCGTGTGCCTGGCCGCACATTGCTCCATCCGCTCTCGCTCACCTTTCCGTCCGGAAAAGTCACAGGCCTGATCGGCCATAATGGCTCCGGCAAATCGACCTTACTGAAAATGCTTGGCCGTCATCAGCCGCCCTCCGCAGGCGAAGTGCTGCTGGACGGGCAGCCGCTGGAGAGCTGGGGCAGCAAAGCCTTTGCCCGCAAAGTGGCCTATCTGCCGCAGCAGCTACCGCCGGCCGAAGGTATGACGGTGCGCGAGCTGGTGGCGATCGGCCGCTATCCATGGCACGGCGCGCTGGGTCGCTTTGGCGCAGCGGACCGTGAGAAAGTAGAAGAGGCGATTGCGCTGGTGGGGCTGAAGCCGCTCGCTCATCGTCTGGTGGACAGCCTCTCCGGCGGTGAACGCCAGCGGGCGTGGATCGCCATGCTGGTGGCGCAGGACAGTCGCTGCCTGCTGCTCGATGAACCCACCTCGGCGCTGGATATTGCTCATCAAGTCGATGTTCTGGCGCTGGTGCATCGTCTCAGCCAGCAGCGCGGCCTGACGGTGATCGCCGTCCTGCACGATATTAATATGGCGGCCCGCTATTGCGACTATCTGGTGGCCCTGCGCGGCGGAGAAATGATTGCTCAGGGGACGCCGGCGGAACTGATGCGCAGCGACACTCTGGAACAGATCTACGGCATCCCGATGGGGATCCTGCCACACCCGGCCGGTGCGGCGCCGGTAAGCTTTGTCTATTGATGATGAACCCAACTCTGATAACCCGACGCCGCCTGCTGATCGCGATGGCGCTCTCGCCGCTGCTGTGGCAGATGCGCGGCGCGCAGGCGGCCGACGTCGACCCGCAGCGCGTGGTCGCCCTGGAGTGGCTGCCCGCGGAGCTGCTGCTGGCGCTCGGCGTGACGCCCTATGGCGTGGCCGATATTCCCAACTATCGCTTGTGGGTGAACGAACCCGCGCTGCCCGACTCGGTGATCGATGTTGGTCTGCGTACCGAACCCAACCTTGAACTGCTGACCGAAATGAAACCGTCGTTTATGGTCTGGTCGGCAGGATATGGCCCTTCACCAGAAATGCTGGCTCGTATTGCGCCGGGGCGTGGATTTAACTTCAGCGATGGCAAACAGCC